>ERZ1292640.1349-Hain-H43-02um-R1-1349-length-20327-cov-5_pt2 | contig 16331 bp, 12 predicted proteins | sample MGYA00564404_ERZ1292640 | MGnify/ENA primary metagenome ERZ1292640 (study PRJEB36523, sample SAMEA6512636) | groundwater metagenome | collected 2019-01-08 | study: AquaDiva: Metagenomics assemblies of 32 groundwater samples
GTTGACGCTGTAGCGCAGGCCTTTAGGCCTGCCCGGCCCGCACCCGGCAGGGCTGCCCGCCCAGGGCGCGGGCCAGGAAAGCCCTGCGCTACGGAAGCGGGCCGGTGGCAACACAAGTGAGCTTCGAGGCGAGGAACAGGCAATGGGGCCACGCCGACGCGCGGCCCCACCCCCGATGACACGCCGCTGGACCTACGGAGCCAGGTGCTTCTTCAAGAAGTTGACGGTGCGGCTCCACGCGAGCGTGGCTGCGTCCTTGTGGTAGCGCGCCGCGTTCGTGTCGTTGTTAAACGCGTGGTTCGCCCCTTCATACATGCGCAGCTCGTACGGCTTGTTGTTCGCCTTGAGCGCGGTCTCGTAATCGGCGATGCCCGCGTTGATGCGCTGGTCGAGCGACGCGTAGTGCAGTAGGAGCGGCGCCGTGATCTTCGGCACGTCCGCCGCCGGGATCTGCATGCCGTAGTACGGCACGGCGGCATTGAGCGACGTGCCCGCCGCGGCCAGCCGGTTCGCCATGCCCCCACCCCAGCAGAAGCCGACCACCCCCACCTTGCCTGTCGACTCCGCATGGGTCGCCAGGAACGACACCGCGGCGGCGAGGCGGGCGGCGGTCTCGGCGGCGTCCAGCTTTCCGATCAGCTCGGTGGCCTTCGCCTCGTCGGGCGGTGTGCCGCCGAGCGGCGACAAACAGTCGGGTGCCAGGGCCAGGAAGCCTTCCACCGCCAGCCGCCGCGCGACATCCTGGATGTGGGGATTCAGGCCGCGGTTCTCGTGGATGACAATCACGGCCGGACGCTTCGTGCCGCCCTTCGGCCGCGCCAGATAGGCAGCCATCTTGGTGCCGCCGGCGTCGTATTCGACCCGGCCGGCCACCAGACGGTCGTCGGTTTCGGCGATGGTCTGCGCGAGGGCGTAGTTGTTCTCGAGCAAGGGCAGCAGCGACAGCGCCGCCACCGTGGTCCCGGCGACCTTCGTCAGCCGGTCGAGGAATTCGCGGCGACTCGTGCCGCCATGGACGTAGTCGTCGTACAGGTCGATCAGCTTCTGGTCCATACGCTCATCCTTTCCTAGAATCAGAACGCTTCGTCCCGAACCGTCCGTATTGTAAAGACGCCATCCCCCGTTTTCCACAGCTGGTTTCAAAACCGTCCGGGTCCTGTCCGCGACCAGCCCACCCGTCCTCGGGCCGACAAACATGGTCACGGCTGACGGCCCTGCGCGGCGGGCGGGCGCCCGGTCGCGGCCACCCGCCCAGGTTTTGAAGCCACGTCTTGAGACTTCTAGTGGCCTCCCTTTGCCGCCGGCTGCCGATTCCAGTAGTCGATGAAGTTGATGACGTTCTGATTCCACTCCTCGGGGTGCTCGCGGTAGTGGAAGTGCCCCGAGTTATTCGCGATGATCATCCGCACGTTCGGGTTCTTCGCGGTCACCACCTCAAGCAGCGCAAGGCCGTTCCTCAGGATGGCGGACGGATCGTTCTTCCCCCAGTAGATGAGGATCGGCATCATCAGCACGGGCTCTTTCATCACGCGCTCGTGCACCTGCTTCTTGAATTCCCCGAACTGCGATCGCAGCGGCTCCCCGGCCTTTGCGGCCAGCTTCTTCAGCGTCTCCTGCGCCTTCGGCAGGCTGGCCATGTAGCAGCCGGTCCTGAAAAACAGGTCGTCGAACGCCACGTCGGGGAGGTACGAGATGGCGCGCAGCCGGCACTGCCATTCGGCGCAGTCCGGCTCTTTCGGGCACGGCGCCAGGGCCTCCTGCCGGGTCGTCGGCCCCGTGTCCGGCGCGGCCGTGTTCGAATCGACGATGGTGAGCGTCTTGACGATCTCCGGGTGCGCCACCGAAAGGAAGAACACGCCGCCGCCGCCGCGCGACTGCCCCACCAGGTGCACACGTCCCAGCTTCAGCGTCTGGATGAACTGGTACACGTGCTCGACTTCACCCTGGATGTTCATGTCCTTGTCATCCAGCGGATTGCCGGTCATCCCGGCGGCAAGCTTGTCCACTGCGAACACGTGGAATCGCTTGGCGAGACCCGGGATGTTCTTCACCCAGGTGTTGGCACTCGAGTGGCCGGAAAACCCTTCACCGTGCACGAGGACCATTGGCTCGCCCTGGCCCGCCTCGTAGTACCTGGTCCTGACGCCCTTGACGTCGATGAACTTCGCCTCGAGACCGCCGAGCGAGCCCGTGGGCGACACGCCCGCAGGCGGGGCCTGGTCCTCTCCGCGAAGACCCACGAGGGCCGGGACCATCAGTGCGACAACCAGCGCGGCCAGCCGCCGCGCCCGGCGGCCGGCGGAACCCGCCGCTCGTCCAACTCGCGTGCTCGACATCGGTTCTCCTTTCATGGTCCAAGGTTCTCGTTTCGGGAACACCGTTGCAGGGCTCCCGGCGTGGACCGCCGCGCTGGCCAGGAAACCGGGCGCCCCGTCCTCGTCCCTACCCGTGCGTGGCGATGGGCACGAGCGCCCGCGTGCCCAGCCGCGCCGCGCCCGTGTCGGTCACGACGAAGCCCTCGCCAAGCTGCACCGACCGGTTCGTCTGGCCCACGTCCCTGATCTTCTTGCGATCGAGGACGACGGCCGGCTTGAAGTCGAACGTGTGTCCCGGCCACATGACGACCCGGTTATCCTCGGGTGACTGGCGCGGGCGCGACAGGAACCCGATGCCGCCTCCGTGCGTGTTCGTCCCGCTGCCGCGGTGGCCGAGTTCCTGGAAGACGTCCTCGTTGTGCCTCTGGAAGTCCCCATACGTCGTCTTGCCCGGCTGGATGAACGCGAGGGCCCGCTCGTGGACCTTCACCAGCACCTCGATCGCCGCGCGGTAGTATTCGTACCCCGGCGTCGACGAAGTGCCGACGAAGAACGCGTGGTTGATCTGGACCCCGTAGCCCTGGCAGGACGAGCTGATCTCCTGGTTGCAGATCTGCCCCACGCGCACCGGCGTGTCGGTCGGGTCCCCGATCGTGGCATTGCCGCCGCCGTCGAGGCCAATCGAGCAGCGGACGATGTCGTCGCCCGTGCCGGCCCACATTTCCTGGAAGCAGGCCCACCACAGCTCAGACTGAAGGGTCGCCCCGTTCCGGGCGGCGGTGATCGCCGCCGCGATGCCGCGCTCGTTGGCGGCCACCGCCCTGCGGAGCACGGCCTGCTCCTCGGCGCTCTTGGACATCGACGCGTCCTCGATCGGACCGACGTCGTTCCCCACCTGGGGCGAGAACTGGTCGATGGGCAAGAACGCCACGCCCGGCAGCTCCGCCCTCAGCTCCTCGAACCACGTGTGCGACACGAGACCATCGGGGTCGAACCGGCTGCCCTTCAGCTTCGCCACCCCGATGCGCGAGCACGGAGCGCAGAGGAAGGTGGCTCTCAAGGCCGCCGCCAGGGCCTTCGGTCCCGATTCGGCTCTGAGCACCAGCTTCCCGTCCGACAGCCAGCCCTTCGGCGCAAGCCTCCGGGTCCACTCCTCGACGTGCCGGGCGCCGCTGATGTTCGCAATGACCGGTTTGGCCGGATCCCGGGGGAACAGCACCTCGGGCGCGGCCTGGGAGTACTTCGAGATGAAGAGCTGCGTCAGGTAGCGGGCGTTGTTACCGAGGCCGTCGCTCCCCACCGTGATGATGGCATCCAGATTCCACTGCGGCTTCGCCATGTTGGTGCGCACCGCCGCCCAGCGCCGATTGCGCTCCGCCAGCGAAAAATCCGGCCTCGGCGTGTAAAAAGCCGGCTGCACCGGGCGGCCCTGCGCAAGGACCGCGCTCCCGCCGCCCAGTCCGTGCGCCAGCGGCAGGGCCACGCCTGCGGCCGCGGCCCGCCGCAACATCTGGCGTCGCGAGAATCCCTTGTCGCCGCCGTTGGGGTCGTGCTTCGTTCGGGCCACGTGGCCTCCTGTTCTGTCCGGTCGCTATCGCGTGTTTCGAAACCGCCGGGGCCCGCACGCGGCACCTGTCGCCGCGTCCCCGAGAACCGAATGCCTCAGCTGCCGACTACGCGTGCGTCGCGATCGGGACCAGCGGGCGCGTGCCGAGCCGCACGGCCCCCTTGTCGGTCACCAGGATCGCTTCGCCGAGCTGCACCGAACGGTTCCGCTCGCCGACGTCCTTGATCGTCGCGCGGTTGAGCGCAACCGACGGTTTGAAGTCGAACGTGTGTCCCGGCTGCATGACGACGAGGTAGTCCTCTTCCGACTGCCGCGGGCGCGATAGGTACCCGATGCCGCCACCGTGTGTGTTGAGCCCGCCTCCGCGCTCGCCGAGCTCCGTGAAGATCTTCTCGTTGTTGGCCTGGAACTCGCCGTAGGTGGTCTTGCCCGGCTGGATGAACGCGATCGCCCGCGCGTGGACTTTCGCCAGCAGCTCGATCGCGGCGCGGTAGTAGTCGTACCCGGGCATCGACGGGCTGCCGATGAAGAAAGAGTGGTTGATCTGGCAGCCGTAGCCCTGGTAGGCGGCGCTGATCTCCTGGTTGCAGATCTGCCCCTGTTTCACCGGCGTGTCGTTCGCGTCACCCAGCGACGCGTTGCCGCCGGCGTCGCAGCCGATCGAGAGGCGGATCGGCTCCTCCCCGGCGCCGGTGTACATCACCTGGTAGCAGGCCCACCACAGGTCCGCCTGGCGCGTGGCCCCGCTGCGGGCGGCGGCGATGGCCGCGGCGATGCCCCTCTCGTTGAGGACGACCGCCTTGCGGGTCATCTCCTGTTCTTCCGCGCTCTTCGACATGGCCGCGTCCTCGATCGGGCCCGTGTCGTTGCCCCTCTGCGGCGGAAACTGGTCGATGGGCAGGAAGAGCACGCCCGGCAGCGCCGCCCTGAGCCGGTCGAGCCACGTCGCCGCCACCAGCCCTTCCGGGTCGAAGCGGCTGCCCTTCAGTTTCGCCACGCCGACGCGCGTGCCCGGGCGGTTGAAGCCCTCGGCCGCCAGCCGTTTGGCCAGCGCCTCGGCTCCGCCCTCGGCCTTGAGCACCAGCTTGCCGTCCGACAGCCAGCGGCCCGGTTCGAGCCGGCGGCTCCATTCCTGCACGTGCCTGGCGCTGCTGATGTGGGCGTAGACGGCCTTGGCCGGGTCGCGGGGAAAGACGACTTCCGGTGCCGGCTGGGAGTGCCGCTGGAACACGATCTGGACCAGGTAGCGGGCGTTGTTGCCCACGCCGTCGCTGCCGGCCGTGATGATGGCGTCGAGATTCCACTGCGGCAGCGCCATGTTGGCGCGGATGGCGGCCCAGCGCCGGTCGCGCTCGGCCAGGGAGAACCCTGGCGAGGACACCGAAAAGGGCGGCAACGGCGCCTGACTCTGGGCGGCCACCGTCGCGCCCGCACCGGCCAGGGGATGCGCCAGCGACACGCCGACGCCGGCAACCGCAGCCCGCTGCAGCATCTGCCGGCGCGACAACCCGACCCCGGTGCCCGCTGAGCCGTGTGTCTTTCGGGTCACGTGGTCTCCTGTCCTGCCCGGCGGGGCGCGCGTGGTCTGCGTGACAGGCTGACGCCCCGGCGATCGATGTCGTCGATCACGTCGTGCTGGGCATGAATCCTCGTTGTGCGTGCCGCGCACCGCTGAAGACACCGCCTAGAAGGTGAACCGGAAGCCAACCTGCGCCGTGCGGTACTCGCCGGCTGTGTGCTGCTTGTAGTCCGTCCTGTTCTCCTGAGTGCCGATCGACCAGTTCGGCCGGTTGAACAGGTTGAAGACTTCCGCGATGGCATCGATCGCGACACGCCCCCGCAGCGGGATCTTCTGCTGTATCCGCAGGTCCGTCCGGCTCTGCGCGGGCGCGAGCAGGGAGTTGCGCGGGACGATCGTGCCGTCCGGGCGCAGCCGATTGGTTCCGTCAACGCCCAGGCCGCGCAGCTCGGCACCGTAGTTGTTGGCCAGCCGGACGCCTGAGCCGATGTACTGGAGCGCGCTCACCTGGAAGCCCTTGCCGACCTCCCAGATGCCGGAGAACACCGCGCGGTGGCGCTGATCGCCTTCCCCCAGGGTCCATTCACCGCCCAGATCCGGAACGGTCGCGAACGGGACTTCGTCGAGACCGCTGAACGGCCGCGGTTCCGCGTCCCAGAAATACCTCAGCGAGTAGGTGCCCGATGCCTGCCAGTGATTGCTGAACCGCTTCGTGAAGCTGGTTCGCAGTTCCTGGGTGGAGGAGCGGCCGGTGTGCACGCTCAAGCTCACCGCGCCCCAATTGGGAAAGGCCCGGCGGGATCTGTCGCTGAACGGGTAGGGCGCGCCGGTGGCCGGGTTGAAGGTAAGGTTCGCCTGGTCAACGATGCCCTTCTCGTTCGTGCTGTGGTTGTAGACGTAGTCGACCTCGATGCCGACCGTCTGGCCGAACTGGCGCTGGAAACCGATCGACGTCTGCCAGTTGCGTCCCAGTTGCTCGTACTTGGGAACCATGACCGTTTCGTTGGCGTCGAGGAGGAGGCAACCCGGCGCGTTGTTGTTGTGGCAGAACATCGCATTGGACTGCTCGTAGGTCGGCAACGGCCCGTTTGCCGGGTTCACGGCGAAATCCGGCCGGCCGTCATTCGTGAACCGGATCACGTTCTGGATGGTATTGCTGACCGCCCGCGTCTCGTCGCCGGATGTCGCGCCGGCGATGTACAGCCCGACGCCGCCGCGCAGCACCGTCTTGTCGTTGAGCGCGTAGGCAAAGCCGATCCGCGGCTGGAGATTGTTCCAGTCGTCGTACTGGCCATCTACTTTCGTCGCCCACGGCTTGAAGTCGACATTCCCGAACGCGCCAATCTCGGCGTCGTAGCGCACCCCGAGATTGAGCGTCAACTTGTCCGTGATCCGCCAGTCGTCCTGCGCCCAGGCGGCGAATTTCTTGGAGTAGATGTTGTTGTCGAAATTGCCGACGCCGACGATGTAGCTCCGGACCTGGCCCGGGATCTCGGAAAGGCACCTGAGGCACCATGTGTCGACGTTGTCCCACACGGGGAAGAGCGCCTCGATGTTGGCGGGAGTGGGCCGGCCACGGGCGTCAATCTCGCCGCTGGAGGTCAAGCGATTGTATTGAAGCTGGTGACGCCACAGGAACTCCCCACCCGTCCTCAGGTCGTGCCGGCCAGCCGCGTCGTACGAGAACGTGAAGCTCTCCCGGATGTTCCAGTACCACTGGGCCTGGTTGCGCGGGAGGTTCCGGTTCTGGGTGATGTTGAAGTCCGTGAACCTGATGCGGGGCGACCCGTTCGTGGTGCCGTCGATGGGCTTCAGCCAGTGATTCGACCACGTCGTGAGGGCCTTCTCGTCGAGGCCGTACACGGCCCGCCCGCCTTCGATCTCGTTCACGGCCCTATTGCTCAGGACCTGCGTGAACTTCCCGTAGAACTCGTTGTTGAAGTCGACGAACCGGCTCGTGCCGGCCGGGTGGTCCCTCCCGCCCGCTCCGAACGGCCGCAACGTCGTGGTCCTGGACCCTTTGACCATCAGTCTCATCTTCGGGGAGAGCTGCCAGTCGGCGCGCAGGCCTCCCTTTTTCTGGTTGCCCGTGCCATCCAGCGTGATGTTGAACGACGGGTACCTCGTGTTCCAGACGCTGGTGGTCGGTTGGCGCTCGTACTCGAAGTTGCCGAAGTAGTGGAGCCTGTCCTTAATGATCGGGCCGCCGACCGCGGTGCTCATCTGAAGGTTGTCGATCGGCAGGACCCGCTTGAGCACCGGCTCTTCCGCGTTGAACTTGCTGCTGCGGTAGTTCAACCGGCCCACGCTCGAGAGCTGGTTGGTGCCCGACTTGGTGACGATGTTCACCTGCACGCCGGACGACCGGCCCATCGTCGCATCGAACCGGTTCGCGATGTACTGGAATTCCGAGATCATGTCCTGGCTGTACTTGGGCTGACTGCCGGTCCCGATATCCCTCGTCACCTGCTGGCCGTCCAGGTTGATCTGGAACTCCCGCACGTCGTCTGCCCGCCCTCGGTCCGGCAGCGGCTGGGTGGCGTCCATCGTCTGGATCCGACTCCCCGGGGCCAGCAGCGCGAGCGCCATGAAGTTGCGTCCGGCCACCGGGAGCTCGGCCACCTGGCGCGGATCGACGTTGCCGCCCAGGGTCGACGTGGTCGTGTCGAGGAGTGGCGTTTCACCCGTGACCGTCACCGTCTCGGCGATGCCGCTCGGTGCCATCGGCACGTTGACGGTGACAGCCTGTCCAACGAGCACCTGTACGCCCGTCCGCGTCACGGTCCCAAAACCCGACAGCTCACAGGCGATCGTGTAGACACCTGTGCGCACGGGAATTCGATAGCGGCCGCCCGAGTCGGTCACTGCCACGAACGTGTTGCCCGTGGCCTCGTTGGTCGCCGTCACCGTGACACCGGGCAGCACGGCGCCCGTGGAGTCGGTCACGGTGCCGTTGAGCACCGCTTCCTGCGCGTATCCGATGGCCGGGAGCGCCAGGATGGCGCAGACCAGAAGAACCGGTCTGATGCCTGTCATTGAAGCCCTCCTCGTTTCAGGATGAAGATGGAAGTGTGCGTCGGGGCTGACTCGACCCCCGGCGATGGCAGTGCGCCCTACTGCCCAGTGCATCGGTGCGGCCTTCAGTGCAGTACTTAAGGAGGACAGGGTCCGATGATTGGACCACTTTACCACCATAACACTTGACCTTGTCAAGAGGCCGTGTGTATAGTGCCAGTGGCTTGATGGTATAGTGGTTAGTCCAGTGGTTCATCCCAGGCAGTCAATGTACAAAACCATCCAACCGTCTCGCCTCTACGAACAAATCGTCACCCAAATCGAAGAGTCGATCGTGTCCGGCACCCTCAAGCCCGGCGACCAGTTGCCGCCGGAACGCGAGCTGGCCGAGCGCTTCGGGGTCAGCCGCACGGCCGTCCGGGAAGCCATCAAGGCGCTGCACGAAAAAGGGCTCGTCGAGGCCTACGCCGGCCGCGGCACGTTCATCACCAACGCCGGCTCGCAAGCGTTCAGGCAGTCTCTGGGCTGGATGGCCCGGATCGGACAGCCCGACGGCTCGGCGCACCTCGTCGAGGTGCGCGAGATCCTCGAGCCGGAGATTGCGGCCCGCGCCGCGGTCCGCGCCGAGGAAAAGCATCTGGCGGCCATGCGTGAGGCGGTCGCAGCCATGGATGCCGCCATGAGCGACGCGGAAGCGTTCATCGAAGCCGATCTCGACTTCCACCTCGCCATCGCCGAGGCGGCGGAGAACCCGATCATCCTCATCCTGATCGACTCGATCGTCGGCCTGCTGCGCGAGCACCGGATGCGCACCTTCAACGTGCCGGGCGGACCCGAGCACGGACAGCTCCACCACAGGCGCATCCTCGACGCGATCGAGCGCCATGATCCAGACGCGGCGCGGGAGGCGATGCGCACGCATCTCGAGCAGGTCCGTGAAGACACGCGCGCGGATGCGCCGCAGCCGCGGGAGACCAACGTCGTCGCCGAGTGAATCCGAAACGAACCGTTCCGGACCCCATGTCATCCAATCTTGGCTTCATAGGACTCGGTGTCATGGGCGGCCAGATGGTCAAGCGGCTGCTCGACAAGGGGCACAGCGTCACCGGGTACAACCGCACTCGAGCGAAAGCCGAGTGGCTGATCGACGCCGGGATGCGCTGGGCGGACTCGCCGCGCGCCGCGGCTCAGGTCTCAGACGTCGTCTTCTCGATGGTCAGCCACACCAAGGCGTTGCACGAGGTGGCGAACGGACCGGACGGGATTCTCGCGGGCCTCGGTCCGGGCAAGATCTACGTGGACATGAGCACCGTCAGCCCGGCCGCGAGCCGGGAGCTCGCGGCGCGTGTCCGCGACGCCGGCGCGGTGATGCTGGACGCGCCGGTCTCGGGCAGCGTGATCACCTTGCAGCAAGGCAAGCTGTCGGTGATGGTCGGCGGTCCGCGAGACGCGTTCGAGCGCGTCCTGCCGCTCCTGCAGGACGTCGGCCCGAAGGTGACCTATGTGGGGGAGAACGGGCTGGCGGTGTCGATGAAGATCGCGTCGAACCTGAGCCTGGCGGTGCAGATGCTCGCCTTCAGCGAGGGTGTGCTGCTCGCGGAGAAAAGCGGCATCGCGCGCGACGTGGCGGTCGAGGTGCTGACCCACAGCGTCATCGCGTCACCGATGGTGCAATACCGCGGGCCGTTTGTCCTTCGGATGCCCGACGAGGCCTGGTTCAACGTCGACATGATGCAGAAGGACCTCAATCTGGCGCTGGAGATGGGGCAGCGCCTCAGCGTGCCGCTGCCCACCACGGCCGTGACCAACGAGTTTCTGACGACGGCGCGGGGGATGGGGCTCGCGGACAAGGACTTCGCGATCGTCTTCGCGGTGCTGGCCCGGATGGCCGGAGTCACGCCATGAGGATCGTCACGCCCCCCGTGCGCACCGAGCCCGAGATCGACGCCGACCGCGGGCTGCAGATGTACTCGCAGATGCTCCAGATCCGGGCCTTCGAAGAAAAGGTCAACGAGCTCTACACGCGCGCGATCATGCCGGGTCTGGCCCACCTCTATATTGGGCAGGAAGCGGTGGCGGTCGGCATCTGCCAGGCGCTTCGGCGCGATGACTACATCACGAGCACGCACCGCGGCCACGGTCATTGCCTCGCCAAGGGCGCGAAGCCCGACCTCATGTTTGCGGAGTTGCTCGGCAAGCAGTCCGGCTACTGCGCCGGCAGGGGCGGGTCGATGCACATCGCCGACCCGGAGACCGGCAATCTTGGCGCCAACGCCATCGTGGCCGGTAGCGCCGGCATCGCGACCGGCGCCGCGTTCTCGGCGAAATCGCGCGGCACCGATCAGGTGTCCGTCTGCTTTTTCGGCGAGGGCGCGCTCGGCCAGGGCGTGCTGTATGAAGTGATGAATCTGGCTCAGCTCTGGAAGCTGCCGGCGATCTACGTGTGCGAGAACAATCTCTACAACGAGTACACACATTACAGCGAGACGACGGCGGGCGAGATCCTGGCGCGGCCGGCAGCGTTCGGAATGCTCGCCGACCGCGTGGATGGCCAGAATGTCCGGGCCGTGTTCGCGGCTGCGACGCGGTTCGTCGAGAGCGCGCGTCAGGGAAAGGGTCCTGGGTTTCTGCTCTGCGACACCTACCGATATCGGGGCCACCATGTTGGTGACATCAATCGGACGTTCTACCGCTCCAAGCAGGAGGAACAGGACTGGATGACGCAGCGTGATCCCATCACACGACTCGGGGACTGGCTGTGCAGGCTGGGCTTTGCGGTCCCTGCCGAGCTCGAGGACGTGAGGGCGCGCGCGTACGCCAACATCGAAGAGGCTATCCAGTTTGCCCTCGACGCGCCGTACCCGGACGCGAGCGACGTCCGACGCCATGTCTACGCCTGAGACCGCGGGTCGTGAGCTGACGTTCGCGGAAGCGATCCGCGAGGCGCTCGCCGAAGAGATGCGGCGCGATGCGAACGTGGTCATCCTGGGGGAGGACGTCGCGGAGGCCGGGACGCCGTTCAAGGTGCTCTCCGGGCTCGTGGAGGAATTCGGCACCGCGCGCGTCATCGACACGCCGATCTCGGAGGCGGGTTTCACCGGACTGGCCGTCGGCGCCGCCATGACCGGCATGCGGCCCATCGTGGACATCATGTTCGGGGACTTCCTCACCTTGACGATGGACCAGATGGTGAATCAGGCCGCGAAGGTCCATTACATGTCCGGCGGCCACCTCAAGGTGCCGATGGTGCTCCGGACCACGCTCGGCGCCACGCGCCGGTCGGCGGCCCAGCACTCGCAATCGCTGCACGCCTGGCTCAGCCACATCCCCGGCCTGAAAGTGGTCCTCCCCTCGACGCCGTACGACGCCAAGGGCCTGCTCAAGAGCGCGATCCGTGACGACAATCCGGTGGCGTTCTTCGAAGACAAGATGATGTACAAGCTGAGCGGCCCGGTCCCCGCCGAGGAGTACACGATTCCGCTGGGCGTCGCCGACATCAAGCGGGCCGGCACCGACGTCACGATCGTCGCGACGAGCAGCATGGTCCAGACGGCGCTCGGCGCGGCCCGCCTGCTCGAAGAGATCGGCGTCAGCGCGGAGGTGGTCGACCCGCGCACGACCTCTCCGCTCGACCGCGACACGATTGTCGAATCCGTGAAGAAGACCTCTCGCGCGATCGTCGTGGACGAAGGGTATGAGCAATACGGGGTGACGGCCGAGATTGCCGCCGTCATTGCGGAGGGGGCGTTCTACTACCTGGATGCGCCCGTCAGGCGGCTGGGCGCGATGGACGTGCCCATCCCGTTTTCACCGCCGCTGGAGGATGTAACCGTCCCGACGGAAAGGACCGTGTTCGACGTCGCCCGAACGCTCTGCGGGCGGGCCTGACCTACGAGGTGCAGTGATGGCTCTGAAAACTCACGGAACCATGGCCGTCGACTGGGAGCAACGTGTCGATTTCGATCGTCTCCGACGCGAGCGGCTGGCGCGCGCCCGGGCGGAGATGGAGAAAACGGAGCTGGGCGCGCTGCTCTGCTTCGATATGAACAACGTGCGCTACATCACGGCGACCCACATCGGCACGTGGGCGCAGGACAAGATCAATCGCTTCACGCTGCTGCCCCGGGGCGATGAGCCGATTCTCTGGGACTTCGGCTCGGCGGCGCGCCACCACCAGCTCCATTGTCCCTGGCTGGGCGAGCGATCGCGAGCGGGCATCTCGCTCCTGCGTGGCGCGATGTCGCCCGAGATGGGCCGCGCCGAGGACGTGGCGCGCAAGATTCGCATCGAACTCGAGGCCCGCGGCCTGCACAAGGAACCGCTTGGCGTGGACGTCGTCGAGCTGCCCGTGCTGTTCGCGCTCCAGAAGGAAGGCCTCACGGTCGTCGACGGCCAGCAGGTGATGTCGGACGCGCGCGTCATCAAGACGCAGGACGAGATCACGCTCCTCAACATGGCCGCCATGATGGCCGATGCGGCGTACGACGACCTGTACCGCGCGATGAAGCCCGGCATGCGCGAGAACGAAGCGGTCGGACTGGTGTCGAAGGTGCTCTACGACCTCGGCTCCGAGTACGTCGAGGCGGTCAACGCCATCTCCGGCGAGCGGTGCAACCCCCACCCGCACGTCTTCTCCGACCGCGTCCTGCGCCCCGGCGACCCGGTGTACTACGACATCCTCCACTCGTACATGGGCTACCGGACCTGCTACTACCGGTGCTTTTCGATCGGCTACGGCTCTCACGCCATGGTCGACGCCTACAAGCGCTGTCGCGACTATCTCGACGCCGCCATCGAGCTGGTGCGGCCGGGCCGGACGACGGCGGAGATCGCCGCGGTGTGGCCACGCGCGCAGGAGTTCGGCTTCCCGAACGAGGAAGCCTGCTTCGCGCTGCAGTACGGCCACGGCGTGGGGCTGGCGATCTGGGAGAAGCCGGTCATCAGCCGCCTCGTCTCGCTCGACCATCCCTGCGAGATCAAGCCGGGCATGGTCTTCGCGCTCGAGACGTTCTGGCCGTCGACCGACGGGTGGAGCGCCGCGCGGATCGAGGAAGAAGTGGTCGTCACCGAGACCGGCCACGAAGTCATCACAAGGTTCCCCGCGGAGAAGCTGATGGTGGCCGGTGCGCACTACGTCAGCGTCGAAGGCCCGCTGCCGACCACGCGCGAGCACGAAGCGCCGCCGAGCGACCACGTGCTCGAGATGATCAAGGCGAGCGCGTGCAGCGAGCGTGTCGGAGTCTGAGAGCGCCATGGCGACGAGCGTCGTGATGCCCGCACTCGAGATGGCCCAGGAGACGGGCCGGCTGGTGGCCTGGCGCAAGCACGAAGGCGAGGCCGTCTCCAAGGGTGAGCTGCTGATGGACGTCGAGACCGACAAGGCGGTCGTCGAGGTCGAAGCCGAGGCGGACGGCGTCCTCGCCGGCGTTCGCGCGCGTGAAGGCGACGTCATCACCGTCGGCCAGACGATCGCATGGATCGTAGCGCCGGGCGAACCAGTGCCGGTCGAAGACCGGCCGCCGCGCGGGGGCCGGCAGGCTGTAGAGCCGGCGCCGAAGGCGGATCGACCGAGCGCGCCAGCGGCAGCTCCCGGCGCGGCGGCCGAGCGCGCTCTGATGTCGCCACGGGCGCGGCGGCTGGCCGCCGAGCGCGGCATCGATCTCAGCGACGTGCGCGGATCGGGTCCGGGCGGGGCCGTGCTGGCCACCGATGTCGTGACGTCCGGGGCGGCGCCCGCAGAAGACCCGGGTGACACCTGGCGGGTCATGGCCGAGCGCGTGACCGCGTCGTGGACCACGGTGCCCCAGTTCTTCGTGGCCCGAGACGTGGACGCCGACGCGCTGGTGGACTGGCGCAAGCGGCTCGCCGCCGAGGCCGAGGTCACCGCGGAGATCACCTACACCGACCTGCTGGTCGCCCTGGTGGCCCGATCGCTCCGGCGCCATCCGCGCCTCAACGCGCGCTGGATTGACGGCACGATCCGGCATCACGACGAGATCAACATCGGAGTCGCCACCGCCGTCGAGCGAGGTCTCGTCGTGCCCGTCCTCCACGGGGCCGATCGCCTGCCGCTGCGCGAGCTCGCCGCGCGGCGCCAAGCCCTCGTCGAGCGGGCACGCGCGGGCCGCTTGCGGCCAGCCGACCTCGTCGGCGGCACCTTCACCATCAGCAATCTGGGCATGTACCACGTGCACGCGTTCACGGCGATTGTCAACGCGCCGCAGGCAGCCATCCTGGCCGTGGGGCGCATTGCCGACCGCGTGGTGGCGCATGAGGGCCGGCCGGCCGTTCGCCCGCAGATGAGCGTGACGCTCTCGTGTGACCATCGCGTCGTGGACGGGGCCCGTGCTGCCGCGTTTCTCGCTGATCTTGCCAGCGCGATCGAGCATCCCGAGAGTGTTCTCATCGGCGCCTGAGCGACGCCGCCTTTCTGCCCTGCGGGGCGCGTTGACGGTGCACGGCGGTGGATGGCTGCGGGCCGGGCCATCTGTGGCTCGGGCTTTCGACGGTCCAGGTGAGCCCCGGGTGACTGCCTGCACACTGACGACGAAATCGAGAGGAGAATGACGTGGCGCCAGCTCCTGGCAAGCCGAAACCCTTCTACCGCAAGCTCTGGGTCCAGGTCCTGATCGGCATGGGCGTCGGCGTCGTGCTGGGGGCCGTGGCCCCCGAAACCGGCGCGGCGATGAAGCCGCTCGGCGACGGGTTCATCAAGCTGATCAAGATGATCATCGGGCCGATCATCTTCGTGACGGTCGTGGCCGGCCTCTGCAAGATGTCGAACATGAAGGAGGTCGGGCGCATCGGCGTGCGCGCAATCATCCTCTTCGAGGTCGTCTCGACCCTCGCCCTTCTGATCGGCTTGGCCGTCGGCCTGATCGTCAGGCCGGGCGCCGGCCTCAACGCGGATCCGGCGACGCTCGACGCCGGGGCGGTGTCGGCCTACGCGGGCTCGGGCGGGTCGGTGTCGCGCGCCGGGAGTGTCGAGTTTTTCATAAACATCATTCCCGAGACGGTGGTCGGCGCGTTTGCCACGGGGTACATCCTCCAGGTGCTGTTCTTCTCGGTCCTCTTCGGACTCGCGCTCCTGCGGCTGGGCGAGAAGGGCCGCCCGCTCGTCGAGCTCATCGAGATGCTGTCGTCGTCGTTGTTCGCGGCCCTGGCGCTGATCATGAACCTGGCCCCCATCGGGACGTTCGGGGCCATGGCGTTCACGGTCGGAAGATACGGCGTCGGCTCGCTCCTGCCGATGGGCAAGGTCGTGGGCGCTGTCTATCTCACCTGCATACTCTTCATTCTCGTCATATTCGGTCCCGTCGCGCGGCTCGTGGGCTTCCGCATCACGAAGTACCTGGCCTACATCAAGGAAGAGATTCTGCTCGTGCTTGCCACTTCGACCTCCGAGGTGGCGCTCCCGCGGCTGATGACCAAGCTCGAGCAGTTGGGCTGCCGAAAGAGCGTGGTCGGGCTCGTCGTGCCCACCGGGTACTCGTTCAACCAGGACGGATCCGCGATCTACCAGACCATCTCGGTGATGTTCATCGCCCAGGCGATGAACATCCATCTGACCTGGGGCGAGATCGCCACTTTCCTCACCGTCCTCCTGTTCACGTCGAAAGGCGCGGCGGGGGTGTCCGGCTCGGCGTTTGTGGTGCTGGCGGCGACGCTCGCGTCGGTTCAGACCGTGCCGGTCGCCGGCATGGCACTCCTGCTCGGCATCGAGCGGTTCATGTCGATGGCCCGGGGGACCACCAACATGATCTGCAACGGGGTCGTGACGCTCCTCGTGGCCTGGTGGGACGGCGCGCTGGACAAGGCCCAGATGGACCGCGTGCTGAACGGCAGGGAACTCCCGGCGCCGGAACCTGCGGCAGGCGTGAGCGATTGATCGCGACGGCGCCTTAGCACAGAGTTT
>ERZ1292640.2081-Hain-H43-02um-R1-2081-length-16307-cov-6_pt1 | contig 16307 bp, 15 predicted proteins | sample MGYA00564404_ERZ1292640 | MGnify/ENA primary metagenome ERZ1292640 (study PRJEB36523, sample SAMEA6512636) | groundwater metagenome | collected 2019-01-08 | study: AquaDiva: Metagenomics assemblies of 32 groundwater samples
ACTATTTCCGCATTGATGCCGTCATGCGGCATATCGTTGCAGAGCTGCGCCGACATTGACCGTGACACACCACTGTGCTACGCTTAACCATGACCCATAGTTGTTCTTTTCTTTTTCAGAGAGGGCGTGTTCATGATCATCACTCAAGCATCCGACATCAAGGTGGCTCTGCAACGGCGGATCAGGCTCATCGACCTGGAGGTTCCGCAGGGGAAAGCGACGAGCGAATTCGTAGCTGACATGGTTGTCGAGGCGGCAAAACTGCCCGACATGAAAGTCTATAGCCCCTACGAAATTGAAGGCATCATTCGGGAGATGGCTGATCTGTCCTGATGGTTACCCTGCAAAAAGACGAAAGCCGCTCCCAGGCATGGTCAGCAGGTCGCCCATAGTCACCGCGAACGGTTTCCCGAGAACCGCCTTCTCGGCAAGCAAAATCGCTTGGCCGTCGCCTCCGCGTATGCCTGTTTCTATGAACGATATCGCCAGACCGGGGAAGTCGTTCAACAGGTGTTTTGCGGGAGGACTCGAGAAAAACTTTTTCGTAAGCGGATTATCCTTGTGGGTAATACAGATGACCTTCCGAATGCCCGCCTGGTAGGCCTCTGCCAGAAGATAGTAGGCAATCGGCTTATCCACCAGTCGTAGCATTTCTTTCGGCGTGGCGTATGTCACGGGCCGCAATCGAGTCCCTGCTCCCGCCATAGGAATAATTAAAATATCAACGTTTTTCTTCATAGAGTTCTCTAGTAAACTACCATGCCTCTAGATTTCCAACAAATGTGCCTGAACACATACAAAATTTGTCAATATTCTGGTGCAGAAAATAAGATGATATGCTCTGTTACAGAGCTCTTTTTAACTAATCACACGAAAGGAATCGAGATGGCAAAGCCAGTCTGCTTAGTAACACCGCCTTCTCCATTCCTTATGGATGAGCTGGTGTTTCCCTTCCTTGGACCGCTCAAGGTAGGAGCAATGATTGAGAAGGCGAAGTGGACGGTTGAGGTGCTTGACCTCACCGGCATTAAAAATTTCACTGATGCAGTAGAAGATTGCGCAAGCAATTCAACGGCACGGCATTTCGGTATTACCGCGACGACTCCGCAGTTCCCTGCGGCAGTGCGGATTGCGAAAGCAATTCGCAGTGTCAGAAAGGACGCACGAGTTATCATCGGCGGTACGCATGCGACGCTTACGGTTGCAGCGTGCAAATATGAAGTTGCGAATAAGCGAATCGGTAGGGCACATAAGGCTTACCGACAGCTTGAAGCGAATCTCGACGTTATCGTATCTGGCGATGGGGAAGAAACCATTTTCCTCGCCGTAGAAGATAACGCGCCGAAGCTGATTGATGCGGACGACCGCAGGTCCCCGCATTTTCTCACCGATGCGAAGCTTGAAACGACGCCTTTCCCTGCACGGCATCTTATCGACCTCGCGAGGTATCATTACACCATCGACGGGGTGCCGGCGACCTCGCTCATCGCTCAGCTCGGATGTCCGTATAAGTGCGGGTTTTGCGCGGGACGGGCGTCGCCTATGCTACGCAACATCCGTACGAGAAGTTCGGAAAACATTGTTGCAGAGCTGACGTTCTTGTACCAGACATACGGGTACCGGGGCTTTATGTTCTACGACGATGAGCTGAACGTCAACCCGAAAATGGTTGAACTGATGCAGAAAATCGCACAGGCTCAACAGACACTCGGAGTGGAGTGGAAATTGCGCGGATTCATCAAATCGGAACGTTTTACCGATGGACAGGCGCACGCGATGTACGAGGCAGGGTTCCGGCAGATACTGGTCGGGTTCGAGTCGGGGTCGCCGCGCATCTTGGAGAACATCCAGAAGATCGCGACGCGCGACGACAATACCCGATGCATGGAAATCGCGTGTCGGCACGGTCTCAAGGTGAAAGCGTTGATGTCGCTCGGTCACCCGGGCGAGTCGGATGAGACGATTGAAGAAACACTCAAGTGGCTCATCGACGCGCGACCGTCAGATTTTGACGCGACCGTCATCACCCCATATCCTGGTTCGCCGTATTACGACCACGCACTCCCTCTCGACGTACCTCATAGCGGAAGGCCGGTATGGGTCTACACCTGCAAAAATGGCGACAGGTTGTACCAAGAAGAAGTGGATTACAGCAGTGAGGCGGACTATTACAAAGGAGACCCCGATGATGGATATTCCTCCCACGTGTGGACCGACTATGTGGATGCCAATACGTTGGTAGCACGGCGCAACGAGCTTGAAGCAGATGTTCGCAAAAAGCTCGGCATTCCGTTCAACCCGAGTCGTCCCGCGATACTCTACGAGCACTCAATGGGCCAGTCGCCGCCCTCACATATCCTCCGCAGTTCTTCGCCCCTCGCTTAGAGGGGCTTTTTTTCTGTCTTAGGCGTCCGGTAATACGGGCTGTCTCCAAACGAAAAGATGATAGAACGTATAGTTCCAGACGAATCCCAAGATAATGCCGGCCGCATACGCGGCATGAATAATGAACAAATCGCTCGTCCGATGTTCGGCCATATAGACGAATAACCATTGCAGGAAGATGGAACCGCTGACGACGAGATGATAGCGTGCGAGACGCGATACGAACGAAATGTCGTGCCGGCGGTCCCGGAAGGAGAATCGATTGTTGAGATAAAAATTCGTTAAAATGCCGATCTCTGCGCCAACCACGACGGCGGTACTGAGGGAGAACAGGCGGAGATATATGCCGAGCAGTTCAAACACCGCTGTTTGCGCGGCAACGGCAATGCACCCTACGACAAGTGTACGTACGAGGCGTGAACCCGTCATCATTCGACCCCACTGAAGTACGGAGTTCATTGAGGACTAGTTGCTTCGGCAATGGCCGTCTTTTCCATAGAGTGTGACCATCGTAACATAAGATAAGAAAGGAAGAATCGCCGTTATGGTATATAATCGTATGGCAGAGTCCGCAAGCGCGACCATTTAGCCCAATGCACCCATGGTTGATTTTGATTACAAAAAACTATCTATCCTCATCCCTGCATGGAATGAAGAGAGAACCATCGTAGAGATCCTCAAACGTGTTGCCGCTACGGATATAGGGCCGCTCGAGAAAGAAATACTCGTCATAGATAACAACTCACGAGACACAACGGCCGTCCGCGCGCGTTCCGTACCTGGAGTCCGAGTGCTGGTAGAAACAAGGCCTGGCAAGGGAGCTGCACTCAAACGCGGCATCAAAGAGGCGACCGGAGATCTGATCATTTTCCAAGACGCGGATCTTGAGTACAATCCGGATGATTACGCGAAGGTCATCGAACCTATCCTCAAGGGCGTCACGGAAGCGGTGCTCGGAGTGAGGGAAACGCCGCGACACGCCGATTGGTACATACACTATTTTGGGCTTGTGGGGAATGGCGCCATCACCCTCCTCACGAACGTGCTGTATGGGAATACGGCTGGCGAATACGAGGGTTGCTATAAAGCATTTCCTACGGCCCTACTCCGTTCAGTTCGCGTCAATACCGACAATTTTGATTTTGACAATGAACTGGTATGTAAACTGCTCAAGCGCGGTGTCCGTACATTTGACGTGCCCATACGCTATTATCCACGGGATTATGCCGAGGGCAAGAAAATAAATTGGCGCCACGGATTCTTGATTTTGTGGACGATCATCAAATATCGTTTCATTGATTAAACGTGCTTAATGGGGTGTCGCCGGTCTTTGGAGCGATTTTTTCTGCCACAAGGAGTACTGATCGAATTCGCGCACGATGCGATATGAAGAGAGGTCAAGCCGAGAAGTGGAGTCCCCCTTCACTATCACGAAATCAGGCACTCCTTGCGCGATGAGCGGCAACTCATTCTTGCCGATGATGACAATTGGCGTTAGGAACAGATACTGATAGTAGGGCATACCGGCCGGCAGAAAAAGCGGCAATTCAGGAGCATTGTAGATAAAGATTGATGCAGAAATTGGAAGTGCGCCAAGCGTCTGACTCACTTCTGCAGTACGATGCGAACGGTAATAACCCGCGACCCACGAACTGAAAAAACACTGATATATCTGGAATGCAATGAGGAGCGCGATGCCGGCATGGAAGAGCACTTTCGGGATGCGGCGCGGCCATACGTGCCAGAGTGCAAGAGGGAGATAAAAAAGAGCGAATATTTCTCCTACAAAGTAGTAGCGGTAATACGGAGTAATACGCAGGAAGGCGAGATAGATCAATACAGCGAACCCGAACGCCGTATATTCGGCTCGGGATATTGGAATCCGTTTTCGGATGCGCATCGGAATCGAGAGTGTCCATAGAACGAGAAGCACGAGCGCGTAAAACGGTTGCGGCGCGCTTATAAAAAGAAACGCATTGCTGGATATCGTCGCCACTGTATCCACGGCAAATGGATTTGCATAAAAGTCGATCACGTGGGCGATGGTCTGATTTCCGAACTGGACCCATATCCACACGCCAGTCGCGGCAAGGAACGCGCCGAGTGCGGCAAGCGTTTTCAGTGGCAAGAGCATCTTTGGAGAGAAGAGTGCTACGACGGCGACAGGAAGAAGCGCGACAAGGAATATCGGTTTGGTTGAAACGGCAAGCCCTACAAAGAGCCCCGCGCCGATGTAATGCATCCACGATTGTTCTCCTTTCTCAATGACAGTGAGACATAACAGAAAGGCGGTCAGATAAAAAAGGCCCGGAACTTCTCCCAATACGTTCTTGCCATTGCCGTAGAGCGGAGCGAATGACACGATGAGCCACAGCGCATAGGTCGCAAGAAGAAGCGGCATCTCGCGTTTCGCCAGTTGCCATACACACAGGGCGAATAGCAGGATGAAGATGACCATCACTGACCGCGCGGATAGCAGATGTACGCCGAAGGTATAGAATGCGGCGGCCACCGGAAACAGCACCGGATACCCACTTGTCTCGGAGAATGCTCCGCTTTCAAACACCCCGGGTGCTACTTGCAGTTGCGTTTGCAAGCCGTAGACGGCTGTGTTCATCGCCACTTGCGTCAGATGCCCTTCATCGGTCCATATGGGCGGGCTTTCGGTCAGATGATAGGTTGAAAGGAAGACCAAGAGCGCCGCCGCGGCAAGCGTTGCAAGAAGAACGCCGTGACGCGTGAGCCAAAGAGAGACGCGAGTCAATTGCGGGGTCGAACGATCGGGCGGCATGGCGTCTTAGGGAGAGAGCAGACCCTGTTTCCGTATGTAGTCGCTTATGAGCGAGCCGGCAAGGGCGTTTCCAGCCGGTGTCCAGTGCACGTCGTTTTTCCAATAAAGAACCGAACCGGTCGGATCTACCGCATGCAACGCCGGTTGCAGGTCGAGATACGGGATATGGTGTTGTGTAAGATAGGTCATCATGCGCCCGTTGGTCGAGAGCGGGTCGGTTGATGTCGCCGTAGCCAATCCCAAGGAAGGCATAAGCACTACCATGAGTCGGCTACCGTTTCTATCGGTCAATGTCTTAAATGCCTGTATATTTGAAAAGTGAACATCCCAATATCTTGCGTCATCCAATAGTCCCGATCGGTTATCGAACCACGATTGATTTTCATGCGCGAGGCCACTGTTGAGGAGCGCGGTCGGCGCGATCTTCATAAAGAGGTTGCGCACTTTGTCTGGTATACCGAATTGCCTTTTTGCCATAAGGTACAGCACCGAGTGCGCCGCCATTTCAATTTTTATTTTCTGGAGCAGAGGATAGTCCGGTTTCGCTATGTTGCAGGTCGTCGTCGCTATGAGGGGCGAGGTAGCGAGCATGAAATTCGGATCGCAGTATGACCATGACGGTACGACATACCCGTGATACGCGGTGGATGTCGGGAACATGCCGTCGTCTCCCGCGTCGTTGTCGTAATGGGCTAGAATGATGAGCTTCGGAGGTCGAGGAATATTCGCAAGCGTGCGCTTTGCCTTTATGACTTCTTGGCGCGTGCCGTAGTCTGGCACGCCGCAATTAAGTGTGCGCACGCCGGTCGAACGTTCAACGACCTTGTCCCACTTTTCGTCGAGTGGCGTATATCCCCACGTAAAGCTGTCGCCGGCCACATAGATGTACGGCGACGCGCCGTCGAAGGGATAATCGAAACAGCCGAGACTGTTGGACCAGACCGGATACGAGAGGTTCGCGAAGGAATGCGTGGTGGTGGCGAAGTTGGGCGTGATGTCGAATCCGAGCACCGGGTCATAACGGAAATATTCTCCGCGGACGTTCAGCGGATACATATAACGCCACTTAAACGACGTCTGCTGCAATACCAGATCCACGACAATGACCGTGACCGCGATGCTTATGCAGATAAGCAGTCCATGTATGACGATAGATTTAATCCGGTTCATATAATTCGAGCGTTAAACGCTTCTCCCACGCCGGCTGAGCGCGCTTATCAAACAGTATAGTGCCGATGACGCAATAATCCATTTCGGTATTCATAAAACAGCGATATGCGTCTTCGGGTGTCATCACGATCGGCTCGCCGCGAACATTGAAGCTGGTATTCACCAAGAGCCCGTAGCCGGTGAGATCCTTGAATGCCGTAAGGAGTTTCCAGAACCGCTCGTTCGTTGTGCGCGAGACGGTTTGCACGCGTGCGGAGTAATCAAGATGCGTAATCGCTGGTATGTCCGAACGCGCCATGTTGATGCGCTCCGTAAGCGACGCGTTCGGATGTTGCTTCGTAGCAGTGCGGCGCCATGTGACGATCGGAGCGGTAAAGAGCATATACGGGGACGTCCCGCGCAATTCGAAATAATCTTCTGTATCTTCTTCACGCACGGACGGAGCGAACGGACGAAAGCTTTCGCGGTACTTGATGCTCAGATTGAGCTTTTTCTGCATTTCGGGATTGCGCGCATCGGCGAGAATGGAACGGTTGCCGAGCGCCCGCGGACCCCACTCCATACGTCCCTGCATCCAGCCGACAATGTTGCCCTCGGCGATGAGCCGCGCCGCCTCGGCGCACACCTCATCGGCGCTTTCATATTCGCGATAGGGAGCGCTGAAATGTCGGGCCATGCGTTTGGTGTCAAGCTTAGAATAGGTGGGACCAAGATATGAACCTGCCATAGCGTCGTCGGGGTCGGCCGTTCGATTTGCTCCAAACCAGATATGACGAACTGCGAGCGCCGCGCCGAGCGCTCCGCCGGCGTCGCCCGCCGCCGGCTGGACCCACACGCGATCAAAGATCCCGGCCGCACAAATGCGCTCATTCGCGACACAATTGAGCGCGACGCCGCCCGCCATAACGAGATTGCGCGCGCCGGTCATTTCTCGCGCTGTACGCGCGAGCCGCACCATAGCCTCTTCAGTGACTTCTTGTATGGCGAGCGCGAGGTCCATATACGCCTGCGTCAGCGGCGCTTCCAGAGTGCGCGGCGGTATGCCGAATAGCATCGTCCATTTCGCGTCATCAACCGTTCGGAGCGTCGTTGTAAAAGTAAAATAATCCATCGCCAGCATCAGCGACCCATCCTCTTTCAATGAAATGAGATGTTCAAGGATGGCGCGTTTATAGGCCTCGACTTCGCGGCTGTGCGCACGGCCGTAGGGCGCGAGCCCCATCAGTTTGTATTCGCCGCTGTTAATCTTGAAGCCGCAGTAGTAGGTGAAGGCGGAATAGAGAAGTCCGAGCGAATGCGGAAAGCGCATCTCGGAAAGTAGCTCAATATTGTTTCCAGAACCCTTGCCGATAGTCGTGGTCGCCCATTCCCCAACGCCGTCAATGGTCAAAATAGCGGCCTCATCAAACGGAGAAGGATAAAAAGCGCTTGCCGCGTGGGAAAGGTGGTGCGCAGGGAATACAAGCGGCACCGAAATGCGTGCGCCCTCGATCTTTTCAAGTTCTGTGCGAATGATGCTTCGCGTGAACAGTTTTTCTTTCGCCCAGACGGGCATGGCCGCCACGAATCCCTGTACGCCCTGCGGCGCCCAGTGGTGATACGTTTCAAGCAGGCGTTCGAATTTCAGTAGAGGCTTGTCGTAAAAGGCTACGGCGCTGAGTTCTGAGGGCTTGAGACCGTATTCGGAAAGGCAGTACGTTACCGCACTAATGGGGAATGAGCTGTCGTGTTTTTTGCGCGTGAAGCGCTCTTCGTGGGCGGCGGCACCGATGGCGCCGTCCACAAGAAGAGCGGCCGCGCTGTCGTGATAGAACGCTGAAATGCCAAGTACCGTCTCCCGCTTCATAGTTAAAACAGCGTGTAGACGAATGGCGCGAGCGCGCTGGTGCTGGCAATCGAGAGCAGGACGCCGATAGCAAGCAACGTGACGATGACGGGTATGAGCCAGAACTTCTTCCGCGCGCCCAGAAAACCAACGATATCTTTGAGAAAGTCCATACCGCGCTAATAGGGATGAACCATATCCTCCGGAGTCATGAGGCCTTTCAATGGGACAAATGAGGTGGCGCGAGCAGCGTTCCGCGAAAGGTCGCGCGCGTCGCCTTTGAGCACACGGCGCAGGAATCCGACCGGCGTGACGATGAGGAAGAAGATCAGGCCGAAACAGACGCGTTGCATCACGCTACCGAGCGCTTTTGCGGTGACGAACCACAGCCACGCGAACGGCCGCAGGAGGGATGGGAACAACATCGTCACCACGATGAGGACGACCGCGGCGATAAGGCCGATGCGCGAGCCCCGAAACGCGAAGAAAAGCGATATGAGCGCGAATACCAATCCGGTGTCTCGGACCCATGTCGTATTCATTAAGGAATATATAGCATTTCTCCCGACCGCCAGCAATCATCGAACGCTATTCCCCGACTTTCTCATTCCGCTACGGATCCGTTTTCCGCCTGCAATTTATCATAAGGTTTTATCGTGACATTCGGCGGAATGCCGTACATGACATGGTCCGCTGGAACGTCTTTACTGCAGAGCGTCAAAGCTCCAATAACGGCATTATCGCCGATCCGTACCCCTTTTATCACTTTCGCTCCCGTATAGATGGTAACGTTGTCACCGAGCCATGGAAGGCCTTGAATGCTGATCCCCACGATGGTAACGCCATTGTAAATAGTCGCCCCTCCCCCTATGCGGACGCCCCCGCCTATTGTTATGTCAACCGGATGCGGCAGAAAGAGTCCTGGGCCGATGTCTGCATACGGCGAAATATCGTTGGCGAATCGGTACATGCGCCACATCCGGAGCCGGTACTGTCCGGGCCAGCTTTTATTGCGGACGAACAACTGATTGACCCGCAGCCAAAAAACGCACGCGAAGCCCGGCTTATGTCGCATTGCTTTGTGCGTTTGCAGCAGACGAGAAAGGAGCGGAACCCGCGGGTCAACCGTGAATCCGACCCTGGCGGCGTCCTGGCTTACAGTGTCCCAAAAGGAGAAAGATGGTGAAGCGTCGGCCATAGTGGAATGCACTATATCACGATGCGCGCGCCAGATATGCCGCAAGTCCTCCTGGGCGCGAAAACGCGTACATAGCGATGCCGCAGTCGCTGGCGATGATACGCACCGCTTGAATGAGCTGATGGGAGGCCGGTCCGGCAAGCGCAATCGTTTCTGCGAGAGGGTAGCGCAGCAGCATCGTATAGCCGAGCGAACTTTTATCTTCGGGACGACCCTGCGGAATGACCTCAACGAGTTCTGCGCCGAGCGCGCGATGGAAGTTCATCACGGAGTCATTTCCCGCAAGAAGATAATTCCGTACGAATTCAGCATCCGGCGTTTCCTGCACGGCGGGTACTGGTTTCGGCGCGAATGCCGCACTGCAGATGGAAACGCACGTTATCTTCTTGTCCGCATATGAAAAAGATATCTGTCCCGCAAGCGTCCCGTCGCCTTTGACCGCGCCCAGCGTCACATATTCATTGAGATATTTTTTGTATTCGCGCCCGCTTTTTATAATTGGTTGCCAGCAGTGATTATAAAGAGCGCGCGACGCTTCGGTAAGCGGGGATTGCGGAGATATGACGACGAAACGAAACTCTTCGCTCTGCATCAGCTCATCCACCGGCTCCAGAGTATTTCCGAAATTCTTCTTGATCGTGATGCGCTGTACTTTGCCGGTGGAAGTCATTGGTAGCTCTTCCGCATGAACCGAGATCAGATATTTCGGCGTTTCGTATGTGCGGAGCGCTTTGTGTCCGAGAAGTAGCGCGAGCTTGAGACGCCGCAGAGCGGCGGGAGGATTAGCCGCATCTTTCCACACGACGACGGCGCCGATATCCTCGCCGTAGCGCTCGTCAGCGACGCCTATCACATAGGCCTGCTCGATATCGGCGCTGATCTTCTTGAGCGCATTTTCAACGGCGACCGGAGAAATGTTGACTCCTCCCTTGATGATGATTTCTTTCGCGCGGCCAATGAGGAAGAAAAAACGCCGGTCGTCAATCTCCTTCCAATAGCCGATATCGCCGGTCAAGAAGTAGCCGTTGCGAAAGGCGGGCTCATCGCCGATATATCCTTGCATGACTGCAGGCCCATTAACTACAAGCTCTCCCTGCTCTCCTTCGCCGAGGATATGGCCTTCAACATCTGTTATTTCCACCTCGGCCCACGGCATCGGCGTTCCGATGGAATTCTCGGCAACGAGTTTTTGATAGAGATCGGGAGTCAGGTCCATAGGCACGCCGGTGACGCGTAGTGCGGTCTCGGTCTGCCCGTAGCCCTGATGGAGCGGGATGGAGAATTTCCGTATGAACGCAAGCGCGTCCGAAACGACGACGGGCGCGGAGCCGAGCTGGATGCGATTCAGGGCGAGACGGTCCCGTACCGCATCAAATTCTTCAGTACGGCGGAGCTGGTCGAAAATGATGGAGGGGACGACCGAAGTAAGCGTCGCACCGCTCCCTGCGGCGTGTTTCCAGAAATGCGAATTGGAATAGCGTGGCGGCAGCGCAATGCGCGCTCCCGCGACGAGGGAGGCGAGGCAGAACGTCGTGGAGTTGATGTGATGAAGCGGGAGTTCCACCAGAAAACAATCGTCTTGCGTTATGCCTAGCCATGCGATGATGCCTTCCGCGTTGACGACCAGATTTCCGAGCGTCAGCCGAGCGCCTTTCGGATACGCGGTCGTTCCGGAAGTGAAAAGGATGAGCGCATCATGAGAAAGGTCGGGCATCCATAGCACGTCAGCGGATGCCGCTTCCCGTGTTGGGAATGTTTCCGCGGATGCCACGTGCGCGGCGCCACTTGTTCTTATTTTGTACGCACGCAATTCCTCCGTGTCCCGTTTCATGTCAAGCGGCACGGTCGCGATCCCCACACTCCACGCCGCCCAGCTGAGTATCAGAAGGTCGGCACTGTTGCCGAGCGCAAGCGCAACGCGGTCTCCGGCACGAAGCCCTTTGCGATGCAAATGCGCAGCGGTCGCTTCTACCCGCGCACGCAGTTGCGCGCGTGAGATTTCTTCGGTGATGTCGCCGGTGTCATCGTGGACGGAAATAGCCGTCCGCTTCGGATCGGTGTGCTCAAGAGAGGCGAGATGCTCATGCAGACTTTTCATTGCGGTCATTTCGCGCCGTAAGGCGGATGAAGCGATAGCGCACGATGTGATACAGCATCTTGAATCCGATGTGGGCAGCTTTCAGAATGCTGTCGCCCGTATACATGGAGACGCCAACGCGCTGTTTGTAAACCACCGGTATCTCAATCGGGCGCCATCCGCGACGGATGACCCATATCATTATTTCTGCGGAGAACGAATCTTTGCCGGGCGAGAGCGGGAAGAGACCAAAAATGCTTTTCAGTACCTCGCGGGAGAAGAGCTTGTAGGAACAGCTGACATCGGTGAGCGTCGGCGCATTGTAGAGAACCTCAAGGAATTTGGCGACCGCCCAGTTGCCGAAGCGGACGGGGAAGGGCATAAAGGCTCCCGACCAGATGGAGGCCCGGGATGTCCGCGTACCGAACACCGCCTCAAATTCATCGGTGTACGAGAGGAACTTATGGATATCGGTCGGCAGGAACGTGCCGTCGCCTTCGCACGTGATGACGAGATCGCCGGTCACTTCACGCAATCCGCGCATCATCGCCGCGCCGTAGCCCTGACGTTCCTTTTCCTCCACGAGCCGCGCTTTCGTTTTTGCGATCTCCCGTCTCGTGTTCCCGAGCGCATTGTTGTCCACCACCACCACTTCGTCAACCACGCCAGTATCAAAAAACCCATTAATGACAGCACGAATACTCCCCTCTTCATTATACGTCGGAATGACTATACTGACCATTTTACCTCTGTACATGGCTACAAAGTAACATGAGCTACGAGGTTCTGGTATGGTTGGTAGAACCATATTTCAGCGAGGTATACTACGGTTGCATCTATGACCAGAATAAAAGAATTTTTCCGGCAACATCGTCCGGTGATGGTACTTATGGGAATCATACTAGCACTCACCACGATTCCCGTCCTTGATATTTTTCTCGTTCTCGGCACCTTGTGGCAAGGTATCCCACCTGGATTCACCAGTGAGAGTTATTATCAAGCACGCGTGCAAACAATCATAAAAGGATATCCGGCCGGAGGTCAACCGTATTTCTTTGAACACCGTGACGATCCTCCACTAGTTATTTTTGGTGGGATATGGTTGAGCGCCATTCCTCAACTGGCGGGTCTATCACTCAACACCTCACTGTTAGTCAATTTCGTTCTATGGAGTGTACTGTTTGCAGCCTCCGCATATTGGTTATTTCGTGAACTACTGACTCCTCCTTGGATAGCTGTATTTGGTACCATTTTTTTGTACCTACAATCATACGATCATGTGGTGCGGGTAGTTAATCTTCAGACGGTATTCCCCTTTTATTTTTTGTTCTATGTTGCATTCCTGCGTTTCATTCGTGAACAGAGTCGCAAGAATGCGATACTCCTCGCTCTCGTCACTGGTGCGTCATTCTATATATTTGCCTATTTGTGGCAAGCCATTGTCATAACGCTCGGTCTTCTCTTCCTATACGCTCTTGTTCGAAAGAATCGGCAGCTCCTAAAAGCGACACTTTTTTCTTCGCTCATCGGTGGTGTCATCGGGCTCCCGGTGCCACTCTATGCGCTCTGGCTCTCTTATGTGTCGCCATATTTCTGGGAAAGTGTCGGTCGTCTTGGACTTGTCAACACGCACTTACCTATGGCCGAAGTTGTTTATTCAGGAGGATGGGTCGGTGTTGTCATTGTCTTTCTAGCAGTACTTTACTTGCGTAACCGAACATTCCGTGAGAATAAGGAATTTATTCTACTCGGTTCGTTTCTCGCAATTGGTGGCCTCGGTCTCTGGATTATGCAGGGAAGCAATTTAATCACCGGTAAGTTATTGGAGACCGGCGAACATCTTCGGCTGTTCATATTTAATTGGCTCGTTGTTGCCACGATCAGTATCGGATTATTTTTATGGAAGCGGTATACACAGATATCGGGACGCTTACGAGTTTTTTCAGTCAGTATGGTTGCTATTTTGTTGGTGGCGAATGTGTATTGGTTCTCTACCCATTTGTTTATTCAACTTCTTCCTCAAAACATAGATCGCATCGCCTGGGAAACTGACGAGCTCTCTGCGAAACCACTTGCTTGGCTAGAGAGCGAAGAAAAGAATCCAGTCATCGCATGGAGTGAGCCAAACGATACACTCACGACCAATCTGCCTGTATTTACCAAACATTTTACTCTCTATGTATGGGCTGGCATGATGGAGTTGATGCCTGAGGGAGAGATTCGCGAACGATACCTCGTTTCACAATATTTCAACAATCCGACGATCGCGGACTTCAAAAATACCTTGGGGTCCTATCTTGGTCGACAGGACACCTTCCACAAAGCAAAAACCATCGAGCGCGAAATAAAGATATGCCGAATACTGTTCTTTTGGAACACGAACAAAGATTGTGGTACGATACCGACGTCGCAAAGTCTGCTCGGTGATAAATTTTTTGTAGATCTTGAGAATAAGTTCCAAAACGACATCAAGCCAAATATCAAAGCATATCTCAAAAAATATCACGTTTCGTATATACTGAAAGACAAAGTGTTGAATCCGCAATATTACCCAGAAGTTTTTGGGGCAAAATTAGTATACAGTGATGATAGATATGAGATCTGGCATCTCTGAGATTTGTTTTTAATACATGCATGCTGTAGCATGAACTCATGCATTTTTTACATTTGCACAAAGTAGAAATCGGCATCTTTATTCTTGCTCTTTTGGCGCGACTTTTTTATTTTGGTCTAAGTCTTGAAGTAAATAACGGTAATGTCATTAATACGGTTGCGGCCGCAGACGGATATTTCACCGTAAGCCAAAATCTGATAGACGGGCACGGATTATCGAGCGATGCAGGACCTCCCTATACCCCATACTCATTCCGGCCTCCTCTGTTCCATTTCTTTATTGCGGGGACCTATGCATTCTTTGGGAACTACTGGGGCGTCATTTTCCTCCAGATAGTATTGGCGAGTCTATTACCGGTACTCGGTATGCGCCTTGCGGGATATTTCATAGAGAACCGGCGCGTACTTATCGCACTTGGTGTTTTTCTTGCACTCGAGCCGTCATTTGTACTGTATTCAGTGTTTCTTTACAGTGAGATATTCTTTATATTCTGGCTATTTGTCGCGACGGAGGCTCTCTTTGCCTATCTAAGAAATGGACGGTCAGGGTATTTGGTATTTTCCGGATTCTTACTTGGTCTTGCGACGCTCACGCGGCCTACGACCGAGTATTTACCGATCATTATCGGGGCGATGCTTTTGTGGAACCATCGGGGAAACTTCTCGCGCAAAATTCTTACCGACGTGGGAATGTATGCTGCGGTATTTCTTTTGACTATTGCACCATGGGTGTATCGCAACTATATCGTTTTTGGTGTTGCAGGCATCAGTCCGCAAGCTGGTGTCAATTTGTACACCCAGGTACTTCCGACCGTCTATTCCATTGAACGAGGGACTACCTTTCAAGAAGAGTATAACGCACTTACGGCAGCCGGTGTGCATGGGCCGAACGAAGCTGACATAACAGAAGGACGCAAGTACATGAAAATCGCCGTACCTTTGTTACTCGCTCATCCCAAAGGATTTACGCTTTCGATTCTCAACGATGGGTGGAGTTTTTTTGTACTTGACGGTACTTTTAATTTTCTGAGACATATACAAATACGTCCCGAAGAGATGATAGGGAAACCGTCGCTGGTCGCACTGTTTTCAGATCCCGCTGCAGTAGGTGTGTACATCCTGCGGAATCTGAATAGTCCCGTAGTCTTTAGTATTTTGCTAGCCAGAGCGGTTTGGGTGTCTCTGACCCTATTATTTCTGCTCGGCGTATGGCGTTACCGCAAATCTCGCGGCATGTCATTGCACGCGACTGCGGCATTCCTTATTATTTTATATTTTGCGGCTACTTCGCTTCTCGCGGGTTTCGGTCTATCATCACGATATCGATTACCGGTAAACGTCTTCATCGTTGCTTTTGCATTTTATGAGATTGCGGCGATAGCCCCTCGGTTATTACAGAAAGTGAGGCGCCTCCATGCATAAAATATTGGCAGTAACTTCTTTGAATATCTTCTGGATACACAAGCGTCTGTGTTGTGCATCTTCAGGAAGCAATATCCCGTTATAAGGGAGGAGAACAACGTATGAAGATGTACTACATTGCGAATGTCCGTATGCCGAGCGAGAAGGCGCACAGCATCCAGATAGCCAAGATGTGCGAGGCGTTCATCGAGCAAGGAGTGGATCTCGAACTCGTGATCCCGAGCCGCGGATCGGGTAGCTTGAAGCAGGCATATACTCTTGCGCGAGAGATTCCGCTACGCCGGCTCGCGGTAATGGATATGTACTTTCTCGGTCCAATCGGATATCGACTGACGGCCCTGCAATTCATGCTGGGCGCCCTCATCTATGTATGGGCGAAAGTGCTTTCCGGAGAACAGTTTGTCATGTATACCGTGGACATCGATCCCTTTTCCTTCGTGCCTCTTATGTGGATACCGCGTCCGCTGTTTGCCGAAATGCACGGGGTCAAAAGACCGAATAGCTTGCGGCGCCGATTCTTTAGACGCTCACATACCATCGCGACCAATGTTCCCATTGCAGAAGAATTGTCGCGCACATTCAACATCCCTTCCAAGCGGCTTCTGATAGAGCCGAACGGTGTTGACGAGTCAGCTCTGCGAAACCTCGTTTCGCAAGCGGAGGCTCGACGGCATCTCGGACTTCCTGCCGGACCTTTCGCGCTCTATGTCGGTCTCTTGTATGCGTGGAAAGGGTTAGAAATCTTGGCCGACGCGGCCCCGCTCTCGCCCCTTTCCATTCATTTGGTCGGGGGTACTCGCGAAGCATACGAGCGGGTGACAGGCAA
>ERZ1292640.549-Hain-H43-02um-R1-549-length-30714-cov-5_pt2 | contig 16300 bp, 13 predicted proteins | sample MGYA00564404_ERZ1292640 | MGnify/ENA primary metagenome ERZ1292640 (study PRJEB36523, sample SAMEA6512636) | groundwater metagenome | collected 2019-01-08 | study: AquaDiva: Metagenomics assemblies of 32 groundwater samples
GTCAGCTTTTTTATAGCTAACAATGTGATTAAATCGATGTTTGCAAGTTAGGTTAAAATGATAATTTAGGAGTCTGATAATTAGTCAGCTTAAGTTCAATTTTTGTCAAAGACACGTCTTTGACTAGATTTGTTGATATCATGGAGCGTAAGCGGTTACTGCCCCTGATATTGGCTGATATTATTCAATTATTAATACCATATGTTGGCCTTAAATAAGAAAATCACATATGGTTAAATTCTTTAAACTCTAATCAATAACAAGAGCCGCCAAAGCATTGGCCTGTAGAACCGTTTCCAACCGGGCAGCCTGACGAGAAATTATAAGCTAAAGTTCCAGAACAATAATACTCCAATTGGACAGATGCTGAAATGCAGAAGTCAGAGTAATTGTAAGGGAAATTGTTTTTGTAGCCTGTAACACTTCCTGGAATCTGCGGGTAATATCCTCCGTCATTGTCGGCACAGGAATCGGTTGTGACAGAATTACAAACTCCGCCAGTGCAACCACTTGTGCATGTTTGGACAACAGTTGGAGTCGTGGTTACTCCGCATGCTCCGCTTGCGCAATAATAATCAACATAATTCCTAACAACGTTGCCATTCAAGCAGTAATTAGCACCTGAATAATAATCAGATCCGCAGCTTGATAAATTCGTCTTTTTTGATGTTCCAACACAATAGTTTTCTGAGACAACTGCCGATCCTATACAGCTGTCTGTATTACTATAAGTAGACCCATTCAGAACTCCTGAAACAGTACCTTGAACACTGGTAACGTACCCACCATCTGTATCGCTGCATGAATCTGAAGGGGCTGAGTTGCAAGCACCGTTAGTGCAACCGTTCGCACATGTTTGGACTAGATTGCTCGATGAACTATTTGTGCAAACTCCAAGCGAACATCCTCTACTAGCATAATTTTGGTAAACTGATGAGCCAATGCAGTATGGGGATCCGATATTGCCTGATGATCCGCATGAATATATGCCGCTTGTCGAAACAGAACTAGAACAAGTAAATTCTGTTACTTGATCAGTTGAGAAGCAAGAGTCCGAGTAAGAATAAGGACTTCCACCCACATTGCCTGAAACTTGCCCAAGCGTATTCAAATTCAAGCCATCGGTATCTGAACATGTATCAGGATTAGCAGCATTGCAAACTCCCCCAGTACAGCCATAAGGACAATCTTGAACTAACATATCAGAAGTACCGTTTGTGCAATAACCATTTGTGCAGCCAACTGACAAATATTTTTGATAAACTGAACTTCCCGAGCAAAATGTTGAGCCAATCGGCCCTGAATTTCCGCATTCTGACATTAATATCGGTGTGACAGTTGACTGGCATGATGCTGATTTTGTTCCTGGATAATTGCAGGTGAAGCTCTGATAATCCCTGTAAACACTTCCTCCGCTTCCGCAATAAGGTCCAGTAACATATTGTGATGTTCCGCAATCATTATTTGAATTGCAAGCAGGGACGAAAACGGTTATACTGATTAGGGAAGAACTTGAAGCTGCGTTTTTACTGGTTGTGCTAACTTGAACTTGGCGATTGCCCGTTGAATTTGCCTGAACTAACCAAGATGTTGTCTGGGTTGTACCAGAATTTATTGCAGTCCATGACTTTAAAGAACTTGTCGACTTCAAAATCAAGCCGCCTGCTGGAAATGAAATTGTTGACTTAACAGTGTTGCATCTTGAATTTTGACAACCAACAACAACACTGACTGTGAAAGTTTCTCCCGGCTTGAACTCTGCTCCGGTAGCTGGAGAACTAATTGTTGTTGTTGTGACTGCTCCAGTGGTTGCAAACCCGGTCAGAGTAAATGGACCGAACATAAAAAGAGTGACGGACAAAGCAACTGCAATGAGAACAACGCCAGGCAGAAGCCCTTTATATTGTGATGACATTAAATCATTTCTTTAATTTACTAATATATAAACATAACGCCACAGGCTATTGTCTTATTTGTGTCCTAGGTCATTGGATTTGTCACCCCTTTAAGCGTTAGGCTTAATCGGGGTGTATGAAACTGCGAAATCCACATGTTTTATCTGAACTGAGAAAGTTTTATTCGCATGGCTGGTGCCATGCTGATGTTCAGCAGTACTTGCTGAACCATCATGGTTTAGTGGTTAGTGTTCGTACTTTGAAGCGGTGGAAGAAGCGTATTTCTGATGCTTCTTGGTGTGGGCCTAAAGTTCCTGTCCCTCCAAAACCTTTGTTTAAAGTTACTCCTGAGATGCTTGTTAGAATTTGTAGGTTGCGTAAAAAGTCTGGTTGGGGTAGAGTAATATTAAAGCAGTTATTTCCTTTTGATATTTCTGAGAGTACTTACCGCCGAATAATTAAGCTTAATGGGCTTTCAAGAGGTAGCAAGATCGAGAATCAACGAATTCATTGGGTGAAGTGGCAGCGAGAACATCCTGATAGCTTGTGGCAGCTTGATAGCTGGAAGCATCCTGACGGAAACTGGGTCATCGATGTAATCGATGACTGCTCAAGATTCTGCATTGGGATAAAAAAAGTGAAGAATCTAACTACAAGTGCAGTGACTGAATTTCTTGAGGACCGAATAAGAGTTCATGGAACTCCAAGAGAACTCTTAACGGATAACGGTTCAGAAAACGGAACAACAAGCAAGAACAGCGAATTTGATGAGTGGTGCAAAAAGCACCACATAACTCACATTCGCTCAAGAATCCACAAACCAACAACAGCAGGCAAAGTTGAGCGATTCCACCAAACAGTTCAACAAGAATTGCCATACTGCAATTACGACTTAGAACTCTTCAGAATGCGCTACAACCACATAAGGCCACACATGAGCTTGCTGGGCAAACGCCCAGCAGAAGTATACTTCAACCTACAACAACGCTTAAAAACAACAGAACAAAAACAACAACAAAAATGGGGGTGACATTCCCCATGACCTACCACACTATTGTCTTATTTGCGGGAATTGTAATTTTTACTAATCTAACTTTGCGCTCAATCGCCGCGCGGGCTTAATTGCTTAAGGCGCTTTATTGTCGCAAAGCGACCTTAGAACGCAGCAAGTTCGGCCATGGCCTGCACGGCCAGGAGTGCTAATAAATATTTAGCTCCATATTAGGAGACAATAAAACGCCGACGCTCGGATTTGAACCGAGATATCCTTTCGGAAACCAGCTCTCAAGGCTAGCGCAATACCAGATTATGCGACGTCGGCAACATCATATTTTCTGTCCTTGCTGACGGCGCGCCCACGAAGCTACGCTTCGGGCGGATGCGACGTCGGCAACTTCAACTATTCTACTTTTGGCGCAGAAGCTCCCACGAAGCCACGCTTTTGGCGGTTGCGACTGCGGCAACAACAAACAGGTCGCCATATCCTTATTAAAAACCTTTTTATACTCTTCTGCCTAAAATGTTGCTATGGAGAAGCACCATAGAAGCTCTCTCATTGGCCTTGTCCTTGTTTTAATCCTGCTTTTTGTGATGTCATTTGGAACACTTACTTTTACAGGATTCGTTTCTGCGCCACTTACCGCTCAAAAACCAGACCTTTCGACCCCGATATTCTTCACTCTTCTGGTTGGGTCCATTGGAATAGTTTATTACGTTTACAAAACAAGAAATTAGTTAATTCTGAACAGGGCTGGAAATTTTGCAACTTCTGAGGCATGGTGCAGTTTTTCAGTGCTCTGGGCGTAAACAGTTATCAAGGGATCTCCCCACTTAACTGATTCCTTAAGGTGATGGTGAATATACACGCCGGCACCTGTGTCCTTTGGTGCACCAGCTGCCTTTGCGATTTGGGATAATGCTCTTGCATCAATAAAAGCTATTTTTCCTGATTTTGAAGCATAATAAATCCTTACATGTTTCCCGAGCTTAAGCATCCTTCTGGGAGATCGCCCCTGTGCATTTAAAATCTGAGTGAATTTTTTCAGTGCTCGGCCAGAATCAAGTATGCCACATGCGAGCTCATAGCCCCTGCCCGGCTTTGCTTTAGAAACCATCTCAAGCATGATTCCAGCCATGACTAGAGATTTTTCTCGAAGGTCCCTTGGGGCGTCCTTATCGTTCTTAATGACTTTTATTATATCCCACGCTTCGAGAGCTGGCCCAATTCCATTACCGATAGGTTCTGAGCCATCTGTGAAAATTATCCTTGTCTTTATACCTAAGCTCTTGCTCACATACTCAAATCTCTTTCTAAGCTTAGTTGCCTCCCTGACATTCCTTACCTTAGCTGTACCGCCTATAGGGATGTCCAGAAGTAAGTGGGTTGAACCTACAGCAAACTTCTTTGCCATGACGCTTGCAATCATCTGGCCTTCTGCGTCTATATTAAGAGGATGCTCAACCCTTATGATTTTATCATCTGCAGGCGCAAGATTTAGCGCGCCTCCCCATACCATTGCACCGCCAGTTTTCATTACAACTCTCTTTAGCTTCTTTATATCCAGACTTACGTTGGCCATTGTCTCGACTGTGTCAGCAGTACCTGATGGAGAGGTTATTGCACGTGAACTTGTCTTGGGGATTAAGAGGCCTGCAGCAGCTATTATTGAAACAATAATCGGTGTGGTTCTATTACCTGGCACTCCACCAATGCAGTGAACATCCATTATTGGCTTCCTTTTGAACTTGAGCGTCTCCCCTGTAACGACCATTGCTTTGCACAAAGAAACAACTTCATTGTTGGTCAGGTCATGGATGAAACATGCAGTAACGAAGGCGGCTAGTTCAGATTCAGTAAGATGGTTATGAACAATCTCTTCAATCACCATCAGAAATTCTTTGTAAGACAGCCTTTTGCCGCTCATCTTTTTCTTAATTATCCTTGTTGATTCTGGCTTGGGAATAATAGAGATTCTTACCATGGCACCCGTCTTGGCATTCAGCTTATTTTCAAGTTCCTCCATCAACCCGATTATTCCAGGTCGAATGGTATTCTTGTTATGAGTAATATCAGCGACCGCGATTGCCTTGTGGTTGTTGTGTTTCAGCAGAATCCTGTCACCATAATGAATATCCATCTGGTCAGCATCTTTACTGTAAATAATAGCTATCAGGGGCCCCCCCGTATGTATGTTTAAATCCCGAACTTTGAGAAGCATGGGGTTAAAATGCCGCAAATCGTTTTTAAAAGTTTCTAAATTGGGATTTTGTAGTTTTTGTATGGGCTAAAATCTTTACTTAACTAACATTGCGCTCAGTCGCCGCGCGGGCTTGATTGCTGCAGGCGCTTGATTGTCGCAAAGCGACTTTAAAGCGCAGCAAGTTTAGCCACGGCCCTTGGAAAATTGTTTCCAAGTCCGCTGAGCTTGCTCAGCGTTATGCACGGCCCAGAGTGCTAATTATTAGTTAGATATTGAGTTAAGCAGAATAAGTGCTCAGGGAAACCTATATAAACAAACATTGCCCGTTTAATCAAGTAGCCTATGACCCGAATCCTGAAGCTTGTGCTGCACGGCTTCAAGTCGTTTGCCAAGCGCACCGAGATAGTTTTTGATGAGACGTTCAATGTAGTTTTGGGACCAAATGGCTCAGGCAAAAGCAACGTGCTTGACTCTCTCTGCTTCGTTCTTGGCAGAACTAGCTCGAAAAGCATGAGGGCTGAAAAGCTTGAAAACTTAATATATAATGGCGGCAAGCTTAAGAAGCCAGCAGAAAGATGCGAAGTCTCAATCCTATTCTCAAACAAGAACAAGGAATTCCCTCTTCCAGAGGAAGTAGTAAAGGTGTCGAGATTCGTCAAGAAAACAGGCACTAGCGTTTACAAAATAAATGATAAAAGGGCTACAAGGCAAGAGATAGTGGATTTGCTTTCTAGCGCAAGAATTGACTATGACGGCTACAACATAATCCTGCAAGGCGACATCGTACACTTTGTTGAGATGCCAAGCGAAGAACGCAGAATGCTAATTGAAGAGGTAGCAGGCATATCAGTTTACGAAGAAAAAAAGAACAAGGCCTTAGGCGAGCTAGGAAGAGTTGATGAAAGATTGAGGGAAGCTGACATACTTCTTACAGAAAGAAAGACTCACCTTAAGGAATTGAAGGATGACAGAGACCAGGCATTAAAGTACAAAGAAGTAACAGACAAACTAAAAGCACAAAAGGCAACTCTTGTTCACCTGCAGCTCGAGAAAAAGGAACAGATTTACCAGCAAAACCTGAAGCAGTCTGAAAATGAAAAAGGAGACATACAAAAAAACATCACAGATATCGAAACTCTTAAGACAAAAGCAGGGCAGAAAAAAGGCGAAATAGCAGCCATAAACGAGGAGATAGAAAAGAAAGGCGAAAAAGAACAGGTGAAGATGCACAAGGAAATTGAGAATGCCAAAGTGCAGCTCGCAACCAACAAGCATAGGCTCGAATCATGCGAAAAAGAACTCACCAAACTCGGCACAAGAGAAACCCAGCTGCAAAAAGATCAAACGGAACTGGGAGAAAAAACTGAACAGTTTGACCAGCAAAAAAAAGACTTAGAGAAAGAGCGCCAGCTCAAGAAAAAAGAATCACAAAGAATAGAAGCAAGCATTGCAACGTTCAGAGAAAAACACAAGCTGGAAGACCTGGTACATCTTGAACAGCAGATAGAAACGTTCGACAAAGACATTGACACAAAGCAGGCAGAACTTCAGGGGCTTGTTGAGCAGAAGCAGAACATGCTGCGCGAGCAGGACAGGCTCGACATCCAAGTCAGAGGGATAGACGAAAAAATAGACAAGATATCCCAGCTGGAAAAAGAAAGTTTGGATGAGCTCGAATCCATAAAGAAAAAACGGACTGAATTCAAAAAACTCATTCTTGACCTCAATCTTCTAATTAGCCAGGACTCAGGATTCGCGGCCCAAATCGGATCAATAAAAAAGGACATAACAAAATCGGAAGAAACACTAAGCAAGCTCAGGGCGCGAGCGATAGGCTTGCGAGAAAGGCTTGGTGGCTCCAATAGGGCAGTAAGGGCAATCCTTGAGAACAAATCAAAATTCAAAGGAGTGATTGGAACTGTAATAGAGCTGGGAAAAGTCGAAAGCAAATATTCTCTTGCGCTCGACATCGCAGCAGGCCCAAGAGCGCTGAGCATAGTGGTTGAGGACGATGAGGTAGCTGCCACTTGCATCCGCTACCTGAAAACCAATAAGCTTGGAACTGCAACATTTTTGCCCCTGAATAAAATCAAAGGAAGGAAAGACGAAGAACTTCCTGCAACTATAATCAAAACTGCAGGAGTATTCGGCAAGGCATTAGAACTTGTGAAATTTGACCCCAGATACTCAACAGTTTTTAGCCACGTATTTGGAAGCACAATAGTGGTTGACAACATCGAAACTGCCCGAAAAATAGGAATAGGAAAAGCAAGGATGGTAACTCTCGACGGAGACCTAGCAGAAATTTCAGGCGCAATGGTAGGCGGTTACCAGGCAAGAAAAGGGGAATCGCTAGGCTTCCAGGAAGAAGACACGAGCAAGGAGATGAGTATTGCAGAGGGCAAGCTAAGCCTGCTAGAAACACAGCTCGAAGACACAGAGAAAATTAAGTCGAAAAATGAAGAAAAAATCGCTCAGCTGCGAACCCAAAAAGCGGAAATGGAAGGCGAAATACTCAAGGCAGAGAAAAGCCTCTCGCTCGAAGCAAGCGACACTGAAGTCTCTAAGAAACAGAAGAAAGAGATGCAAACGCAATTTGATGAAGTCTCTAAGAAACTGAGAAGCGTTGAGCTGACAGTATCGGGTCAAAGCAGCGCGCTTGCAGCGCTTAAGACCAAACGACAGATGGTTCGCAATGAGATTGGACAGCTAAGAAGCCCCACAATGCTTGCTGAACTGAACGCCTTCGAGCAGAAGAAAACAGACCTCATCACTGACCTTGCTCGAATCGAGCTGGAGATAAAAAACGTTGAGCTGCAAAGCAAGACAATTCACGAGCAGGAAACAGGCAGAATGAGCGAGATAATCAAACTGATACAAAAAGAAAGGGCACAATTCGACCTTGAAGCAAAGGATCTCACTTCGAAAATAGAATCAGACGAAAAGATGCTTGTTGAAATGGAAAAAGCAGCGGCAGAATTCTACAAGCGTTATAAAAATTTGTTTAACGACAGGGAAAAAGCGCACGCCGAACTGCAGAAAATAGAAACAAGCACCATTAGAAAGGAAGAGGAGATACGCTCAACCGAGCAAAGAACCAACTTAATTTCACTCAGGCTGGCAGAGCTTTCTGGACAAATTGCAGGTTTGAAAGCAGAGTTTGAGCAATTCTCAGGAGTGCAAATCCTGACCGAAAAAACAGAAGAACAACTAAAAGATGCTATTTACAGGGCAGAAAGAAATCTCACTGAAATGGGAAATGTCAACCTGAAGGCACTTGAAGTCTATGATAGCGTGGAAGCACAGTACAACGAACTCATGTCAAAAAAAGACACCCTAATGAGAGAGAAAAATGACGTGCTCTCGATGATAGCTGAAATAGAAGACAGGAAGAAAGAGCTTTTCATGAACAGCTTCAACATAGTAAATGAGCAGTTCAAGAAAACATTCCAGAGCCTCTCAACAAAAGGCGAAGCCTCGCTTGTAATAGAAAATCCTGAGAACCCCTTCCTTGCGGGAGTCAGGATAATGGTCAACCTCACAGGCACAAAATTCCTCGACATAAGAAGCCTTTCAGGAGGAGAAAAAACGCTTACTGCACTCGCATTCATATTCTCAATTCAGGAGCACGAGCCTGCATCTTTCTATGTTTTCGACGAGGTGGATGCAGCACTTGATAAGAAAAACTCTGCAAAGCTAGCCCAGCTCATAAAAAAATATTCCTCAAAAGCACAGTACATAGTCATATCCCACAACGACTCCATAATACAGGAGGCGTCAACACTCTATGGCGTCAGCATGGACGAAAGCGGCACATCCAACGTGGTGAGCCTGCGTGTCTGAGACAAAGCAAACGGACAAGACAATCGAGACAATATTCTTGGTCCTTCTAGTCGCTGTGCCGCTAAGCTGGATGATAAAATTAATGGATTTCAATCCGGTTCTGCTTTTCATAACTTCAGCAATCGCAACAATTCCTTTGACTAGGCTGATTTCTGAGACGACAGCAAAAATCGCTGACAACTCATCCTCTGCTTTTGGCGCGTTTATCAACGCTGCGCTTGGAAATATAACCGAAGTCATGATCGCAATTTTCGCAATCGCAGCCGGACTCATCGTTATAGTGAAGGCTGCAATCATTGGCTCGCTCTTGGCCAATCTGCTATTCCTTCTTGGAGCATCGCTATTTCTCGGAGGCCTTCGATATAAAGAGCAGAGGTTCAATACTGAAACTGCAGGAATAGCATCAACAATGCTAATTATCGCATTCGCAGGCTTTACAATCCCATCAATCTTCGCCCTTGGGTATGACAATGCACCAGTCGAAACGATATCGATGCTTGTCTCAGCGGTGCTAATAGTAGTTTATATCCTAGGGGTCGTTTTTACCTTCTTTACCCACAAACACCTTTTCCAGCCGATAAGAAGCTACTCTCAAAGAATGCTTATGGAAAACTGGGGCAAAGGAAAAACATTTTCACTGCTAGCACTTGGTGTTAGTTTGCTGGCCATTGAGACAAACCTTCTTGTCTCAAGTCTAGAGCCGACAATAAAAACTTACGGGCTACCGCCGATTTTCATGGGAGTAGTAGTTCTTGGAATAATAGGAAATATTGGCGAAATGGCCTCTGCAATGAGCGCAGCAATAAAAAACAACGTCAACCTCTCGATAGGCATCGCAGTCGGCTCAAGCACACAAATAGCAATGTTCGTTGTCCCAGTACTGGTATTTGTCAGCATGCTAATGGGAAATCCATTAACACTTGTTTTCCCCCTGTTCCACATCCTTGCTGTCCTTTTCGCAGTGATGATAGTCAATTATTTATCAAGCGATGGCAGGTGCAACTGGCTAGAAGGAGTGCAGTTACTTTCAGTTTATTTCATAATTGCTGTTGTTTTCTTTTTTGTTAAATGAGGCAATACACCCTTAAAAAAACTCTAACACCTGCTTGAGGTCCTTAATCATCCTCTCCCATGAAAACTGCGATAATGCAGTCTTTCTTGCATTTTTGCCCATCTCCAATCTAAGCTGCTCGTCATTCAAAAGAGTTTTCAGATGATGCGCAAGCGAGAAAGATTTTCTTCTGGGAAACAGGAATCCGTTATAGCCCGGCCTGACGTAGGTTTTTACATAACCGACAGGAGTGCAAACGACCGGAACACCACATGCCATGGCTTCCATAGTTGAAAGTGATGAAGTTTCAGTTAATGATGGCAGGACATAAACATCCATTGCCTGATAATAAGGAACTGTGTTGTTCTGAAAGCCTACAGCGAAAATGTTTTTTTTTCCTGCAAAAAGTTCCTTGAGTTCCAACACACCCTCTCCGACAATAAGAAGCTGAGCGGATGGAACATGCTTCTGGACTCTGACAAAAGACCGATAAAGAGTCTGCAGGTTCTTTTCCCTGCCAAGCCTTCCCACGAATCCTATTACAGGCGCTTTGGGATTGAGTCCCAAGGACTGCTTAATTGCTGCCTTGTCGTGTGGCGGAGAGAATTTGTGAACATCTGTACCCATATGAAGGATTTTTTTCTGGGTCTTGATTCCATTATGCGTTATGAATTCCCCAATCTCCCTTGATGGAACAAGCAGTAATTTGCAGCGGTTGTAGACAACCCTAGCCAGCATCTTAAATGCTGCATGAAGCACAGGACGGATAAAAGGTCGGGGCTTCAGGCTGTACGTGAAAAGCTCCCATTCTATTGAGTGGATGTAAGAAATGATCGGCTTTTTTTTTCTTGATGCTTCGAATACCGCAAATGTTCCTACTGGACCAATTGTTTGAGAAAACACGATGTCTGCTCTTGAAACTTCCTTGCGTACAAGTGCAAGTTTAAATTTCGGCAGCTGGTAGTCTCCGAACACAAATTTTCCCAGAGGAACCCTGACTATTCGCAATCCCTTGAAAGGGGGCGTATTTCCGGGAAAGTCAGGAGCGATTACTGTGATTTCATAATCCTCTGAAAGAAAAGGAATAATCTCAGAGAGGAATCTTGAAATACCATCCCATCTTGGCAAAAAGCTGTCTGTGGCTATCAGTAGCTTTTTCATAGAGGAACCTTGTAAAACCTCTCAGCGAACCTGCAGCCGTGCCTGATTCCGAAAATAACCGAGCCGATAAGAACGCTCGCTATCAGCACGGTAAGCGCAACCTTTTGGCTCTTGAATTTTCCCAACGCTTGCAGCTTGACCTTAAAAGTGTCTGTAACATCAACATACATCTGCGGCCAGTCGCTTTTCATTAAATCCAGCGGATTCCACACTTCATAAGCGTAGACATCTGCGCCGAAATCTCTCTCTTTAAGCAACGCAGTTACGATTTTGAAAACATCCCTATGATCAGGGTGAAAGTCGTCAGGAGCATGCAGGAAAATCTTTTCAGGCTTTTTCGTGATCAACAAATGCACTATCTTGTCCTTCAGATTCTTTGATTCAAACTCCTCTTTGAACTTTCCTTCCTTGAGACCGAGAAATATCATCTCCTTGAAGCCGAGATGCTTGCCAGCATGCTTGGATTCTTCCACCCGCATTGTTGCACTGTGCTCCCTCTTCAGCCAGGGATGAGTTAACTCGCCGAAAGAAAAAACAACGATATGTATCTCATAGCCCTCTTTGGCATACTTAGCCAGGGTTGCTCCAGCGCCAAGAACCTGGTCATCCGAATGAGCGCAAAAAACCACAATGCTTTGCATATCAGGGTAAAAGGATAAAACAGGATAAAAGGGTTTCGTAAAAAGAATGAAAAGTTGAACTTAAGAAAAATCTTTAGCGCTCAAGCGCCGCGCGGGCTTGATTAATCAAGCCTGTCTGGCGATTGAAGACAATTAGTATAAATTTATAAAGATTAGCGCCCGAATTATAGTAATGGGCTTAATGGAGTTTCTTAAACCAAATAAGACGAAGATAATAATTGCGTTGATTTTACCTATTGTTTTTGAATTATTGATATTTCTTTTTAGAATTTATATAAATACTCTTGATAAAAATGCATTCGCTCCCTTAATGCCAGGTATTAATCTAAATCCAAGTTTTATTGGAATTGTTATTTTTTTAATAAGTCGCATATTAATTTCAGTCTATCATTATCCTTTGGCCTGTTTTATTGCAACATTAATAAAAGGAGGGATGGCTTCAATTACTGCAAAAAATGTTTTGTTATTCGTAATTCTTCTGGCAATATTTAATCCACTAACTTTAACTATTATCTTGATTTTGCCATTATTTTTCTTTGTAATGACAAAAGCATCGTCTACTGGTGTTCCTTGCGGTGTCCTCGCATTATCTGTTGATCCAGACTCTCCTGCCCAAAAAGCTGGTTTTGTTAGCGGCGACAAAATTGATTACATAAATGATGAACTTATTAAAAGCCTAGATGATTTCAATAATAAAATAAATCAATTCAAGCCAGGAGACAAATTGAATTGGACAACAATGGGTGTTGAAAGAGTCAAAGCTACGAATTCTACACGCTCATATCCCAGAGTTGTTAATAAAACGGTTGAGATAATTGTAGGGCAGATAAACCAAAACTTACCTTACTTTGGAATAAAGGTAAAACAGGTTTATTGTAAAAGTATAGGTTAATTCAAACGATACCAGTCTGAATTTGAAACTGATTCCAATTTGCTGCAAGAATTATAAACTGGGAACGCAGATACCCTCGAATTGCGGTTCTCTGAACTTGCGTCCCAGTCTAAACATGACATTGATTGCAGCTTTTAGAGAAAAATGAAACTGGGAACGCAGATTTTATCGACTGCGGTCTTGGAACCTGGTTCCCAGCGTGATATCTACATTTATGCAGAATGAACTTGAAAAAGAGAGCTGGGAACGCAGATATCCTCACTAACGTTCGGGAACCTTCGTTCCCATTTGATGGATTATTAATCCCAACTTGCTGCAAAAATAGAGTATGGGAACGCAGGGATTTGAACCCCGGACACCCACGGCTTCAGCGTGGTGCTCTCCCAGTCTGAGCTACGTTCCCAACAAGCTTGAAGTTTCTTGGAGTGATTTAAAAGTCTTTCGAGTATTGTTGAATGTTTACTTTTTGCTTTTCTGATTGTCTGCATACAGGAACACTAAACCAAGCAATAGAAACAATCCCGCCAACAGCCAGTTTCTTGATTGTAATGCTTCGACTAAAGCAATCCCAAAGAAAATTACGAACACTGCAATATTTGTCCCTAGCTTCATTTTTACTTTTCACCAATAATGCTAGTACTGGATGTCTTCTTCGTCAGCTTCTGTCTTGCTTTGGCCTGGTTGCGGGGATTCAGTCTTGCCTAAAACAGTGAGGGTTCCGAACCTGCCTGTTGATACCTGAAGCTCGCCCTTGTACTCGTCGCTCCAACCGTTAGAAATCTTGATTTTGTCGCCGACCTTGACTTGGTCTGCTTGCTCGTTCCACAAGGTTAGCTTGACTGAGCCAGTGCTGTCCTGAAGAACTGCATTTGCGACTTTTCCTTCCTTGCCGAACTTGTTGAAAGCCCTTGCTTCGCCGACTTCGGTGATTTCTCCTTCGATCTCAAGCTTTCCCTGCCTTGGCTGTATTGTTGCGATGTCCATGTGAGGAGATTTTGAGAGGGGTATTTATGGTTTTTGCCTCTCACAAGAGACCACGAAGGGCTTAAATAGCGTTAATTGATTTCTATTTTTATGAGAATAATTGTTTTTTTAGCTGTTATATTGATAGCTACAACAACAGTCAGTGCTGCAGGATATTTTGGAAAAGTACAAGTTCCTTCCAGCTCAGAACTCATAGTTGCAACTTCACAAAATATTCTTGATGACGCAGACCTTGGAAACAATGGTTTCTGGGCAATTGATGACTACAACCAGTTCTTGCTGATATTCAAGAATGAAGTAGGATACACTGGAATAGTGCAGGCAGTGGGTAATTGGGAAACTTTTGCTGGCGTAAGAAGCCCATCACAAGGAATTGAGCAGAAAAATAATGCAAATGGGACTTTTTACGGCGCGTACATGGTTAAGTTTAACGCTGATGGATGCAAAACAGAAAAAGGAACTTTGCCGACGGTAACTAGAGGAGCAACTTCTCAAGAAATAATGGAAGGCACTTATCAAGGAGTTCAGGCACTCAGTGATTATTGTTCAGGGATAAGTAATCTTGAGCTCAGGGACTGGCAGTGGGTCTACACTTACAACGAGCAGAAATGGATACAAACAAAGGAAGGCGAATACGGAGACATTCTTACTTAATACACTAAATCGTTATCCAAGATGTAATTAAGATTTCTTTTCATCATTGGTATGCTTACAGGCTCAAATAATTTTTCCTGCTGAATGAAATCACCAAAGGAAAGATACCAGTCCCTAGTGTGATAATCGCATTCTTTCGAATGGCCTAAATTCCGCAGGACATACTGTTGTTTTTCTTCACCCATCTCTTCAAATGGCATCTGCGACATTTTGCCGTAGGTTTGCAATACATTCCAATGAAATTTTTGATCCTCGATACAAGTTTTCATGTTTTCCTCATGGGGCTGCGGACAAAACGAGTGCGCTCGTAAGCCCGCCGCCTCATTTCACTCCGTTCAATGGGGCTGCGGACAATGTCGCTAACACGACAAGCCCGCCCCCCATTCGCTTCGCTCATGGGGCTGCGGAGATTCGAACTCCGATTGGGCGGCCCCGAACCGCCAGTGATACCAAGTTACACTACAGCCCCTTAACTTGTTTGGTTTTGTACTTTCTTTTTAAATATGCGCTCAAGCGCCGCGCGGGCTTAATTGCTACCTGAACTTTTTTAAATAAATGCGCTATCCAATGGCTGATGTCGATTACAATAGAGGAAATGGCAGTGTTCTGCAAGAAGAAAGGCTTTGTCTATCCTAATTCAGAAATCTATTCAGGTTTGTCAGGGTTCTTCGATTTTGGTCCACTTGGAACTGAGCTCAAGAATAATATCAAACAACAATGGTGGAAATCGCACGTCCAGCAAAGAGACGACATGGTTGGGCTAGATGGCTCAATAATCGCCAGCCAAAAAGTGTGGGTTGCTTCCGGCCACGTCGCGATGTTTGCTGACACAATGCTTGAATGCCCTAAGTGCCAGAACAGAGTCAGGGCTGACCACTTCATTGAAACAGTTTTGAAAATACAGGCAGAATCACTAACTCCCGACCAAATCGCGCACATGGTGAAAAGCAGCCAAATTTTGTGCCCTAAATGCAAGACTCCATTTGAAGAGGCAAAGCCGTTTAATTTAATGTTCAAGACTTTTATTGGGCCGAATGAGGAAGCTGCAGCAATCGCTTATCTCCGCCCTGAAACTGCGCAGCTGATATTTGCTGATTTCAAGCAGATTCTTGAAACTTCACGCAAGAAACTTCCCTTTGGCGTTGCCCAGATGGGCAAGGCATTTAGAAATGAGATAAGCCCTCGAGACTTTCTTTTCAGATGCAGGGAATTCGAACAGATGGAAATAGAATATTTTGTGAATCCTGAGAAAACAGACTGCCCTTACATTTCTGAAGTAACTAATGTTCACATCAATGTCCTTACTGCAGAAATGCAAGAGAAAAAAGAAGAGCCTGTGAAGCTTTCAATCAAGGAATGTCTAGCTCGCAAGATAATCAGCCAGCCATGGCATGCATACTGGCTCGCAACAGAGCACCAATGGCTTGTCTCTCTTGGAGCCAACCCTGGACATTTGAGAATAAGACAGCACTTGAACGACGAAAAGAGCCATTATGCTGTCGATACTTGGGATTTAGAATTCAAGTTCCCATTCGGCTGGAAAGAGTTGCAAGGCATTGCAAACCGAGGAGACTTCGACTTGCAGCAGCACATCAAGACATCAGGCAAGGACTTAAGTTATTTCGACGAGGAAACTAAGCAGAGGATTGTTCCGCATGTTATAGCTGAACCGTCAATGGGAGTTGAACGAACATTCCTTGTTTTCCTTTTTGATGCTTACAACGACGATAAGGAAAGAGGGAATGTTGTTTTGAAGTTGCACCCTAAATTAGCTCCTTTCAAGGCAGCAGTGTTTCCATTGCTTTCCAATAAAGAAGAATTGGTCGGACTTGCAAAGAAAGTTCAGTCAGACCTAAGGAAGAATTTAAACTGCTTTTACGACCAGAGCGGCTCGATTGGAAGAAGATATGCACGGCAGGATGAAGTCGGAACACCTTATTGCATCACAATTGATTTTGACAGTCTGACAAATAATGATG
>ERZ1292640.1708-Hain-H43-02um-R1-1708-length-18031-cov-20_pt2 | contig 16295 bp, 12 predicted proteins | sample MGYA00564404_ERZ1292640 | MGnify/ENA primary metagenome ERZ1292640 (study PRJEB36523, sample SAMEA6512636) | groundwater metagenome | collected 2019-01-08 | study: AquaDiva: Metagenomics assemblies of 32 groundwater samples
GCTCATTGGGGTGCTCAGCTCTCCTTGGAGCAGTCGCGGACGGTCAGCTTCTTCTCGTCGGCGTACTTCTTCGCCGCCGCATCGACCATCGGCTTCAGTACCTTGTCGTCCGACTGATACCAGTCGGAGACCACGACCCACTTGGCGCCGTCCCACTGTTGGACACGGCCGGCGCGCGTGCCTTCGTGATCCTGGCACGTCACCTTGAGCGGCTGCAGCATGCCGTCGAAGCCCAGCTCTTTCAGCCGTGCGGCGCTCAGCTCGAGATTCTCGATGCCCCAGCGGACCTGTTCGCCGGTCAGCGGCTTTTTGCCGAACTTGGTCTGCGCCTTGCGGATCGACTCGACACCCAGCATGGCGTTGACCAAGCCGCGGTTGTAGAGGACTTCGCCGACTTCATCCCACTTCGCCGAGCCCTTGCCCTTGTCGTAGAGGAACTTCTTGAGATCGGCATGAACGCCGAACTGACCGGCGCCGTGCTGCAGCATGGCTGCGTGATAACCCTTGGCGCCACCCTCGGCCGGACGGACGTCAGGCTCGGCACCCGACCACCACACGCCGAACATCTTGTCGCGCGGGAAGCCGACCGCGGCCGCTTCCTTGATCGACGTCGAGTTCATGACGCCCCAGCCCCACAGCAGGACATAGTCCGGCCGGTTCTGGCGGATCTGCAGCCATGTCGCCTTCTGCTCGACGCCAGGATGGGTGACGGGCATCGGCGTGAAGGTGAACCCGTGCATCTTGGCGCGTTGCTCGAGGAGCGCGATCGGCTCCTTGCCGTAGGGCGAGTCGTGATAGACCAGCACGATCTTCTTGCCCTTGAGCTTGTCGAAGCCACCCTCCTTGAGGGCGATGTGCTGCATGATGATGTCGGCCGCCGACCAGTAGGTGCCGAGCAGCGGGAAGTTCCACTGGAACACGCTGCCGTCGCGCGACTCGGAGCGGCCGTAGCCCATCGAGATCACCGGGATCTTGTCGATCGGCGCCTTTTCTGTCAGCGCGAAGGTGATGCCCGTGCTGAGCGGATTGACGTAGGCGGCACCCGTCGGGCCCTTGTTCTTGAGGCGCTCGTAGCACTCCACGCCGCGGTCGGTGGCGTAGCCGGTGTCGCACTCCTCGTAGAGAATCTTGACGCCGTTGATGCCGCCGTCGCGCTCGTTGACGAGCGCATAGTAGTCGGCCACGCCGTTGGCGAATGGAATGCCGTTCGGGGCGTAGGCGCCGGTCCGGTAGATCAGGCCCGGAATGAACTGCTCGTTCTGGGCCTGGGCGGTCGACGCGAACGCCAATCCCGCTGCCGCGATGGACGCGCCCAGAAGCACTGCCTTGCGTAGTGTCATCGTGTTCCTCCTCAAAATGTGGGCGGTCCTTGCCGGCCTGCCCTTGCCAGAAACCTAGTGGATCAGTGCGGGAACGGCCAGAGCCGCAGCTTCTCCTTGGCGACCGCCCAAAGGCGGGCCAGGCCGTGCGGCTCGACGATCAGGAAGAAGACGATCATGGCGCCAAACACCATGAATTCGAGGTGGCTGAGCAGCGCCGTCGACATCCTGATGCCGAACCAGCCGGGCAGCTGGTTGAGCAGGATCGGCATCAGCACGATGAAAGCCGCGCCCAGGAAGCTGCCGAGCAGCGAGCCCAGCCCGCCGATGATGACCATGAACAGGATCTGGAACGACCGGTTGATGTCGAACGCCAGCGGCTCCCAGGCACCCAGCCGGAGGAACGCCCACATGGCGCCCGCCACGCCGATGAAGAACGAACTGACGGCGAAGGCCGTGAGCTTGGTGCGCAGCGGCCGGAAGCCGATGATCTCGGCCGCGATGTCCATGTCGCGGATCGCCATCCACGAGCGCCCGATGTGGCCGCGTACCAGGTTCTTGGCGACCAGCGTGGCCACCACCACGACGCCGAGGATCAGCAGATAGCGGTCGGCCGGCGTGTCGACATGCCAGCCGAAAACCTCGAGCTTGCCGACCGCGACCGAGCCCGACGGCGTGTAGTTGGTCAGCCACTTCACGCGCGCGAACAGCCAGTCGAGGAAGAACTGCGAGGCGAGCGTCGCCACCGCGAGATAGAAACCCTTGATGCGAAGCGACGGGATGCCGAACAGGATGCCGACCGCCGCCGCCATCAGGCCGCCGAACAGGAACACGACGATGAGATTGTTGAGCTCCGGCACGCGGAGCCAGAGATTGTAGGCGGCGTAGGCACCGACTGCCATGAAGCCGCCGGTGCCGAGCGAAACTTGTCCGCAGTAGCCGACCAGGATGTTGAGCCCGATGGCGGCCAGCGACAGGATCAGGAACGGGATCAGGATCTCGGTGTAGAGATAGGGCGATGCGACCATCGGCACGGCGAGGAAGGCCGCCACGATCACGGCGAGCACGAAGAGGCGATCCTGCAGGATCGGAAAGATCTGCTGGTCGGCGACATAGGTCGTCTTGAACTGGCCGGCCTCGCGGTAAAGCATCGCCTACACCCGCTCGATAATGCGTTCGCCGAACAGGCCCTGTGGCCTGAACAGCAGGAAGACCAGCGCCAGCATGTAGGCAAACCAGTTTTCGATGCCGCCGCCGGCGAGATCGAACTGCTTGACCAGGATCGGCGCCAGGAACACCTCGGAGAGCTTCTCGCCGGCACCGATGATCAGGCCGCCGACGATGGCGCCCGGCACCGAGGTGAAGCCGCCCAGGATCAGCACCGGCAGCGCCTTCAGCGCGATCAGCGAGATCGAGAACTGGACGCCGAGCTTGGCGCCCCAGATAAGGCCTGCGGCCAGCGCCACCAGACCCGACACGGTCCACACGATCAGCCAGATGGTGTTGAGCGGAATGCCGACCGACTGGGCCGCGGCGTGATCGTCGGCGACGGCGCGGAGCGCACGGCCGACGCGCGTCTTCTGGAAGAAGATCGCAAGCACCACGACCAGGCCGGCGGCAATGGCCGCCGCCACGAGTTCGCCCGGATCGACCAGCAGGCCGCCCGGGAACACGCCCTCGAACAGGAACAGCGGATCCTTGGGCAGGCCGAGATTGATCTTGTAGATGTCGCTACCCCACAGCGTCTGGCCGAAGCCATCGAGGAAGTTGGCGATGCCCAAGGTCGCCATGAAGAGAATGATGCCTTCCTGGTTCACAAGATGGCGCAGCACCAGGCGTTCGATGGCATAGGCGAGCAGACCCATGATGGCCGCGGTGGCCGCGATCGCGAGCCAGAGCGGCCAGGCGCCCTTGCCGTAGCTGTAGGCCGCAATGCCGCCGACCAGCGCACCGACCGCCGCCAGGACCTGCATCTTGCGCCGCTCGCCCGGCCCGGCACCGCGCGCGACATACTCGCGCCATGCGTACCAGCCGATGAACGCCACCGCGACGCCCAGGATAGCCGCCGCCACGACGAAGTTCGCGAGATGGACTTCCTTGCCGTCGATCTCGCCGCTGAGCCGGGCGATCGTGAGCGCCGCAAACAGCACCATCGCGCCCTGCGCGAAGTTGAAGACGCCGGAGGCCTTGAAAATCAGCACGAAGCCCAGCGCCACCAGCGAATAAAGCACGCCGGTGAGCAGGCCGCCGATCAGGGTTTCAAGAAACGGCCCTAGCATGGCGCCCTCGCTGTCGTCCCAAGGCGCAGCCGAAGAACCTCACGTCCGCCATACACTCGGCATCGGAAGTCCGTGTCCGGCCAGTCGATGAGGTCCTTCGCTACGCTCGGGACGACATAACTATTCATGTCCATCTCTCAGTGACTGACGCCAAGGTAGGCAGCGACGACCGCCTCGTTGCTTCTGACCTCGTCCGGCACGCCGTCGCCGATCTTCTTGCCGTAGTCGAGGACCACGACGCGGTCGGAGATGTCCATGACCACGCCCATGTCGTGCTCGATCAGGCAGATCGTCGTGCCGAACTCGTCGTTCACGTCGAGGATGAAGCGGCACATGTCCTGCTTCTCCTCGATGTTCATGCCCGCCATCGGCTCGTCGAGCAGCAGAAGCTCGGGCTCGGCGGCGAGCGCGCGGCCGAGTTCGACACGCTTTTGCAGGCCATAGGGCAGCTGGCCGACCGGCGCTTTGCGGATATGCTGGATCTCGAGGAAGTCGATGATCCGTTCGACCGCCTTGCGGTTTTCGATTTCTTCGCGTTGCGCCGGGCCGATGTGAAGGGCCTGCCAGAACAGGCCGGTCTTCATGCGCAGGTTGCGGCCGGTCATGATGTTGTCGAGAGTCGACATGCCGCGGAACAGCGCGATGTTCTGAAAGGTACGTGCGATGCCCTGCTCGGCCGCCTCGTGCGGCTTCATCTGGCTGCGCCTGACGCCCTTATAGGTGATGGCGCCCTGCTGCGGATGATAGAAGCCGTTGATGCAGTTCAGCATCGACGACTTGCCGGCGCCGTTGGGACCGATGATGGCACGGATCTCGCCTTTGGCGATGTCGAAGCTGATGTCGGTCAGCGCCTTCACGCCGCCGAACGACAGGCTGATGTTCTCGACCGACAGAAGGACATCGGGGAAGGAGCGCACGCGGGCAACCATCGACGTCAGCCCGCCTTCTTCAACGCCGTGTGAGGCGCCACGTCGCGGACCTGCACGTTGCCCTCGATGGCGCCCTTGCGGCCGTCCTCGAACGTGACCTCGACCCTGATGTGGGCGCTCTTGGAACCGTCATAGAGCGCGTCGACCAGGGGCTTGTAGCGCTCGCCGATGAAGCCGCGCCGCACCTTGTTGGTGCGCGTGAGTTCGCCATCGTCGGCCTCGAGCGCCTTGCTCAGGACCAGGAAGCGGCGGATCTGGGCGCCGGCCATGCGCGGGTCGGCGGCGAGGTCGCGATTGACCTGCTCGATCTCGCCCTCGATCAGATCGTAGACCTCGGGCCGTGCCGCCAGCTCCTGGTAGCTCGCGTAGGAGATGTTGCGCCGCTCGGCCCAGTCGCCGACGGCGATCATGTCGATGTTGACGAAGACGGCGACGTAGTCGCGGCCGTGGCCGAACGCCACCGCCTCGTTGATGTGCGGATAGAACTTCAGCTTGTTCTCGATGAACTTGGGCGCGAACAGCGTGCCGTCGTTCAGTTTCCCGACGTCCTTGGCGCGATCGATGATGCGCAGGTGGCCGCGCTCGTCGAGGTAGCCCGCATCGCCGGTGTGCACCCAACCGTCGGCCGTCTTGGTGTCATTGGTCGCCTCGGGGTTCTTGAAATACTCCTTGAACACCCCGGGGCTGCGATAGAGCACCTCGCCCGACTCGGCGATCCGGAGCTCGACCTGGGAGACGGGCTTGCCGACCGTTTCAGGATAGACCTCGCCGTTGGGATGGATGGTGACGAACACCGAGGCCTCGGTCTGTCCGTAGAGCTGCTTCATGTTCACGCCGAGCGCGCGGTAGAAGTTGAAGATTTCCGGCCCGACCGCTTCGCCCGCGGTATAGGCCACGCGCACGCGGCTCATGCCGAGCGTGTTCTTGAGCGGCCCGAAGACGACGAGATTGCCGAGCGCATAGAGCAGGCGATCGACCGGCGACACCGGCCGGCCGTCGAGCAGCGCCGGCCCGACCCGGCGGGCCACCGTCATGAAGAACTGGAACAGCCGGCGCTTGAGGAGGCCCGCATCCTCCATCCGGATGGTGACCTGGGTGATCAGGTTTTCGAGCACGCGCGGCGGCGCGAAATAATAGGTTGGGCCGATCTCGCGCAGATCGGTCATCACCGTGGCCGCCGACTCGGGGCAATTGACCACCAGGCCGACGACGTAACACTGGGCATAGGAGAAGATATGATCGCCCACCCACGCCATCGGCAGGTAGGACAGAAGCTCGTCGCCTTCCTTGAGTCCGTCGAACTCGGCGCCGGCGCGGGCCGCCCACACCAGGTTGTCGTAACTCAGCACCGCGCCCTTCGGTCGGCCGGTCGTGCCCGAGGTATAGAGCATGATCGCGTCGTCCGAGCCGCGCCCCTTGGCAACCTCGGCCGACACGGTGTCGGGGGCCGCCGCGAGCAGCCTGGCGCCGCGTTCCTGGACCTCGGCATAGGACTGGAGCTGGTCGTAATGCCGCATGCCGCGCGGGTCGTCGTAGATGATGACGGCGAGCGACGGCACCTTCTTCTGGATCTCCAGCAGCTTGTCGACCTGCTCCTGGTTCTCGGCCAGGGCAAAGCGCGCGCCGCCATGGTCGACGACGTAGGCCAGTTCATCGGCCACCGAGTCCTGGTAGACCGGCACCGGCACGCCGCCCAGCGACTGCGCCGCGCACATCGACCAATAAAGCCGCGGACGGTTGTCGCCGACCACGATCAGTCGGTCGCCGCGGCGGAAGCCGAGATCGGCCAGGCCCGCCGCCAGCAACCGGACCTGCTCGGCGACGTGGCCCCAGTTGTAGGTCTGCCAGATTCCGTACTCTTTTTCACGATAGGCGGGCCGCGCCGCGCCAGCGCGGGCGCGCTCCGCGAGCAGCTTCGGGAACGTGTCCCGAGCGTCGGTCTCGCTGTCGGCCGTCCCCGTCGTCATCCCTGCCCCGCACTCCCTCTGACCACTCTCGCTTCTATGGCGATTTCGTCAGGCAGATAGCCATAGCCGTTTCGAACCGGTCAAGCCAGCCATCGGTCTCATGCGACCGTGTTACGCGGGTCCACGTCTACGCGAGCCATGCCGGGAGCGCCTTCTCAGGCCGTCGCGTCCCGGCTACATCTGGGCCGTGTCGACCTCCGACGGCCTCCCCCGCGACCACCTCATCGATCTTGGCGACCGGCGCCTGCGCGTCCGCCGCCTGATCCCCGGCCAGAGCGACGGTCTCGAGCGCACGACGCTCGTCTTCCTGCACGAGGGCTTGGGCTGCATCGAGATGTGGCGGGATTTCCCGCAGAAGCTGTGCGACGCCACGCGCTGTCCCGGCATCGTCTACGACCGCACCGGATATGGCCGCTCGAGCCCGTGGCCGTCCGATCCCGGCGTCCGCTACATGGAGATCGAGGCCGACGACATTCTGCCGCGCCTGCTCGAGGCGCTCGACGTCACGGACTGCGTGCTGGTCGGCCACAGTGACGGCGGCACGATCGCCCTCAACTACGCCGCATCGGACCCCGAGCCGCTGCGCGCCGTGGTGACGCTGGCCGCCCACGCCGTCAACGAAGCCGTGTGCATCGACAGTATCCGCCGTGCCCGCGAGACTTTTGCCACCGGCGACCTGCGCCGGCGGCTGGTCAAGTATCACGGCGACAATGTCGACGGCTGCTTTCGCCTGTGGTCGGAAGCCTGGCTGGCGCCGGGCTTCGAGCCGATGGATGCCAACGGACGGTTACCCGGCGTTGTGGTCCCGGTGCAGGCGATCCAGGGCGAGGAGGACGACTACGGCAGTGAGCTGCAGCTCGGCATCATCGCCGGAAAGGTCGGCGGCTATTGCGAAACCCGGCTGGTGCCGGACTGCGGCCACAGCCCCCATCTGCAGCAGCTGGGCTACGTGCTGTCCGAAGTCGCGCGCTTCATAGCGCCGCTGGCTCTGTCAGATTGAGGCGCGGCTAAAGCCGCTTCAGCTCGCTCGCCGCCGCCCAGTTGAACTCCGACACGGTCGGACAGCGCGCCTGGGCGAGCTGCAACTGTTCGCGGGCGCGCTGCCTGTCGCCGCGGCGGAGCGCGTCGATGCCCATGAAGAACGCCGATGGGCACTTGCCGTTGGCGCGCTTGGCGGCTTCGCCGGTTTCGGCGGCAACCTCCAGTTCGCCGGCTGAAAGCTTGCCCAGCAGGAACTTGGCAATCGGGCCGGGCCACTCGCCGAGATCCTCCTTGCCGAGCTCTCGCCCGAGGGTGGCACGCGCGTCGCCCTTGCCGGGGGTATGGGCGCGGACTTGGGCGGCGTAGCGCCACAGCAGCGGCGACAGCCGCGCCTTCAGCGTCGTGCGGCCGTCCAGCGAGGCCTCGAAGTCGCCGGCTGCCTTGGCGTAGCGGCCGAGATCGAAGTTGGCGTGGCCGCGCAGGAACAGCGCCGTACGCCGATCGGCCTCAGCCGTGACGCCGGCGAGCGCTCCGTCGAGCAGGCCAAGCGCGCGCTGGAAATCGGCGATCTGCATGTAGACTTGCGCCTGGGCGATCGCCAGCCAGGGATCGCCCGGCTTGTTCAGCAGCGCATGGTCGAGGGTGCGCAGCGCCGCCGCACGGTCGCCGTCGCCCGCCAGCTCGGGCAGGGTGCTCGACAGCACCATCTGCCAGCCGCTGGGCAGAACCTTGCCCATTTCGTCGATATCCTTGCGGCTGTCGGCCTCGCGGCCGAGGCGGCTCAACTGATAGGCCCGGATGCCGAGATAGAGCGAGCGATCGAGGGCCGAGAGCTTGGAACTCGACAGGATCTTATCGAGGGCATCCAAGGTATTGTTGCGCGTCGCGGAAGTCCCGGAGCCGCCGCTTCCCGCCGGCCGCTGGTCGAACGCGCGCGCGGACGGGTCCCAGTCGGTGGCGTTGCGCTGCGCCACGGCCTCGGCCGACGTCATGGCGAGGGCCGTAAAAGCCCCAATCACCTTCACGATTGCCCGTTGCATCGGGTCAATCTGGCACAAGGGCCAACCGCCCGCATCCGCCGATTGCCTAGCCGATTGCTTGCGCCGGTCCATGCCCCTATTTTGCCACCGACCCGCACAAAACCGACTTCCAGGAGTATCCGACCATGGCCGCCGCCCATCCCAACAGCTTCAAGGCCCGCAAAACACTGAAGGTCGGCGGCAAGACCTACACCTACTTCAGCCTCAAGGCGGTCGAGAAGGAGGTCGGCGACCTCTCCCGCCTTCCCTTCTCGTTGCGCGTCCTGCTCGAGAACCTCGTGCGCCATGAGGACGGCACCACGGTCAAGAAGGCCGACATTGCCGCTTTCGCTGACTGGATCAAGAACGGCGGCAAGTCGGTCAAGGAAATCAACTTCCGTCCCGCCCGCGTCCTGATGCAGGACTTCACCGGCGTGCCGGCGGTGGTCGATCTGGCGGCGATGCGCGACGCCATGGGCAAGCTGGGCGGCGACGCCAAGAAGATCAACCCGCTGGTTCCTGTCGATCTCGTCATCGACCACTCGGTGATCGTCGACAATTTCGGCAACTCGAGCGCCTTCGGCGCCAACGTGAAGCTCGAATACGAACGCAACCTCGAGCGCTACCAGTTCCTGCGCTGGGGCCAGATGGCGTTCGACAATTTCCGCGTCGTGCCGCCAGGTACCGGCATCTGCCACCAGGTCAACCTCGAGTACCTGGCGCAGGTCGTGTGGACTAAGAAGGAAGGCAAGGAGACGGTCGCCTATCCCGACACGCTGGTCGGCACCGACAGCCACACCACGATGGTGAACGGCCTCTCTGTGCTCGGCTGGGGCGTGGGCGGCATCGAGGCCGAGGCCGCGATGCTGGGCCAGGCACAGCCGATGGTGATCCCCGACGTCGTGGGCTTCAAGCTGACCGGCAAGCTGCCGGAAGGTGCAACCGCGACCGACCTCGTGCTGACGGTCACGCAGATGCTGCGCAAGAAGGGCGTGGTCAGCAAGTTCGTGGAATTCTATGGCGAGGGCCTCGACGAAATGCCGCTCGCCAACCGCGCCACCATCGCCAACATGGCACCGGAATATGGCGCCACCTGCGGCTTCTTCCCGGTCGACGCCATCACGCTGGGCTATCTGAAGACGACCAACCGCGGCGCCGCGGCCAAGCTCACCGAGGCCTACGCCAAGAAGCAGGGCCTGTGGCGCAACAAGAAGGCGGCCGATCCGATCTTCACCGACACGCTCTCGCTCGACCTCGGCGACGTCGTGCCGAGCCTCGCCGGACCGAAGCGCCCGCAGGACCGCGTGCCGCTCTCCGAAGCGGCGCAGCAGTTCGTCGCCAACATGGAGAAGGAATTCGACCGCAAGGATGCCGGCAAGCGCATCAAGTGCGAGGGCACCGACTACGATCTCGGCCACGGCGACGTGGTGATCGCGGCCATCACCTCCTGCACCAACACGTCCAATCCCTACGTCATGCTGGGCGCCGGGCTGATCGCGCGCAACGCGGTCAAGCACGGCCTCAAGGTCAAGCCATGGGTGAAGACCTCGCTGGCGCCGGGCTCGCAGGTCGTGACCGAGTACCTCGAGGCCTCCGGCCTGCAGAAGGACCTGAACAAGATCGGCTACAACCTGGTGGGCTACGGCTGCACCTCGTGCATCGGCAACTCCGGCCCGCTGCCCGATCCCGTCACCAAGGCGATCGGCGACGGCGACCTGGTGGTCTGCTCGGTGCTGTCGGGCAACCGCAACTTCGAGGGACGCGTCAATCCGCTGACCCGCGCCAACTACCTCGCCTCGCCGATGCTGGTGGTGATCTATGCGCTGGCGGGCTCGATGAAGATCGACATCACCAAGGATCCGATCGGCCTCGGCAAGGGCGGCAAGCCGGTCTACCTGAAGGACCTCTGGCCCTCGAACATGGAAGTCTCCAAGACCGTCGACAAGTTCGTCACCACCAAGGCGTTCAAGAAGCGCTATGCCGACGTCTTCAAGGGCGACCGCTTCTGGCGCAGCATCAAGACCAAGCCCAGCCTGACCTACGCCTGGGACGACAAGTCGACCTACGTGCGCAACCCGCCGTACTTCGACGGCATGGGCAAGACCCCGGGATCGATCACCAACATCTCGGGCGCGCGCCCGCTCGGCCAGTTCGGCGATTCGATCACGACCGACCACATCTCGCCCGCCGGTTCGATCCGCAAGGACAGCCCAGCCGGGTCCTACCTGCAGGCCGAGGGCGTGGCGCCGAAGGACTTCAACCAGTACGGCACGCGCCGCGGCAATCACGAGGTCATGATGCGCGGCACCTTCGCCAACATCCGTCTCAAGAACGAGATGGTGCCGGGCGTCGAAGGCGGCTTCACCCATCACTGGCAGTCCGACCAGGCCGAACCGATCTACGACGTGGCGATGCGCTACAAGAAGGAGCACACGCCCCAGATCCTGATCGCCGGCAAGGAATACGGCACCGGCAGCTCGCGCGACTGGGCGGCCAAGGGCGTCAACCTGCTGGGCGTGAAGGCCGTGGTCTGCGAGACCTTCGAGCGCATCCACCGTTCCAACCTGGTCGGCATGGGCGTGCTGCCGCTGCAGTTCAAGGACGGCATGACGCGCAAGACGCTGAACCTCGTCGGCACCGAGAGCTTCGACGTCGGCGGCATCGACGCCGGGCTGAAGGTCGGCATGGACGTGCCGCTCACCATCCATCGCCGCGACGGCACGAGCGAGAAGATCATCCTCAAGTGCCGTATCGATACCGCCGAAGAGGTCGAGTACTTCAAGAACGGCGGCGTGCTGCACTACGTGCTGCGCAATCTGGCGCAGGCGGCCTGAGCACGGGGCGGGAACAGGCGATCATGGCGACGACGGGGAGGCTTGCCGGCCACTTCGTCGCCATGGCCCGCAACAACATCTGGTCGAATCACCGGCTGCTCCAGGCCTGCAGGGCGCTGACGCCGGCCGAGTTCGCCGCACCCCGCACGAGCTTCTTCCCGTCGCTGCGCGCGACGCTCAATCACATCCTCTGGGTCGATACCTATTACATCGGCGCGCTCGAGCGCGATCCGACGGTGCTCAAGCGCTACGACGACCCGCCGCCGGACTTCGCCGATGCGGCCGCGCTCCATGACGCACAGATCGCCAGCGACCGGCGGTTGCTCGCCTTCTGCGAGCGCCAGACCGAAGCCTCGCTCACAAAGGGTCTCGTGCTGCCACGGCCGAACAGGACGCCGCCGCCGTCGACCGTGGCGTCGATCCTGGAACACCTTTTCCAGCACCAGACCCACCATCGCGGCCAGGCCCATGCCATGCTGGCCGGCACAGCGGTGAAGCCGCCGCAGCTCGACGAGTTCTTCCTCGCGGGCGAAGAACACTTGCGGCGCGACGAGCTGCGCACCCTCGGCCTGCCCGAGAGCTGATGCGGCCGCACTCGTCCTTTGCAGGCGCCGCGATCGAGGTGAGCGACCTCGCGCGCTCGGTGGCGTTTCACCGGCTGTGGCTGCCGATGCTGGGCTTCCGCCGTGTCTGGGCGAGCCCCGACCGCGTGATGTGGTCGCGCGGCTACGACCATTTCGTCATGCGCCAGGCCAAGGACGGCGTCTCCTACGGCCCGGGTGCGCTCTGGCTCGCCGTATCGGCCGAAAGCCGCGCCCAGGTCGATCAGGTCCATGCCGAGCTGCGCGACGCCGGCGCCCAGATCCTGCAGCCGCCCAAGGAGCTCGACTATTTCGCCCCGGGCTACTACTCGGTCGGCTTCCGCGACCCCGACGGCGTGCCGATCGAAGTGGTGCACCGCTGGGACGACCTGCCCGACGTCGCCGACGCCGAACTGGTGCGCGTGCCCGGTCACGGCGTCACGCTGGGCGGCTACTTCTTCAAGCCGCAGGCGGGCCAGCCGCCCTACCCGGCGCTGATCCTGCTGCACGGCTTCGCCGGCCACGCCCACACCATGGTGGGGCTGGCGCGGGCGGCCTCGGCCAACGGCTATGCGGCACTTGCGCTGTCGCTGCGCGGCTGGCTGGGCTCGGAGGGCGAAAGCGACCAGGGCCTGCGCCAACCGCTCGACGTGCTGGCAGCCATCGACTGGCTGACCAAGCGGCCACTGGTCGACCGCGAGCGCCTGGCCCTGGTCGGCGCCTCGATGGGCGGCCAGGTGGCATTGCTCGCCGCCGCCCACAAGCCGCCGATCAAGGCCGTCGCCGCGTTCTTCTCGCCGACCGATCTGGCGCGCTGGCGCGACGCCAACCCCTATATCCGCGACTACCTCGACGACCTGTGTGGGCCGGAAGGCCTGCCGGTACGCTCGCCGATCCTGAGGGTGGCGCAGATCGACGCGCCGGTGCTGCTGATCCACGGAGACCAGGACGAGAACGTGCCGGTGGCGCAGACGCTGGCCATGGAAGAAGCGCTCAAGAGCCACGGCAAGGACGTCGAGAGCTTCATCGTGCAGAGCGGTACGCATTTCTTCACCGAGCAGCAAAATGCGCTGGCGCGGCGTAAGCTGTTCGACTTCCTGCGACGCCATCTCAATCGGAGCTGACTTTTCATGCGCGTATCCGAAGCCATCAACTCCCGCCGTTCCATGCGGGTCTTCAAGCCGGACCCGGTGTCGAAGGCCGACGTCGAATGGATCGTGACCACTGCCAATCGCGCGGCGTCCAACGGCAACCTGCAGCCGTGGAAACTCCACATCACGATGGGCAAGGCGCGGCAGCGCCTGTCGGCGGCGATCCTGAAGGCGATGGACGACGGCGACAGCGGGCCGGGCGCAGAATACGACATCTACCCGAAGGAATTCACGCCGGTCTACGACGCCCGCCGCAAGCTGGTCGGCAAGCAGCTCTACACCCTGCTCGGCGTGCCGCGCGGCGACGCCGCCGGCATGCTGAAGCAGTTCCGCAAGAACTACGACTTCTTCGACGCGCCGGTCGGCATGATCCTGTGCGTCGAGCGCCGCATGGGCGGCGGCCAGTGGATCGACTGCGGCATCTTCCTCGACCAGCTCATGCTGCTGGCCCGCGAGAAGGGCCTGCATACCTGCCCGCAGGCGGCCTTCAGCCGCTACCAGCATGTCGTGCGCCGCGAACTCGAGATCCCCGAGGATCAGATCGTGATCTGCGGCCTGGCACTGGGCCACGCCGATCCCGATGCGGTGCCCAACTGCCTGATCACCGAACGTGCGCCGATCCAGGATTTCACGACCTGGCACGGCGAATGACCGCGCCCAAAGTCGAATTGCCGAAGCGGGCGGGAGCGCGGTAAAACCCCAATAATTCAAGGCAATAAGCCAAGCGGGAGGAAATCCATGGCCGATGAGGTGATCGCCGTCAGCGCCGACTGGGCGAAGCGCGCCTATGTCGATGGCGCCAAGTACAAGGCGATGTACGAGGCCTCGACCAAGGACCCGGTCACCTTCTGGGGCGAGCACGGCAAGCGCGTCGACTGGATCAAGCCATTTAGCTCCGGCGCCGTGCGCGATGTCGACTACACCGGGGACGTCCGCATCCGCTGGTTCCACGACGGCGTGTTGAACGTCTCGGCCAACTGCATCGACCGCCATCTCGCCAAGCGCGCCGACCAGACTGCGATCATCTGGGAAGGCGACGATCCGGCCAAGTCCAAGAAGATCACCTATCGCGAGTTGCACGCCGAAGTCTGCCGCATGGCCAATGCGCTCAAGGAACTCGGCGCCAAGAAGGGCGATCGCATCACGATCTACCTGCCGATGATCCCCGAGGCCGCCTACGCCATGCTCGCCTGCACGCGCATCGGCGCCATCCACTCGGTGGTGTTCGGTGGCTTCTCGCCCGACAGCCTGGCCAACCGCATCCAGGACTGCGAGAGCAACATCGTCATCACCGCCGACGAGGGCCTGCGCGCCGGAAAGCACGTGCCGCTCAAAGCCAATTGCGACGAGGCGGTGAAGAAGAGCCCCGGCGTCAAGAAGGTGCTGGTGGTGAAGCACACCGGCGGCAAGGTCGACTGGGACGCCGGCCGCGACGTGTGGTGGCACGAGATCGCCGCCAAGGTGCCGGCCGACTGCAAGCCCGAGCCGATGGGCGCCGAGGATCCGCTGTTCATCCTCTATACGTCGGGCTCGACTGGAAAGCCCAAGGGCGTGCTGCACACCACGGGCGGCTACATCGTCTTCGCCTCGATGACGCATCAATACGTGTTCGACTACCACGACGGCGACGTCTACTGGTGCACCGCCGACGTGGGCTGGGTGACCGGTCACAGCTATATCGTCTACGGTCCGCTCGCCAACGGCGCCACGACCCTGATGTTCGAGGGCGTGCCCAACTATCCCGATTCCAGCCGCTTCTGGCAGGTGATCGACAAGCATCAGGTCAACATCTTCTACACCGCGCCCACCGCCATCCGCGCCCTGATGCGCGAAGGGGAGGCGCCGGTGAAGAAGGCAACCCGCAAGAGCCTGCGTCTGCTGGGCTCGGTCGGCGAACCGATCAATCCCGAGGCCTGGCTCTGGTATTACCGCGTCGTCGGCGACAGCCGCTGCCCGATCGTCGACACCTGGTGGCAGACCGAAACCGGCGGCATCCTGATCACGCCGCTGCCGGGTGCCACGCCGCTCAAGCCGGGCTCGGCGACCCAGCCGTTCTTCGGCGTGCAGCCGGTCATGGTCGATGCCGAGGGCAAGACGCTCGAGGGCGCCTGCTCCGGCAATCTCTGCCTGGTGGGCTCCTGGCCGGGCCAGATGCGCACGGTCTATGGCGACCACCAGCGCTTCATCGACACCTACTTCAAGACCTATCCCAGCATGTATTTCACCGGTGACGGCGCGCGCCGCGACGCCGATGGCTATTACTGGATCACCGGCCGCGTCGACGACGTGATCAACGTCTCCGGCCATCGCATCGGCACCGCCGAGGTCGAGAGCGCGCTGGTCGGCAACACCAAGGTGGCCGAGGCCGCCGTGGTCGGCTACCCGCACGACATCAAGGGCCAGGGCATCTACGCCTACGTGACGCTGAAGGCCGGTCAGCACCCCTCCGACGAGCTGCGCAAGGAGTTGGTCGCCTGGGTGCGCAAGGAGATCGGCCCGATCGCCACGCCCGATGTGATCCAGTGGGCGCCGGGCCTGCCCAAGACGCGATCCGGCAAGATCATGCGCCGCATCCTGCGCAAGATCGCCGAGAACGACGTCGGCAACCTCGGCGACACCTCGACGCTCGCCGATCCGATGGTCGTCGACGACCTGGTGAAGAACCGTTCCAAGTAGGAGTGAGCAAGCGTATGGCGGCCAATCCGACAATCCAGAGTCTTGCCGCGGATCTCACCGCCGGCCGCACTACCTCGCGCAAGCTCACCGAAGAGGCGTTGGCCCGCATCGACGACGCCAAGGGTGAGGGCCGGCGCGCCTTCATCAAGGTCTGGTACAAACAGGCACTGGCCGCCGCCGACGCGAGCGACCTGCAGCGCAAGGCGGGACTCGTCGCCTCGCCTCTGGCCGGCCTGCCGGTCTCGATCAAGAACCTCTGCGACGTGGCCGGCGAGACGACCCTTGCCGGCTCGAAGGCACTCGACGATGCGCCGCCGGCCACGGCGGATGCACCCGTGGTCGCGCGTCTGCGCACGGCGGGCGCGGTGATCGTCGGCAGCACCAACATGAGCGAGTTCGCCTTCTCGGGCGTGGGCTTCAACCCGCACTACGGCACGCCGGGCAATCCCGCAGATCGCAAGCGCGTGCCCGGCGGCTCCTCGGCCGGGGCCGCCGTCTCGGTCGCCGACCGCATGGCCGTGGCGGCGCTGGGCACCGACACCGGCGGCTCGGTGCGCAT
>ERZ1292640.2084-Hain-H43-02um-R1-2084-length-16294-cov-22_pt1 | contig 16294 bp, 21 predicted proteins | sample MGYA00564404_ERZ1292640 | MGnify/ENA primary metagenome ERZ1292640 (study PRJEB36523, sample SAMEA6512636) | groundwater metagenome | collected 2019-01-08 | study: AquaDiva: Metagenomics assemblies of 32 groundwater samples
TTTTGAAGCAGTCCTGCCTTTTTCATATTCCTGGTGGTGGACCTTGCCGTCTCTTTTTACCTCTACCTCAAGCCATTCGCTCAACGCGTTTACAACGCTTACGCCAACACCATGCAAACCCCCTGATACCTTATAAGAGCGGTGGTCAAATTTACCTCCTGCATGAAGCGTTGTAAGCACAACCTCCACAGCCGGCTTTTTCTCGCCCTTATGTATATCAACAGGTATGCCGCGGCCATCGTCTGCGACTGTAACACTATTATCCACGTGCACAGTAACTGTGATATTCTTGCAATACTCCGCCATTGCCTCGTCAACAGAGTTGTCTACCACTTCATAGACAAGATGATGGAGCCCTCTCGCAGATATATCCCCGATATACATGGCCGGGCGTTTTCTAACAGCGTCTACGCCTTCCAGTACCTGTATCGTCGTTGCGTCATACTTCTCTTGCTTTGGCATGCCTAGGTTATCTCCCCCATTCTGAATTTTATATCCTTTATCCTATCGCTACCAAGGATTTTTTTCATGCTGTCCAGCGTGCTTTTCTTTTTTAAGCTCAACATATAAAGCCAGGTCGAGCTATCAACTTCTATTGTGAGGGTTTTCTTTTTAATTGCAACTGGCCTTGTATGAAAAACTGCTTCCTGCGCAATCGATTTCTTCCACGCACTTGTAAGCTCTTCTCTCGCGCCATGGGTTTTTGTGTCTAATTTTTTTATTACCTGCTTTAGTATGGCCCCTATGTCTTCTGGTTTATCCCCTTTTTTTCTTTTCATACAAGCTGCATCGGCAAAGCAAGATAGAGGAACCAGTCTTCTATCCTCATGACAGCTGGCTTATCAGGGCCAAAAACCTCCAGGACAATCTCGTCCTGAGGCATTACCTTTAATGCGTCCATTATATACCCCGGGTTAAACCCGACAGTGATCTCCTGGCCTTTATAAACAGTGTCTATTTCCTCCCTTACCTCTCCTATGTTAGGGCTTGATTTTGACACCACGATTTTATTTTTCAGGATTTCAAATTTCACTGACTGCGAATCCTGCGTTGTAAGAAGCGCTGCCCTTTTTATGCCGTCCAAAAACAAGCTTCTTTGAACCATGATTTTTTCCTGCGCCTCTTTTGGCACAACTTGTTCGTAATTCGGGAAGTCTCCCTCTATAAGCCTGGATATAATAATAATGTTCTTCAGCTCAAATTTAACCTGGTTCTCGCTGAATATAATTTTCACATCGCCATCATCTTCTAAAATCCTGTTTAATTCGTAGATGGTTTTTGAAGGGATGATAACTGCCTTGCCAGGCCCGTCTTTTTCCATGTCTTTTTTTACAAGGCTCAGCCTTTTCCCGTCTGTTGCTACTATTGTGAGTTTTTTGCCCTTAAACACAAACAGCGCGCCGTTCAGTACATACCTTGTTTCATCGTGAGACATTGAAAAATGGGTCATACTGATCATGTTTTTTAAAACGCCCTGTTTTATTACAACGTTCGGCTCGTCTTTAAATTCAGGCAGTTTTGGAAACTCTTCTTTTGGCAGCCCTAGTATTTTAAAAAAACATTTACTGCATTTAATAACCATCGCATTGTTTTTCATTGTGCTGATAGATATGTCTTCATCAGGTAATTCCTTTATTATATCGTTAAATCTTTTTGCCGGTACTGTTATCGCGCCGTCTTCTTCAACAGGTGTTTCAAGTATTGAGGATATGCCGATATCAAGGTCTGTGCTTGTAAGCGTGACCTTGTTTTTTTCCGCCTCTATAAGTATGTTTGACAGTATCGGCAAACTGCTTTTTGAAGAGATTATATTTTGAACATGTTGTATGTTTTTCATAAATGTTTGTTTTAATATTTTTATCTTCATTGAAACCTCTCTTTTTATTATCTAATCCATTTAAAAATCAGTAGACTTAGATAGTAAGTATTGTGGATAAGTGGATAAATCTGAAACCTAAAGTTACTATTATAGTTATGAAATAAAAATAATCCACAAAAAAATAAAAATAATCCACACAGTTAACTTTTTACGTCCAACATAAGCCTTTGGAGCAAGTTCTTCACATTTTGGTTTTTCTTTAAATCAGAGTCGATTTTCTCGCACGCGTGTATTACAGTAGAGTGATCCCTGCCGCCGAAATGCCCCCCTATTTCAGGCAAAGTCAACGCTGTCATTTCCCTGGCCAGGTACATTGCCACCTGCCTCGGGTAAGTCACCTGCCTGGTCCTCTTTTTTGTTTTCATGTCGGATATTTTTATGTCGAAATATTCTGCGACCTTTTTCTGGATCACCTCAATGGTAACTTTCTTAGAGCTTTCAGATTCAATCTCTTTAAGGATGTCTTTGGCAAGCGCCAGGGTTATATTTTTATTCTCCAGCGCGGAATATGCTATTAGTTTAATAAGGGCGCCTTCCAGCTCTCTGATATTTGTTTTTATTTTCTCAGCTATAAAATACAGGATATCATCAGGCAGTTTTGCGGCGTTGCGCTCCGCTTTTTTCTTCAGTATTGCGATGCGCGTTTCAAAATCAGGCGGCTGTATGTCTGTGACAAGCCCCCATTCAAACCTGGAAACAAGCCTTTCCTCAAGGCCGGGTATTGTTTTTGGCGGCCGGTCGCTTGAGAGCACAATCTGTTTGTGAGCGTCGTAAAGCGCATTGAATGTGTGGAAAAATTCTTCCTGAGTAGCTTCCTTGCCTGCTATAAAATGAATATCGTCTATTAACAGGACATCGACGCTTCTGTACTTTTCCCTGAACTTCTGCGTGGTCCTTGTCTGTATGGCGTTTATCAGCTCGTTTGTAAAACTTTCACTTGTCGTATAAAACAATTTATGAGTCCTGTGCATTTCAGATATATAGTGGCACGCAGCCTGCATAAGATGGGTTTTCCCAAGCCCCACCCCTCCATATATAAACAAAGGATTATATGCCTTTGCCGGGGCTTCGGCTATCGCAAGGGTTGCCGCATGCGCAAACCTGTTTGACGACCCTACCACAAAGCCCTCAAATGTATATTTTGGGTTCAAGTAAAAAGGCTTTTTCTGTATAGGTTTTTCAGGCGGGGCAGCCTGCGGCTGTCTTACCGAGGGGCCTGTTTTTATATCAGCTGTTTCCTTTATCTCGAATTTTACCGGGATAACCTTGCCTATGGTTTTTAATACAGCTATATTCAATATATCCCTGTAATGGTCATATATCCAGTCTTTAAAAAAATTTGAAGGCACCTGAATGGTAAGAGAATCTTCTGTTAAAGACGCAAGGCTTGTCTGGCTGAACCAGTTTTCAAACGCCTGCTCCCCTATTTCCTGTTTTGTATATTCTAGAATTTTATCCCACAGATTAGCTAAGTCAAAAGGCATAATTTATCCACATTTTTTCCACATTATAGCAGCTGGAAAAGCTATTTTCAAGTTAAATCTTTGTTTTGCCCCGCATTTATTCGACAGCCAACTTTTGCAATACTTTCAATGTTAGATTAAACTTTAGCTTTGTCTAGCCCAGCGAGTTGAAAGGCCTTTTTGACGCGAACGGGCACGGTGTCCCGCAGCCTGGCAGGCCTACGAAAAGACGTCCCTCGACTTCGCTCGGGCGCCGATCCTCGCTCGCCCTGCCACAGATGCCGTTAATTCACAAAACGAGTATGACTTGTTTTGTGAATTAACGCGGCAGGGCACCATGCCCGCTCGAATCGGCGACGCTTTTCTTTAGGCCTGCCAGGCTGCGGGACGAGCGAGCGTCAAAACGGAGCAGAATTTCCTCGCTGGGGAAATTTTGCTCTCTAGAAGAACACTAGATTAGGCAGAGCTAATATGGTTAAAATGTAACTTATCTGTTCAAATAATACATTGGCGGTCAACTTTCCCCTTGACGAAGATAGATATTATGTTATAATAACTTTTCTATAAAGTAAGGATAAAATGAAGAAGCATCTTACCAGAAAAAGCCTTAGAAAAGGAAAGCGCAAGCACGGGTTCAGGGCCAGAATGGCTACTGCCTCAGGCAGGAAGGTTTTAAAACACCGGCGCCAAAAAGGCAAACACAAGCTGTCAATCTGATGGGTTTAAACTCTTTTTCTATAAAAGAGCACCTGAAGAAAAGCAATAGCATAAAAGCTGTTCTGGATAAAGGTACCTGTTTTAGATCGAAGACCATCAATGTTTGTCTGCTGAAAAGAATAGAGTCTGATGTTAACAAAGCAGCCTTTATCTGCAAGAAGAATCTATGCCAGAAAAAGGCGGTATTAAGAAATAGATTCAGAAGAATCCTGAGGGAAGCTTATAGAAAATCAAAGCATTTTCTTCCTCCTGGCCACGATATAGTTATAGTTGGCACCAGGGTTACCAAAGATACAAAACCTCTTGAGATAGAAAAAGAAATCACAGATGCCTTTAAAAAATATACTAAAAAATAGCATAACATTTTATCATAGTAACATATCTTCATTCATGTTATGCCAATGCAGGTTCCATCCATCCTGCTCCCAATATACGCTTCAGGCAATAGATGACAAAGGCATTGTCCTGGGGTTGATAAAAGGCCTGGGGAGGGTTATGCGTTGTAATCCTTTTTTGCCAGGCGGCCACGATCCATATAAATAACAAGACAGGATTACTATGGAAAAAAGAGTTTTATTAGCAGTAACATTGTCAATAGTTGTAATATTATTATATCCTGTGATACTTGCCAGAATAAATCCTGATCTTGTCAAACAGCCCAAGCAAATACAACCAATTACCAGACAAGAGGTTATAGAAAAAAAGATAGATGTTAAAACAAAAGAGGCTGCATTTAAAAATGCTTTGCCTGAGAACGCAGTATCCTTTATTGCTTCTACAGATAAATATGATTTGGATATAACTAACATAGGAGGCTCAGTAAGCAAGATTGTTGTAAAAGACGCAAAAAGAAAAAGCAATATAGCGCTTGTAAAACACGCAATCTATAATACAGGCTTTCTCGCAGTAGACGGCAAGGGCATATTTTCCACAATTTCTTCACAATCGTTTACAATACAACAAGATAAAACAACCGTATCATTAGAGACTAACCGTATCAAAATAGAAAAAAACATAGGCTTTTTAGAAAATAGATACGGTATTGATACGGTTATTAATATTACAAACAAAACATCTGACATACAGGATGCTTTGTTTGATATTACAACAGGGTCAAATATTTCTAAAGATGAACTATATGAGGCAAGATACATAGAGCTAGCTATACAATATAAAGATGGAACTAGTAAAAAATTAACAGGTAATAAATTATTGGATCCCAACAGATTATACAAAGATAATATAGATTGGATAGCTTTGAAAAATAAGTACTATGCGATAATAGCAAAACCCGGTTTTAACGCGAAGGGCGTATTTACAAAAAATAGCTCTGGAGAGCCTGTTGTAGGGTTTATAGCAGAGGAAGATAAAATTTTACCAGGAGAAACTAAATCTTATAAAATAGATTTTTACATAGGCCCAATGGAGATCAAAGAGCTTGAAAAGATGGATCCTGGCTTTTCAAAGGTTTTGAACTTTGGTTTTCTGACGAGCATAAGCCTTATTTTGCTGGGCATACTGCAATTTTTTTATTCTATTCTCCATAATTACGGAGCAGCAATACTTTTGCTCACTGTTTGCATAAATCTGTTTTTATATCCGCTTACTTTCAAGAGCATGAAATCAATGCAAAAACTCCAGGAACTCCAGCCGCTCATGGAAAAAATCAGGCAGGAAAATAAAGACAATCCTAACAAGCTGAACAAAGAAATAATGGAACTTTATAGACGGTATAAGGTTAATCCGATGAGCGGGTGCCTGCCAATGGTTTTACAGATGCCTGTATTTATAGCGCTTTACAATACGCTTTCGCGCTCTGTAGAGCTAAAAAACGCGGGGTTTTTATGGATAAAAGACCTTTCTATGCCGGATGCATTTTTCCGCCTTGGTTCTAACATACCGTTTTTGGGCAACTCCATAAATTTATTGCCAATTTTAATGATAGGTGCTATGATATTACAGCAAAAGATGTCTCAGATGAGCGCAGGCAATTCTAGCCAAACAGAACAGCAAAAGCTTATGGCAAATATTATGCCTGTGCTGTTTGGGTTTATATTTTATTCATTACCGTCCGGGCTTGTGCTGTACTGGCTTACAAGCACGCTGGTTACAAGTTCTATGCAGTTTTTCATGTATAGACGCCGCTGAATTTTGTCCCGATTATCGAATCGGGACAAAATTGGTTAAGGAATTTAATATGACTGGAAATAAGATTAATATAATAAATAAAGGCGAGATAGAGGTTGAGGCTAAAACTGCGCAGGAAGCGATTAAAATAGCCCTTTCAAAGTTTAATGTTAAGAGAGCAGAAGTAGAGGTTTCTGTTCTAAGAGAAGAAAATAAAGGGCTTTTTAGTATGCAAGGTGCTAAATTAGCCAAGGTTAGAGTAACTAAAAAACATAAATGATACGGTTATGATACGGTTTAGTGAGCAGACACTTTAGAATGTTCCACGTGGAACATTCTAAAGTGTAGGTCTTAGGTGGTATAATTTGATGGGCAAAATAATATCAGTTTGTAATCAAAAAGGGGGGGTAGGAAAGACCACAACTGTTGTTAATCTTGGGTATTATCTTGCTTATAAAGGCAAAAAGGTATTAATTATAGACCTTGACCCGCAGGCAAACGCTACAAGCGGCTTAGGTGTTGATAAATCAAAAATAGAAAAAAGCATATATGATGTATTAATCAATAATTTAAAATATGATGAAGCAATGCAAGAAGTGAATATGCCTCAGTTGAAGCTAATGCCTTCAAATATTCATCTTACAGGAGCAGAGATAGAGCTTGTAAGTTTTATGAATAGGGAGCATAGACTGAAACAGGCTATTAAAGACGCTGTCAGTGAATTTGATTTTATACTTATAGATTCTCCGCCATCATTAGGGATTTTAACCATAAATAGCCTTGCAGCATGCAATGCCGTATTGATCCCAATACAGTGTGAATATTATGCATTAGAAGGCCTTAGCCAGCTATTGAATACAATTAACCTTGTAAAAGAGAATTTAAACCAAAATCTTGAAATACAAGGGGTTTTATTGACAATGGCTGATTATAGGACAAATCTTACAACTGAGGTTATAGAAGAGGTAAAACGATTCTTTAAAGAAAAAGTGTTTAAGACAATAATACCGCGCAGTATAAAATTAAGCGAGGCCCCTGGCTTTGGCCAGCCAATACATCTTTATGACAGACATTCAATAGGAGCTAAGACATACATGTCTTTAGCCAATGAGATACTCGGGGAGCCTGTTATACCAGAGGGAGAAGAGGCATGGAAAAAAGAGTTCTCGGTAGAGGCTTAGCAGCTTTAATACCGGAAAAACAAACAGCTGATAATATGCAGGTATTGGAATTTAATATCCAGCAGGGGGTAAGGAATATATCTATAGAAAAGATAAAGGCAAATAAATATCAGCCAAGAGAAGACTTTAATCAAGAAGCATTAAATGATCTAGTTTCTTCTATAAAGGAGAAAGGGTTTATACAGCCTATTCTTGTGCGTTCAAAACAAGGAGAATATGAACTCATAGCAGGAGAAAGACGGTTCAGGGCTGCAAAACAGCTTGGTTATAAGGAAATACCAGCTATTATAAAGGATGTGTCTGATCTTGATTCTCTGGAAATCTCTATTATAGAAAACATCCAGAGAGAAAATCTTAATCCTATTGACCAGGCAAAGGCATATAAAAGGCTGTCAGAAGAATTTAATATGACCCAGGAGAAAGTAGCTGATACAATTGGTAAAGACAGGGCCACAGTAGCAAATATCATGAGATTGCTTAATCTCCCAGTTAAAATCCAGGAATATGTTTCACGTGGAACAATTTCAATGGGCCACGCAAGGGCAATCTTAAGTTTAAATAAAGAATCAGAACAAATGAGGCTCTGTACCAAAGTAATTAAAGATGACCTATCTGTAAGAGACACAGAGAGTTACGCAAAAAATATTGTAGGGAAGGGTTTAAAACCCTTCCCTACAAAAACAATAGAGGACCCCAATCTTAAATCCATAGAACAGGAATTAAGAGAATTTTTTGGAACAAAGGTAAAAATACTAAAATCTAAAAAAGGCGGCAAAATAGAAATAGAGTTTTATTCTAATGCAGATATGGAACGAGTCATAACTCTTTTAAAATCAAGCAGTTGACATAAATATGAATCAGCAAACATTAATTTTAATTAAACCAGATGGGCTTAAAAAATCTTTAACAGGAAATATTTTGACAAGGTTATCTGAGACAAAACTTGAAATAGTGGCAGCTAAAATGGTGCGAGTCCCCAGGGAACTTGCAGTAGAACATTACAAGCACATGAAAGACAAACCATTTTTTGAAGAGCTTGTTCAATATATACAAGGCACGCTGCACGACAGGAAAAAGGTTATGGCCATGGTTTATTGGGGTGAAGACGCTATTACAAAAGTAAGACAGATTGCAGGTTCAACAAATCCTGAGGAGGCAGATCCCACGACTATCAGAGGCTCTTATGGCAGGATCACCACAAAAGGCCTTTATGAGAACGTATTGCACACTTCTTCCAATGAATCTGAAGCGGAAAGAGAAATAAAACTCTGGTTCCAGCCGGATGATATAATAGTAGATCTCTATCCGACAAAAGTAGTAACAATGGAAAAAGCGAAAAGAAAAATCTGGGCGTAGATATGATAAAAAGCATGACAGGTTTTGGAAAAGGCGAATCAAAGAGTAAATTCGGGATGTTTACCGTAGAGATACGCGCTGTAAACCACAGGTATTTTGACCTTTCTGCCAAACTTCCTAACGGGCTGATGCTGCTGGAAGACAGGATTAAAGAGCTTTTGCGTAAAGATATAAAGCGCGGCAAGGTAAATTTTTTTCTTTCGCACCGTTCTCCTGAAAAGGAATGCGATGTTGTTGCTTTTGATAAACAGGCAGCGGATAAATATTACAAGATACTCAATGAAATTAAAAAAAGGCTTGATATAAAAGAAGAAATAAAGTTATCTCACATACTTTCTTTTTCAGACGTTATTATCCGGGAACAGAGGGACATGGATATAGAGGCCATGTGGCCTTGCGTAAAAGAAGCTGTAATAAAAGCAGTCTGTGATTGTGATAAAATGAGGGAACGGGAAGGCAGGGCCCTGTATAAAGATTTTTGCGCGAGGATAGATGAAATAAAAGGCTGTATTGAGGAAATTTCAGGCCTGGCTCCAGGGGTCGTAGCAGAATATAAACGCAAACTTGATTCCAGAATAAAAGATATAGTAAAAACCAAAGATATAGACGAGGCGAGGCTTGAGACAGAGATTGCTTTATTCGCGAAGCAGTGCGACGTGACAGAGGAAATCACGCGTTCGAGGAGCCATCTTGAAGGGATGAGAAAAATCCTTGAGTCAGGCGAGGAAGCGGGCAGAAAACAGGATTTTATATTGCAGGAGCTTAACAGGGAAATAAACACCCTGGGCGCAAAGGCAAACGACATAAAAATAGCAAAGATAGTCATAAATATAAAAAGCGAATTAGAGAAGATGCGCGAACAGGCGCAGAATGTAGAATGACAAAGAAAAAAGGCAAATTATTTATAATCTCTGCTCCTTCAGGCTCAGGTAAAACAACGCTTTGTGCTAATCTGGTGGAATCCGTTGACAGCCTGTACAGGTCTATTTCCATGACAACAAGGGCGCCGAGGCCGGGTGAACAAGACGGCATGGATTATATCTTTATTGAAAAGCCGGAATTTATAAAGCGCCAGAAAAGAAACGAATTCCTGGAATGGGCAAAGGTCTTTAACGAATATTACGGCACGCCCAAGAAACATATCATGCATATGCTGAAAAGAGGCAGCGATGTTTTATTGAGCATAGATGTCCAGGGCGCCATGAAGATAAAAAGACTCAAACTGGACGCGGTTTATATCTTTATCCTTCCCCCGTCTATTGAGATGCTCAAAGAGCGTCTGATAAACAGGTCAACGGACTCAAAGAAAGCCATCCAGCAGAGGTTAGCTGTTTCAAAAAAGGAAATATCGTGCAGTGATAAATATGATTATATAGTTGTCAATAACAGGTTGGAATCTGCCCTTGACAGCCTGAGGGCTGTTGTAGTCGCAGAGAGATGCAGGGTAAAACGGAATCATTAAAAAAGATCCTTCGACGCGCCTAATAATACTCCCGTTCGTCGTATTATTAGGCTTGCTCAGGATCAAATTTTGTTTCACAAAATTTGAGGAGATTAAAATGTCGTACACGCCGGTAGAGAAAATTTTTAAAGGCTCAGGAAGCATATTTAAGCTTACAATAATTGCTGCCAGAAGGGCTGTTGAGCTTAACAGCGGAGCTCAGAAACTGATTAACACAAATTTACAAAAGTTTTCCAGTATCGCTTTGGAAGAAATAGCGCAAGGTAAGGTTAAATACAAGCTTAGAGAAGCGGTAAAATGAAGACTAAAAATGTTATTATCGGCGTCACTGCCAGCGTTGCCTGTTATAAAGCCCTTGATGTTATAAGCGGGCTTCGGAAACTCGGCGCGCAGATAACAGTTGTCCTGACAAAAGAAACAAAAGAATTTATACAACCTATGTTATTCCAGGCGGTATCAGGCAATAAGGTTGTGACTTACGACATGTTCAAAGCGCCTGAAGAATGGGATTCAGGCCATGTGTCTCTTGCAGACAAGGCAGACTGCATAGTAATCTGCCCTGCCACAGCCAATATAATAGCAAAAATAGCCAATGGTATCTGCGATGATATGCTTACATGCGCAGTTTGCGCCACAAAAGCCCCTGTTTTATTAGCCCCTGCCATGAACGAAGCAATGTATAAAAATAAAATCACCCAGTACAATGTAAATAAATTGAAAAAATTAGGATACAGATTCACAGGCCCCATAAAGGGCATGCTTATGTGCGGGAAAGTTGGCATGGGCCATATACAAGACACTCAAATCATCATAAAGGAAGTGAAAAGTTTATTAGAATTATAGTAACAGCAGGCCCAACCCAGGAACCAATAGACCCTGTAAGATTTATCTCAAACAGATCAACAGGGTATATGGGGTACAAAATAGCAGAGGAAGCGCTTAAGAGAAAACACAAAGTTATTCTTATAAGCGGACCTGTAAATATCCGCCCGCCAAAAGCAGACAAGCTGATTTTTATACAGACAGCAGACGGTTTATTAAAAGCGCTTAAGAAAGAAATAAAAAGCGCAGACTGCCTTATTATGTGCGCTGCTGTGAGCGATTTTAAAGTAAAAAATATCAGCGCAAAGAAGATAAAAAGAAAAGGCCGGATAAAATTAAAGCTCATTCCAAATAAAGACATACTGAAAGAACTGGTGAGATATAAAAGGCATAAGCTCTTTATAGGCTTTAATTTAGAAACATCTAACTTAGTTAGAAATGCCAAATTAAAACTCAGGGCCAAAAAACTGGATATGATAGTGGCAAACAGATTGACAAAATATCATAACCCTTTTGGTAACAATAAGTTAGACGTTGATATAATAGATAAAAATCCACGTGTTACAAAAATAAGACAAAAAGACAAGGCTTTTATCGCCCATGTTTTACTTGACAAAATAGAAGAATTATGGTATGAAATTAAGAAACAAGGGTCCTTCGGCGCCTACAATGCTCCTATCCGTCGCATTGTTTAACGGCGCCTCAGGATCAAATCCGCATAGGCGGATTTGGGAGGCTAAACTTGAAAAAGAGAGGTTTTACTCTAATTGAGTTGTTAGTTGTTATAGCGATCATAGGTATATTAGCTGGGATGCTCCTGCCGGCAATTGGCCAGGCCAGGGAAAGGGCAAGGCGCACAAGCTGTATGAATAACCTTAAACAGATCAGCATATCTTTACATTTATATGCCACGGATAATATGGAAAAATTTCCAAAAACTCTTCAGGAGCTTGTGGATGGCGGATACCTGGACAGCCTGGAGATTTTTAAATGCCCGTCAGCCCCCAGCAATGTCCCTGCGGACGCTGACAGCGGAGATTATGCGTATAAAACAGGCCTGACAGAATCAGCTGATTCAGGTGTCGCTATAGCCTGCGATAAGGCTGAGAATCATAAAGGCCAGGGCGGAAACGTATTGTTTGTAGGAGGTCATGTAAAATGGCAGCCTGCTTCCAAGGGTAAATGGGCTCCGCCGTTTTAATGAAAATATATTTTTAACAACGTGTAGCCATAATTTTATCAAGCTACACGTTTTTTGTTCACGTTAATTCACAAACAAGTCATACTCGTTTGTGAATTAACGCGGCTGGATAGGTTGACTGATAACGGCGACGTAGCCAAGGGGGAAGGCAGGAGTCTGCAAAACTCTTATTCACCGGTTCGATTCCGGTCGTCGCCTCCGATTTTTTGCCAAAGGCAAAAAATCGTCCCGAAGCAGTTTGAATTTTTTCATCCAATTGCGAGGGACAAAAATAGCCGGGGTGTTGGAATTGGGAGACAATATGGACTTAAAATCCATTGGCCCGTAAGGGCCGTGAGGGTTCAACTCCCTCCCCCGGCACCATGAACCACTCGCTAAGAATAAGTAGCAAATATAGTATTCGCTCGGGTTCATGGCAGGCCATGAACATAATATGATAGGGCTTGCCCTCTACCTGAGCGAAAAATTGACTTTATATGTAATTCTTAACGAATGGTACAGGGGACCCATAGCGCAGTTGGTTAGCGCGTCCGCCAAAGGCGGAAGGTCAGAAAGTGGGCGGTTGGCGCAGTTTGGTTAGCGCGCCACGTTGACATCGTGGAGGTCACAGGTTCGAGTCCTGTACCGCCCACCACGGTTCGACGCGTCTTTCGCTTCGCTCAAGACTTGCTCACCGTAGTCCTGAGTCCCTCGACAAGCTCGGGATATTTCCAGCAGATACTGAGCGAAGTCGAAGTACAAGCGACGAGCATAGCGAGGAGCGCGTCGAAGGGCACCACGTTATTTTAGAATTGTAGGTTTTTATGACAAACAATCTCGACGCCTTACGCCATAGCTGTTCTCATGTGATGGCAGATGCTGTGAAAAGGCTTTTTCCTGACATACGGCTTGCCATAGGCCCTGCTATTGAGGACGGGTTTTACTATGATTTTGATCGATCAGAGCCTTTTAAGCCTGAAGATTTGCCTGCCATAGAAAAGGAAATGGCAAAGATCATAAAAGAAGATTGGGAATTTAAGAAAGAAGAGATTTCTAAAAAAGAGGCGTTGAAATTATTTGCAAAGGAACCGTATAAGGCGGAACTTATAAATAAATTAGAAGGCGATACAATTTCTATTTACAGGCACGGAAAGTTTGTGGATTTATGTAAAGGCCCGCACATTAAATCCACAGGCCAGATAAAGGCATTTAAGCTTTTAAGCATCGCAGGCGCGTACTGGCACGGCATTGAAACAAACCCTATGCTTCAGAGAATATATGGCACGTGCTTTGAAACAAGCCAGGCCCTGGAAGAACATTTAGAAAAACTGGAAGAGGCAAAAAAACGCGATCACAGGAAACTTGGAAAAGAGCTTGATTTATTCAGCATTCACGACGAAGTCGGGCCAGGCCTTGTATTTTACCACCCAAAAGGCGCACTTCTCAGAATGCTGATAGAAGATTACGAGAAGAAAGAACACCTGAGACGCGGATATCAGATTGTAATGGGCCCGCATATTTTAAAATCAGATATATGGGTTACCTCAGGCCATTATGATTATTATAAAGAGAATATGTACATATTCAAGGTAGATAACGAAGAATATGTCCTGAAGCCCATGAACTGTCCTGGCCATATGCTGATCTATAAATCAAAGATACGCAGTTATAGAGATCTTCCCATGCGTTATTTTGAACTTGGTAATGTCCACAGGCGGGAAAAAACAGGGGTATTGCACGGGCTTTTGAGGGTAAGAGGATTTACTCAGGATGACGCTCATATATTTTGTCTGCCAAATCAATTGGAACAGGAAATAACCGGGGTCATAGATTTTGTAATGGATACAATGAAAGTTTTTGGCTTTAAAGATTATAAAATAGACCTTTCTACAAGGCCTTTGAAATCTATTGGGACAGATGAGGCATGGGAGGCCGCAACCAATGCCTTGAAAAAAGCGCTTGAGTCAAAGGCTATGAATTACGAAATTAACGAGGGCGAGGGCGCGTTTTACGGGCCAAAGATAGACATAATGGTAAAGGACGCCCTTTCGAGGCCATGGCAGTGCGCAACTGTGCAGTGCGATTTTGCGCTGCCTGAGAGGTTTGATCTGGCGTATATTTCTGCGGGCGGCAAAAAAGAAAGGCCTGTTATGCTCCACAGGGTTGTGCTTGGGAGCATGGAGCGCTTTATAGGGACTTTGATAGAGCATTACGCAGGCGCGTTCCCTGTGTGGCTGGCCCCTGTGCAGGCCATTGTGATACCGATCACTGACAGGGCGCATGATTACGCAGATAATATCTTCAAGTTATTGCAGGATGAAGGCATAAGAGCAGAGGTGGATAAAAGAAATGAGAAATTGCAGTATAAAATCAGAGAAGGCGAGGTAAACAAAATTCCTTACATGCTGATAATAGGAGACAGGGAAAAAGAAGCAGGCACTGTTTCGCTTCGCGCCAGAAAAGAAGGAGACCTCGGCACGGTTAAGATAGAGGAGTTTATAGATAGAATCAAGGATGAAATAACAAATAAAACGTAGGGGCGGATTATTAATCCGCCCAAATGCGGGCCGAATAATATTCGGCCCCTACAATTACAAGGAGGTGGTTCGTATTTCAAAAGATCTGAGAATCAATCAAAGAATACGCGTTAAAGAAGTCAGGCTTATAGGCCCTGAAGGCGAACAAATGGGGATTGTCAATACCCAGGATGCTTTGCAAAAGGCAGAAGAAGCTGGGCTGGATCTCGTAGAGGTTGCAGGCCAGACGTCTCCTCCTGTCTGCAGGATAATGGACTACTCCAAGTATAAATATGAACAGGAGAAAAAAGAGAAAGAAGCCCGCAAGCATCAAAAGGTGGTACACCTGAAAGAGATCAAGATGAAGCCGAACATAGAAGAACACGACTACCAGGTAAAGCTTTATCACCTGAAAAGATTTCTTGGCAGAGGGGATAAGGCAAAGCTTACAATGACTTTCAGGGGCAGGGAGATGAGCCATGTTGAGATAGGCAAAAAGATTATAAACAGGGTAATTTCTGACCTGAGCGAGACAGGAGAAGTGGAGAAGGGCCCGATGATGGACGGCAGGAACATCATGGTGCATTTTACGCCCCGGCCATCAACAAGCGCAAAGAATATCAAGGAGAAAGAAAATGCCTAAATTAAAAACAAACAAAGGCGCCAGGAAGAGGCTGAAACTCACGAAAAACAACAAGCTGATGAGATACAAGCCCGGCAAGCGCCACATACTTACATCAAAGACTTCTAAGAGAAAAAGAAAAATGAGAAAATGCATAGAAGTGCTAGGCATGTCAGCAAAGATAACCAAAAAGCTGTTACCATACGGCTAAAGAGGAGGTTTTAAATGTCACGCACAAAATACGGGCCAGCGTCCAAGGCCCGCAGAAAAAGAGTTTCCAAAATGGCAAAAGGCTACCGTGCAGGCAGAAGCAAGCTGCACAGGGTAACGCTGGAAACATTGAAAAAAGCCTTGATGTACGGCACAAGAGACAGGCGCGCCAAGAAAGGCACATTCAGGAGATTGTGGATCCTCAGGATCTCCAACGCCTGCAAGGAATCAGGTATATCATACAGTAAATTTATAAAAGGCCTCAAGGATGCGAAAATAGAGCTTAACAGGAAAATACTTGCGGATATGGCTGTGAATGATATCAAGGCATTCAAGAACCTGGTGGAGACGGTTAAGAAATAAAATGCGAGGTTTATATGCACATAATAATAGCAGGTTGCGGAAGAGTCGGTTCAGAGCTTGCCAGGCTTTTATCCAATGAAGGCCATGATGTTATTATCATTGATAAGAACAAATCTTCTTTTGACCGATTAGGGGGAGTTTTCAATGGCGTAACCTTAGTAGGCAGCGGATTTGACGCAGAGCTTTTAAAACAGGCAGGTATTGAAAAGGCAGACGCTTTTTGCGCAGTTACAAATGGGGATAATACAAATTTAATTTCCGCGCAGGTAGCTAAAAAGATATTTAATGTTCCAAAGGTTATTGCCAGGGTGTATGATCCTCAGCGCGCGCATATATATACTGCTTTAGGCATGGATGTTATCAGCGGCACTATTCTTTTTGCCGCAATGATCCGCG
>ERZ1292640.1527-Hain-H43-02um-R1-1527-length-19048-cov-6_pt2 | contig 16289 bp, 18 predicted proteins | sample MGYA00564404_ERZ1292640 | MGnify/ENA primary metagenome ERZ1292640 (study PRJEB36523, sample SAMEA6512636) | groundwater metagenome | collected 2019-01-08 | study: AquaDiva: Metagenomics assemblies of 32 groundwater samples
AGCCTGATGGGCGAAGGCGGACCTCCCAGCGTGTCATTGTCAGGCGAAGGCTGTCCGCCGTAGCCTGATGGGCGAAGGCGGACCTCCCAGCGTGTCATTGTCAGGCGAAGGCTGTCACGCCGTAGCCGCGAAGCGGCGAAGGCGGACCTCCAAGCCAATCTCACGAGAAGGCTGACCTCGCTACGCTCCCTCGCTCGTGGCAGGCCTTGGGTCCTCAGCGCGTGCCTACTCCAGATCAGCGATCTCGGTGAACGGGTTCAGCACTTTCAGTCCCGGCCGACGGAAGTCCTGGTCGTTTCCTGTGACGATCGTCAAACCGTAGCGGCGGGCCGTGGCCGCAATGTAGCTGTCCTCCACGGGCATGCGATGGCCGGCTCTGGCGAGCAGGTACTCCTGTTCCGCCCAGACGTGCGCCACCGACACGTTGAACCCGTGGATGCGGCCCTGCATCGCATCGACCAGCCGCGTGAGCCACGCCTGCAACTGTTCCCGTTGACGTCCCTGTTTCGTGCGGACCCAGTAGGCCAATTGCGCGATGACCACGGCGCTTGTGTAGCACCGGTCTTTCTCACGCTGAAGCCACGCGATCACCTTCCGATCGCCGTGACGCTTGGCTGGTTGCGAGAGGACGTCGGTGTCGAGCAGCCAGCTCACAGTTTTCTCCTCCGAGCGGGTTCACGGCGGCGCGCGGGCAGGTCGTCCATACTGACGGGACATTCCGTGAGGATGGTGAACCAATCCCCATGTGCGGGAAGTCGGCGGAACACAATCGCATCTTCCTCAGGGTCAAAGCGGGCATCGAAGTACTCGCCCGGCGCAGCCGGGGCCAGCGAGGCGGGGACAGTGAGTCGGCGTTTCGCGTCCAGTGTCACGATCATGGTGGGATTATCCCACCACACGCCTATGACCGTCAACGGCTCTGCCGCGGGACGCCCGTCAAGCGTTCTTCTCGCTGGGACAGATCTGGGGGTTCACCGTGGATGTCGAGCGGATCTCGCGGATCGACAGAATCTCAGAACGCCGTAAGTCCATTAGCATCAGTGAGGCGGGCAGGTCACGGCTTGGCAAACCACCAACATCCTCGCGAACTGCCGACACGCGCAGTCAGCGCTTCACCTTCGCGCCAGGCTGCAGCGAATCCCAGAACTGTCTTGGCGACAATACCGGAACCGGGCCCGTCTTGCCGAGGACCAGCAGGTCGCCGTCGCCGGAAACGATGACATCAGCGCGGCCGGCCAGCGCGGACGCAACAACCCACTCATCTGACGAATCCCGCAACCGCACCGGGCCGGGGCTCTTGGGTTTTGGAATCACGTCGTACTCGCGCAGAAGGGCCTCGATTTCCGCAAGCAGAGGCCGCGGCACCTTGAACCGTAGCTGCAAGACGCGGCGCAGTTCGTCGAGGACAACCCCGGGCACGACCAGTTCGTGGTCGGACAGCGCCACACGGAGCACGTCGGCACACAGGCCCCGAGTGGCGAATGCGCTGGCAAGGACGTTTGTGTCGAGCAGGATCCTCACGACACGTCTCGCACCACGTCATCGTCGACCAGGTAGCCTCGAGCCTCCGCAAATGGCATCACGCGCCGCCGCAGGTCTTCGTACCTCGCCAGCGCCAATTGCCTGCGTAGCGCGTCACGGATGACCGCGCTGCGAGTGCGACCAGACCGCTCGCAGACCCGGTTGAGACTGCGTTCGAGTTCCTTGTCCAAGCGAATGGTGAGTGTTCCAGGCATGTAAGACAGTGTAGCACATGGGCCCAGGTCGCGCGCGCCCCAGCCTTCGCTCCACGCGATAGCTTGTCTGAACTCCATCAAGCGCCGGCGGGAGCTTCGGCCTGGCAAGACCGTCGCGAAGTCGAACCTCCCCTGGACTCAGTGAAACCCGCAGCAACGACAGCTCCGGTCCGCCAGACAGCGGCCGGCGTGGAGCATGGAAATCACAGGCCGAGTGGTCTCGCGCTCGGAGTGTCCCCGGTCAACTAGCTCTCGTGGATGACGAGCCCGGTCGCCGTCAACTCAACGAAACCAAGGCCAGCCAAGGCTTCGACGATTCTGGTGAGCTCCTTGAAGAGGCGTCGATTCAGTTCGTCATTCGACGTGTTGCCGACCGAGACAAGGACAAGACGACGAGGTCTTCCGGCAATCACGAACGAGTTCACGAAGTCAGCGTCCTTCGTGACGACGGCGCGGCCGTCGCGATCGGCGATGTTCGTGATCTCGGAGTCCGTTGTGCGGTTGCCAACCGGAAGGTCGAGGGTGTGGATGGCATCGTGTCCAGCTTCGGCAAGGCGCCGCGCCAGACGTCTTGGAAGCTGGGCGTCGACCAGGAACTTCATGCCGCCGGCGGCTGGATACGCTTGACCTGGGTGAGCCGGGCGGCAAACGCCAAGGCCGCCAAAACATCCTCACGCTCGAGATCTTCGTAGTCGCGCAGGATGTCCTCTGTGGTCGCACCTGCGCTCAGCAGTTCGAGGATTGTCTCGACCGGGTATCGCAACCCGCGGATGCACGGCTTGCCGTGGCAGATCTCCGGGTCAATCGTGATGCGATCAAGCAGCGCAGGCATACACCCTCGATGGAGTCGATCTGGAATCCGGTCGTATCATAGCATGCGGCTCTTCCGCACAAGCCGTGGCGGTCTCGCCGCCGACGAATGCCTGTGTGAGGCGCGGCATGTCACATCTCCGTTCGGGGAGGATTCCCAGCCGTGCGGGGATGACACCGTGGCCGCGGGGCCGTCGGCTGGACTCCCGGGCATCCGCGCTATGCTCGTCGGATATCCGAACAGCATCGATATCGCCGCGCCAGGGCTGCGCCATTCGCTTGGCCGGCCGCGCCACATGGCCGGCGGGTGGAGCGACGATGACCGGACCACGAACGGGGCCGGGCGGCAGAGGGCGACTCGCCCGCCGACAGGCCGCCCTGCTGCGCCTGACCACGCAGATCGCCGCCCCGCACGCCGAGGCCGAGATCTACCAGAGTGTTGTAAACGGCCTCCGCGATCCGGCGATCGGCTTCGACTTCGTCGGCGTCTTCCTGCTCGACGCGGCCACCGGCGATCGGGTGATGCAGGCCTGTGTGGGCTGGTCCGATCTGCCTGACGGGTTCCGGCTCCCGAGAGACAAGGGCCTCAGCGCCCGCCCCTTCGAGGACGGCGCATTGCACTATACAGCTGACGTCACGAAGGTGCCGGGCTACGTGCCGGGGCTCGAAAGCGGATCGGAAGTCGATGTCCCGCTCCGCATCGACGACGAAATCGCCGGCGTGCTCGTGGTGGAAAGCCAGGAGCCGAACGCCTTCGGCCCGGCGGATTTGGAGATCCTGACGGCCGCCGCGAACCAGGCGGCGATCGCGGTGGGCCGCGCGCGCCTGGTCGAACGGCAGCAGTCCCTGCTGGCCGCCGAACGGCGGCAGAAGCAGTACTTCGAAGACCTGGTCCTCAACAACCCCATCGCCATCGTCACGCTGGATCCGGATCACACCGTCGTCTCCTGCAACCCGGCGTTCGAACAGCTCTACGGGTACCGCCAGGCGGAGGTGGCGGGCCGCAACCTGGATGAACTCATCACGACCGAAGAGACCCGCGCGCAGGCGACGGCTTACACGCGCAGGGTGTGATCCATCGCGACATCAAGCCGCAGAACCTTCTGCTCGACGCGAACGGCGCGGTGGACTCTGGAAACTGCCTAGTGAAAGCGTTGCGGACATCCTACGCGCTCTTCGGCGAAACGCAAAGGGACGACAGGGGAGAGTAACGCGGTCGGGAGTCTTGTCGGATCCGGCCTGCGGGCAAGCCGTGGATGGAGATCTCTCTGGCGTGGCCGGTCCTGGATGACCACCCGGCGACCCTATGTACCGTGGCGACTGGCGGGAGAACGAGAAGGCGGAGGGGAAGGAGTCAGGGGCCAGAGCGATCTTTTCCACTTTCCGCGCCTGAAGGGGCAAGGTACTATTTATCGATGAACCTCAGGCAGCGATCCTTGTTGCGACGGCAGCGGATAGTGGCGCACAGGACGAAGAGTTTCGCCGACGCCGACGCGTGGGACCTCGAGTTCTGGCAGAAGCAGACGCCGGAGGCCCGACTGTCCGCGCTGGTCGCCATCCGGGAGGACATCCGCCGCGTGAAGGGCCGCAACAAGACCTTCGCGTGGGAGTCTTGAGCATGGACGCGGTCCCCGACTTTGAGGATCTCCTGCTTCTCCTGCGCAGGCACAAGGTTCGGTATCTGGTGATCGGCGGCCTGGCATTCATCTACCACGCTCGGCCCCGCTACACCAAGGACATGGACCTGTGGATCGATCCGTCCTCTGGGAACGTCGAGCGTGCCAATGCGGCCCTTGCCGAGTTCGGAAGCCCGTATCTCCTCGTCGTCGATGAACCGGAGGAGATTCTGCAGATCGGCCTGCCCCCGAACCGAATCGATCTCTTGAGGGTCGTTGAGGGGCCCAGATTCGATCGGGCGTGGAGGCGTCGAATCAAAGGCAAATACGGTCGGGCAGATGTGAATTGGATGGATTTGGATTGCCTGATCGATGTCAAGTCGCGCATTGATGACCCCATCCACCGCCGGGACGTCCGCGATCTTGAAGCGGTCCGCGAGCTGAGGAAGCGTATGTCTGGACGAGGGGCGTCGGCCGGCGCTCGCTCACCGCGTAGCAGGCCGCGGTCGCGCGGCTGAGGGGGTCTCGGCTCCCACGCTGCAGTCATGAGCCTCAGGAGAACCGCAGGGTCCTGGACGCCCGGTTCACGATGGGGTCGTAGCGAGCCTTCAGTGACTGGGGATACCGCAGCAACACGGTCACGACTGTTTTTCGGTCCTTCGAGAAGACGATCCTCTCGTAGAAGACCGTCGTGCCCGGTGTAGTTCGCGACCAGTGTATTTCCACCATCCAGGATCTGAACAGTTTCCGTCCACCAGCATTTCCTGTCGGCAGTCTTCATTGTCCAGTTCATCGTGTCGCCGTCCCGTCTGCCCGCCGGGTGCGACGAACGGGGCTACTGCGGGCGACAAACCCTCCCACAATTGAACCGCAACGAACACGTCGCGCCGTGGGCAGGTGGAAGGTGCAGCCGATGCGCGCCGTCACTGCCGCCCCGTGTAGCGAAAACGCTCGGCAATGAGCGTGAAGGTGTCCTGGTACTTCTGGAAGATCGACTCCGGCGTGTAGTAGCTCATCAACACGAAGTAGCCCGGGTAGTCGAGGACGACGGTGATCTGCTTCAGCGTGACGGTGTTGCCCTGACTGCCGCGAACCGTGTAGGTCCCGCGGATGAGCCGCAAGGGTGTGCCGTCGGTGGCCTGCTGTCGCTCGGTGGCTTGGAATCTCGCCTGCGACTTGCGGGCCATCACGTCCTGAACCGACTGCGCCACATCGTCGATGGCGAGCCCGGATCGCTTCGGCTCGAAGCCCAGCTCCACCGAGACTTCGAATGCCTCCGTTCCTTGTGGCCCTTCGAACACGATTGTCCCGGCCGGCGTCTTTCGGCTGCCCCAGCCGGCCGGGATCTCGCCGGCAAATGGCACCCCATCCATGGTGAATGGCTGCGTCGCCATGGTGCTCTCCGTGCGATCGGATCTCGCCGGTGCGGGCTGCGAGGGTGGCGGAGACGGACGGTCGACCGGTGAGCGCATCTGGCCTGTGGCATCCGGCGGCGGCGGCAACCTGAGCAACAGCGCCCGCATCTCTTCGAACTCGGGCGACGATGTTCTCGTGTTCCGATCCGGCAGGAGGTCGATGTACGCGGTGATCGTGTTCAGCCGATCAATCGAGAACGGATGCGTGCGCTGCATCAGGTCCCACGTCTTTCGAGATGACGGGTCAATCGACTCGAGCTTCTGGAAGAATGCCGCAAACCCACGCGGGTCGATGCCCGAGTCGAAGGTGATGTGCACGGCCAGCCGGTCGGCTTGGTCTTCGGCTTCGCGGCTGAAGGACAGCTGGCCATAGGCCGTGCCCGATTGCGACATCGATCCGAGCCAGCGCATGAACTTGTTGTTCGAGTTCTTGAGCTGTTCGGCCTGCTGCTGATCCTGGACCTGCTGGGTGAGCTTCTTGGCCGAATGGTGGGCCACCGAGTGCCCGATTTCGTGCGCGATGACGCCGGCCAACTGCGCCTCGGTGTCGACGGCCGACAGCAGGCCGCGATTGACGAAAATGAACCCGGGTATCGTGAACGCATTCACGTCGGCCGTGTCGATGACGTGAACCTCGTAGTTGGTCGGGAAGTTCTTCGCGTGCGACACGAGCGTCTGGCACAGACGCTGGACGTACCGAGTGACCGTCTCGTCGGAGAGCGACTCGACGCCGCCCTGCGCGAGTTCCCGCACGGCGTTCTGGCCGAGTTGAAGCTCCTGTTGCGGTGTGAGGGCATTGGCCGCCCCACCGCCTGGGTTTTCGGCGATTTCGTAGTTCAGAGCGAAGAGATCCTGCGCCAGCCTGAGGAGGGCCTGACCTTCGTCCTTCTCCGCCGGCGTCAGCCCCATCCGGCTGTAGCGCTGCCACATTCTGACCGCTTCGCGGTAGTTCTGCCGGTCTTCGTACGCCGCCGCCAGGCCCACCAAGGCACGGGTGTTTCGCGGATCCTGCTTGTAGATCTTGCCGTAGCGCTTGATGGCGTCATCCGGCCTGTGCAGCTTCAGGTAGACATACCCCAGCGAAAACAGGAACTCGATTGCCCGCTTGGGGTATCGGCCCGCGCCGGCGCCGACGCCACCGCCACCGCCGTCACGCAGCTCGCCAGAATGGCCCTACGGAAGGTACCGGACACAATATGCCTCCTCGGAATCGAAGCATCCGACACGTCGACGCCTGTCGGGTTGAACGCGGCCAGGAACCTGGGACTCGTGTGGGGGCGGGTCAGTCCGCCGGGTCGGCCTCGCCGAGACGGCATTGTAGTCCCAATCACTCGGTCGCGAAATACGCGAACGGCCTCTTGATCTTAAACACGACATCCGGCCCGTCACGCGCGGCTTGGCGGCGTCGGGCCGTACAGCCTGTTTTCCGTCCCGCAATTCATTCGCTTTGTTGACGCAACGGGCTACAATCGAGCTGTGGAAACGGTAATCACCGAACTCGACCGTGCCGTGAACGCCATCGTCGACGAGTACCGGGCCCGCTGTCTGTGGTTTCTGCGGGCCGATTACTATCCCACAACGCCCGACGAGCGGCTGCGGATACTCGACCAGATCCAGCGCCATGGGGACCGCGCTGCGTACGTTCGCGCGGCCGAGCTGCGTCAATGCCTCTTACCGAATTCCAACGGCGTGTCTCGCGCCTCCTAGGTGACCGCCGGATCGCGGCCGGCACCAGTTACGTGGCCGGAGGTGCGGCGCTCAACGAGATCATCCACGCGCCCCGGGTGTCGCGAGACCTCGACATCTTTCACGACACGGAACAGGCCGTGGCGTCGGGATGGGATGCGGACCGGCACGCGCTGGAGGATCAAGGGTTCTCCGTGAAGGTGCTCAGGGAACGTCCGTCCTATGTCGAAGCCGAAGTGAGCCGCGACCGACAGGTGCTGCGGATGGAGTGGGCGCGGGACAGCGCGTTCCGGTTCTTTCCGCTCGTGCGCCACGACGACCTCGGACTGATGCTGCACCCCTTTGACCTCGCGACGAACAAGGTACTGGCACTGGTGGGGCGGCTCGAAGTGCGGGATTGGGTAGACGTGATCTACTGCGATGAACGGATCCAACCGCTGGGATACCTGGCGTGGGCAGCCAGCGGCAAGGACCCTGGATTCAGCCCGGCAGCCATCCTCGAGCAGGCGGCGCGGACAAGCCGGTACTCCGCAGTAGAGATCGGCGCACTCGCGTTCGAAGGCGACGCGCCTGACGCCGCCAACCTCTCGCAGCGCTGGCGACGCCTACTGGATTCCGCCCGCGCCGTAATCGCGGTGTTGCCCCCCGATCATGTGGGTGAATGCGTCCTGACCGAGACGGGCGAGCTGTTCATGGGCACGTCCGACACTGCCTTTGCCGCCGCCGGCCTTGGAAAGCTGAGGTACCACGCTGGCCGGCTGCACGGCGCGCTTCCACGGATCGTCGCGTAGGTCAGCGACGCGTTCGACCGACGGTGGTCATTTCCAGTGCTGCGGACACCTACCCGGTCCCCATTGGTTGTTTGGTAATTGGGGCAAACACCTCGGGCGAGGCCGATTCGCGCCGGTCGAATGCGCGCCTGGTCTGCTCGTAGATCACCTGCTGCACGAGCATGGGCGGGGTGCTCGCCGGTTTCTGGGGCACGCGCCAGGACCCATCAGGCAGCAGGCGCCGGCCCTTTGTGTTGTCCTGGAACGTCAATTCGAGGGCGTCTAGCACCTTCTTGCGACAGGCGGCCGACGCCACGGGCACCATCAGCTCGATACGGCGGTCCAGGTTGCGCGGCATCCAGTCGGCGCTCGACAAGTACACGTCATCGTCGCCGCCGTTGAGGAAATGGAAAATCCTCGCGTGTTCAAGAAAGCGCCCGACGATCGACACCACCGAGATGTTCTCGCTCAGACCTGGCACGCCAGGCCGCAACACGCAGATGCCACGCACGTTGAGTTGCACGCGCACGCCGGCGCGCGACGCCCGGTAAAGCGCCTCGACCAGGCGGTCGTCCACCAGCGCGTTCATCTTGGCGCGGATGGCCGCCGGCTGTCCCTCCTGCGCGCGTCGCGTCTCTCGTTCAATCAGCTTCACGATCCGCTCGCGCATGTGCGTGGGCGACATCACCAGCTGCCGCATCCGCGGTGGGTCGGAAAACCCCGTCAGCGCATTGAAAAACGCCGAGGCGTCCACGCCAATCTCTGGCGACGAGGTGAGCAGGCCGAAATCCGTATACAGCCGTGCCGTGCGGTGGTTGTAGTTGCCCGTGCCGAGGTGCACGTAGCGGCGGATGCCCCGTGGCGTGCGCCTCACCACCAGACAGATCTTCGCGTGCACCTTCAGTCCGCGAATGCCATAGATGACGTGTGCGCCGGCTTCCTCGAGCGCGCGCGCCCACTGGATGTTCCGCTCTTCGTCAAAGCGGGCCATCAACTCGACGACCACCGTCACCTGTTTGCCCTGGATGGCCGCCCGCTCCAGCGCCTTGACGATAGGCGAGTCCGTACCTGGCCGGTACAGCGTCTGCTTGATGGCGAGCACCTCCGAATCATCGGCCGCCTGCTCGACCAGGGCCACAATCGGATCGAAGCTGTCGTACGGGTGGTGCAGCAAGAGGTCGCCCTGGTCGAGGACATCGAAGATGTGCGCTTCCTGCTCGGCGGTCAACGCGGGTACCGGCTTCTGTGACGCCGCGCGCAGTCGGTCGAAGCCAGACAGCTCGCCGAGCGGCATCAAGGCACGCAGATCCAGCGGGCCAGGAATCCTGTACACGTCACCGTCTCGCACCGACACTTCTCTGGCGAGCAGCGTCACGAGATCGTCGCTCGCGCCCGACTCCACCTCGAGCCGCACGACCTTGTTGCGTCGCCGGCGGAGCAATTCTTCTTCGATCGCTTCGAGGTACGAATGGCCGCCCTCATCGTCCAGTTCCAGCTCCGAATCGCGCAACAGCCGGAGCGCCACCGTTTCCAGCACGCGCTGTCCTGGAAACAGCGCATCGAGATTGGCGCGGATGATGTCCTCCAGAAAGACGAACGCGATGGGATCCTGGCCTCGCGGCGCGACGCGCACCAGTCGTGGCAGGCGCGAGGGCAGTTGCACGATGGCGAGTCTCGGCCGATCGTCTCCTTCGTCGGGCGCGAGGCGCAGGGCGAGATTCAGGCTCAACGAAGACAGGAGCGGGAACGGGCGCGACTCGTCGATGGCCAGCGGCGTCAGCGCCGGCAGCACTTCGTCGACGAAATAGGCCGCCACCGCCGACCGCTGCAGGTCATCTAGCTCGGTCAACGCCACGATCCGGATGTGCGCGGCGTTGAGGGCTGGGAGCAGGTCGGTCATCACGACGCGGTAGAGCCGTGCCACCACGTCGTGCACCTGCGCCGACACGGCTCGCAGCTGCGCGACCGGCGTCAGTCCGGACGGGTCAGGCTCGCTGTCGCCCTCGTTCACGGCATGGGTCAATCGGGCCACCCGCACCATGTAGAACTCATCGAGATTCGATGCGGTGATGGCGGCGAACTTCACCCGCTCCAGCAGCGGGTTCGAGAGATCGGCGGCTTCCTCGAGCACGCGCTCGTTGAACGCCAGCCAGGAGAGCTCGCGGTTGTTGAATTGACCCGGCGTCGCGTCTGTCGGTCGGCGGGACTTCGACGCGGCACGCCGCACGCGTTTGATGCTCACGGCCGCACCCCGGCGCCGCGCAGCACGAGTCGCCGGCCAAAGACATCGATGAACAGATCGGATCGCGCCTCGGCCGCCAGCCGCTCCATCGTCAGATCGCCGGCGCCGTCGACGTCGAGCACCCAGTTGCCATCCTCTTCGAACACCTTCAGATCGCGCACCTTCTGCGCGTGCTCGGCATCGAGCGTGTTAGCCACCCGCAGGATCGCGGCGAGTTTATTCACGCGAACGCGGTCGTGCCGGTCCAGCGCGATGTAGGGAAGGTGCGATCGCTGCGGAAGCGCCCGGCGGTGATAGCGGGCGATGTTGCCGATGACGGCGCGGTCATCGGCCGACAAGCCGAAGATTTCTGAGGCCATGATGAGATACTGCGCGTGCTTGTGATGCGCGCGCAGGCCCACGAAGACGCCGATGTCGTGCAACAGCGCGGCCACTTCCAGCAGCAGCCGATCGCGCGACGACAGGGCGTGTTCCTCTTTCAGCTCGTCGAACAGCCTCACCGCCAGATGCGCGACGGCCCGCACGTGCGTGGCGTCGTACCGGTATTTCTCGCCCAGCGCCTCTGCGCTGGCCAGCACGTGGCGCCGGAACTCGGACTGGTCGTTTCCAGCGCCGGCACCAGCGAGATCGACCAGCAGGCCTGCGCGCAGCGACGCATCGGGCACGATCACGTGCGTCGCGGCCGTTTCGATGAGCAGACTGCGATACACAACCAGGGCCGGCACCAGCGTCTCGGCATCGACGGGCGACAGACGGTACCGGTCGACCAGCTCATGCTCATCGAGCGATTCGACGCGGGCGCAGAAATCGAGGAAGGCTTGACGGGGCACTTCCCGCACCTTCTCCTCTGGCCCCTCGACCAGTTCCTGGGCGACAAACCGCACGTCATGGCCGAGCGCAATGACGAACTGCGCCGACCGAAGCGGCATGTCGCGGCAGATGTCGGCCACCAGGTTCGCCACGTGCTGGCTCAGGACCCGCACATGGCGCTCGTGGGATCCCTGCCACGCGCCAAGCGCCTGGCGCATGCGGACCGACCCGATGGCGTAGACGCCCGAGTACTTCGGCTGTTCGTGCTCGAGCAGGGTGATGTCGGCCGATCCGCCCCCCACCTCCACCAGCAACGTGTGCGGCGCATCCAGAGCGGGATGACCAGCCATGCGATCCCGGACGGCCAGGTACGTGAGACGGCTTTCTTCCGACCCGTCGATGATCTCCACCGAGAGACCGGCGCGCACCTGCACGCGATCCAGGAAGGTGTCGGCATTGCTGGCCTCACGCACCGCGCTGGTCGCGACAGCGCGGTACCTTCGCACGCCGTACTCGTCCATCAGGCGCCTGAAGCCCTCGAGCGCCCGAAGCGTGGCCTCCATCGATGGCGCGCCAATTCGTCCGATCGAAAACGTGTCTTTGCCAAGCAGGACACCGCGCGACGACTCTTCCACCACAAACGGCCGCTCGCCGGGCTTAAGTTCGGCCACGACCATGCGTACGGCAGTGGCGCCAATGTCGATCACCGCAATGGTCTCGAGCGTAGGAGCGGGAGATTCCGGCATGGTGGTACTGGAGGCGATGGTTATGTAGCGTAGCAGGACGCGGCCGCCCGGGCGAGGCCCGCGTGTTGCCGATAGGTTCATTCTGTGCGCTTTTCAGGCACAAAGCCAAGCACCCATCGGCTGCTGGAGCCTCCGGAAGCATACAATGACGGGAAATGCAGCGGTTGGTCGCCGACACCGTGCGGGACTACCTTGCGGGCCTGGCCAGCCCCGAAGATGACGTGCTGGCCGAGGTGCGCCGTCGTTCGTTGGCCGACGGCGTTCCCGCGCCCAGTCGCGACACCGCGTGGCTGCTGCACGTGCTGACCGCCGCGGTACAGGCCGCGCGCGTCTTCGAAATCGGCACCGGCTACGGGTACTCCGGCATGCACGTGGCTCGCGCCCTGCCGGCAGGCGGTGTGCTGCTGACGGTCGAACGCCATCCAGCCCGCGCGGCCCTCGCGAAGGAGCACTTCGAGCGGGCCGGACTCGCCGCCCAGGCACATGTGATGGTCGGACCGGCGACCCGACTCGTCCACAAGGTGGCGGGGCCCTTCGACGTGATCGTCCAGGATGGCGACAAGGCCGACTACGAGCCGCTGCTCGACCACCTGATCGGGCTGCTACGACCGCGCGGTGTGCTCGTGTCCGACAACATCTTGTGGAGCGGCGACGTCGTGCCGGGATCTTGCGACACGCCGGCGCATCGGCAGGACTCTATCGACGCCATCAGACGGTACAACACCAGACTGGCGAGCGATCCACGTCTGGACACGGTGTTTCTGCCCGTCGGTGACGGAGTTGCGGTGTCCGTAAAACGTGTCTGAGGCCCAACCATGACCATTGATGAATGGCTGCAGCATGCCTGCGCCGACGCCGAACGGCGCGGCCTTCCGGAACTGGTTCCGTTGTTGACCACACTCTCGCAGGCCACCCGGGTGCTGCGTGCCTCGGCCTGGAACGACGACGCCCGCACAGGGGTGGGTTCGGGTGCGGCAGCCCTGAAGCCGCCTCAGAACAGGCCGTCGGCCGCTCCCGAAGGAGGCCAATCGTGACGGTGCCTCTGCACTTCCACACCATCACCGAACTGGCGCCCCTGGTCGCGAGCGGACAGGTGTCCTGCGAGGCGTTGACGCGAGCATGCCTGGACGAAATTGCCGACCATGATGCCGCGCTCCATGCGTTCATCACGGTGCTCGCCGACGATGCGCTGGCGCAGGCGCGCCACCTCGATCGGGAGATCGCCGGCGGCACGTGCCGGGGGCCGTTGCACGGCATTCCGGTGTCCGTGAAGGACTTGATCGACCTCGAGGGTGTGCCGACCACCGCCGCATCGCGCGTCCGAGCGGGCTACGTCGCGCCGGTCGATGCCCCGGTGGCCGCACGACTGCGCGAAGCGGGAGCGGTCTTGATTGGCAAGACCAACTTGCACGAATTCGCGTTCGGCACCACGAGCGACGAAACCGCGTTCGGCGCGGTGCACAATCCGCACGATCCCTCTCGATCGCCCGGCGGCTCGAGCGGCGGTTCTGCCGTCTCGATCCTGACGGGCATGGCGGTGGCGTCGGTGGGCACCGACACCGGCGGATCGATCAGAATTCCGTCAGCCGCATGCGGCGCGGTGGGCTTGAAACCGACGTGGGGCGAATTGTCGTGCGAGGGCATCGTGCCGCTGAGCCGATCGCTCGATCACGTGGGGCCGCTGGCGCGCACGGTGTCGGATGCCTGGCTGCTCTACGACGTGATGCGAGGCGAGTGCCCGAGCGCGCCTTGGCCTGCGCCACCAACGGCTCGCGTGAAGGGCCTGCGGCTTGGCATGCTTTGCCCCTACTTCCTCGACATTGTCGACGACGAGGTGCGCCATCGATTCGCTGAAGGATTGGCATGGCTGCGACAGGCCGGCGCGCAGACGGTGGAGGTGAGCATTCCTCATGCTGCCGAGATTGCGGCCGTCTATCTGCACACGTCGCTGCCGGAGGCCTCGGCTTATCACGCGACCGCCGTCGACCAGCACCCGGAGTTGTACACGCCTGGTGTACGGCTGCGCATCGAGATGGGCCGGTACATCCTTGCCGAAGACTACGTGCGCGCGCAGCAGGCGCGCGAACGGCTCCGTGCCGAGGTCGACGAGGCCTTGACGGGCTGCCATGCGCTGGCGCTGCCCACGCTGCCGATTCCCGCACCGGCCATTGGAGCGAGTTCGGTCGACGTGGCCGGCAAGAAGGAACCCGTGCGCAACATGATGCTGCGGCTCACCCAGCTCTTCAACCTGACCGGGCACCCGGCCATCTCGCTGCCGAGCGGCCACACCGATGCCGGTCTGCCGTGCGGGTTTCAGCTGGTGGGCCGCCGTGGTGACACGCAAGCCTTGCTGGGTGTGGCGTCGGCGTGCGAACCTTTCCTCAACGCATGACCACACACACGAAGGGCCGCTACCTTGACGGTCCGCCGAGATGCTGAGCCAGGTCTTCTACCGGTGGGAACGCAAGCTGGCGTCGGTCGATCGGAATCGCATGGTGCGGCCGTTCGAGTGGGGCCTGGACTGGATTCCGGACAGCGGATTGAGCGCGCACCAGGACGCGTCGCTCGTGATGCAGGACTACGTGGCGGGCGTGATGAAGGACAGCGACGCCTGGTACGCCGTCGAGCCGGCTCGCCAGTACGGCACGGCGCCGTTGCCACGTGGCGCCGAACCGGGCGAACGCATGGTCACCTTCGATAGCGCGTATACCACGCCGCATCCGGAGAACAACACCGTCTACACGCGCTACTTTCCGGCACCTCACCTAGTGTCCCATCCCAGTAGTCTGTCGCCCAATTCCCGGGCGGGGCATCCCGCCTGGCTGCGTTGCTCCTCCCTCAAATACTCCCGGTATGCTCGGTCGTCGCGCCTTGCCAGCCGGGCGCCGCGCTCCGGGACTTCGGCAACGAACCACTGGGACGGGACACTGGCCGAGCCGGATGGTCGGTCAGCCCCGCGACGGGCGGTTGTCGTGATGGCGCAGTGGAACGCCGACGAAGATGGCCACGTGGGGCTGTGCCGGTTGCTGAACCGGTTCGGCATCAGCGCCTTGCGTCTGAGTCTGCCGTATCACGATCGACGCAAGCCGCCCGAACTGGCTCGGGCCGACTACATCGTCAGCAGCAATGTGGGTCGCACGTTGCAGGTGTGCCGGCAGGCCGTGCTCGATGCGAAACGCGCCATCGCCTGGCTGCACCAGCAGGGCTACCATCGCATCGGCATGCTCGGCACGAGCATCGGGTCGTGCCTGGCGATGCTGACCGGCGCCCACGAACCCCTGGTAAATGCCATGGCTTTGAACCATGTGTCGCCGTGGTTTGCGGACGTGATCTGGGAGGGGTTGTCGACGGGGCATGTGCGAGCCGGGCTCGAGGATCACATCAGCCTGACGCTGCTGCGCGATCTGTGGGGCCCGATCAGCCCACAGTCGTACGTCGACAAGATCGGCCGTCGACCCTCGCTGCTCGTCTACGCGCTGTTCGATTTGTCGTTTCCGCTGCACTTGTCGCGCGACGTCGTGCGTGCGTACCGGACGCGCAACATTCCGGCCGAAGTGCGCGTCCTGCCGTGCGGGCATTACACGACCGGCATCGCACCGTTCAAGTACCTCGACGGGTACTACCTGGCGAGTTTCCTGCGGCGGAGGCTATAGGTAGCGAAGAATACCCTGGAACGCGTCGTAGAGCACGCCCGCCAGTGCCTTGACGAGCGGCGACACCTGGCCGGTTTCGACCGCGTCGGCCACCGTCACCGGGTCGGTCACCAGCAACCAGATCGTGGCCGTCGCCAGCACGGCCGACATCACCGCGACCGTACCGAACAAGCTCAGACTGAGGCGGGCTAAACTCATGATTGGTTGGGGGACCGGCTCAGTGTACACCCAGTTCCGGCGCCTGGTAACTAATACGCACGGGGTGCCTGATGGGTTTCAGTTAGGACCTTTCCTTCCGGGTCCTTGTTGGACGGAGCCGGGCACCAGATGGTTGGGTGGCGGGGCGATCCGCCGCTCGCGCGACCCGGGCACCAACGCGGGAGACGTGCGTCGCGCGATGCGTGCGTCGCTCCTGACGGGCGGATCAGGGGCATCGCAGCGGCACCCGTACGCCCTGTGTTGGGGCGACGCCTTCCGCGGCCGGCGCGCCACGCCGCACGCGTGCGCTTCGCGCCGCTGTCTGGATCCACAGTGGGCCTTCTCTGAGAACCCGGAGCATCCGGTTGAAGATACGAAGCCGTGTTGATAGTGTAGGCCGGGGTTGGGGCTCCTCCCAGGTGGTGCGGGGACGGTGGGGACAGCTCGTGGGCGCTGTGGCTGTGCCGGCGGTGTCCGATAACGGGCATTCCGTTACTTGGCCGCTACCGATCGGCGCGTTGGGCTTGCGCGGCCCCATTCCATGGGCTTGAGCAATTAGGGCTCTAATACGGCCTATTCCCTGGGCCGATTACCTGACCTACCCTAG
>ERZ1292640.2087-Hain-H43-02um-R1-2087-length-16275-cov-11_pt1 | contig 16275 bp, 15 predicted proteins | sample MGYA00564404_ERZ1292640 | MGnify/ENA primary metagenome ERZ1292640 (study PRJEB36523, sample SAMEA6512636) | groundwater metagenome | collected 2019-01-08 | study: AquaDiva: Metagenomics assemblies of 32 groundwater samples
TGAAAAACCTAGGAGGGTACAGCGATTTTTTGAGAAAGTTGGGCGCCTTCAGCCGGTTCAAGGTGTATCTTCCCCTCTCCGGCGGAGAGGCGGCGGCGGAGGAGTCCGATTCCCCCCCGGCGATGGGGCGGGGAAGAGGCAGGGGAAGGATTCTCCTCATCGACGACCAGGAGACGGTACGGGACGTCTGCAGCGCGATGCTGCAGAACCTGGGGTACACGGTCAGCATGGCGTCCGACGGGCGGGAAGGGGTGGAGCATTACCGCCGGTACGGAAAGGACATCGACCTGGTGATCGTCGACATGGTCATGCCGAATCTCGGCGGGCGCGAGTGCTTCCTCCAGATCAAGGCGATGAACCCGGAGGTGCGCGCCGTTCTCTCGACCGGCTTCAGCATGGACGGGGCCGTGCAGGAGATCATGAAAGAGGGGATCACCGGGTTCATCCAGAAGCCGTACCGCCTGGAGCAGCTCTCCCGCGTCGTCGCGAAGTCCATGGGGCGTGACCCCGGTCGCCATCCGGCGAGACGGACGGGGACGGCCGGATAGGGGGAGCTCCCGCGTTATCTTGCTCTGGAACGCACCCCCTGCTTCCGGTAAAGTGGTGTCGATGAACCCGCTCGACATCGGCATCGTCGCGCTCTGCGCGATCCTCGCGCTCCTGGGACTGCTTCGCGGGGTCGTGCGCCAGGCGGCCTCCCTCGCCGGGCTGATCTTAGGGCACGTCGTCGGGGTGAAGTATTACGCGGCGGTCCAGCAGGCCCTGCGCCTGGATTTCACGGGCGGACACGTCGTGGCCTACCTCCTCGCGCTCCTTGCGGTCTACATCGCCGTCCGCCTGATCGGGCTCCTCGTCGAGCGGTGGGTGCGGCAGACGAAGCTCTCCGGCATGAATCGCTTTCTCGGCTTCCTGGCGGGTGCGGCCAAAGGCGTCCTCTTCTCCGTCCTGCTCGTATTCTCCCTGGTCATCCTGCTGCCGCGGGATGCCTCGCTTCTCAAAGGGTCGAAGCTCGCACCCCGGCTGATCGTTGCGGCCGGTTGGGTGGAGGGCGTGTTTCCCGAGCGGATTCGCGAGTCGTTCCGGGAGAAGCTGCGCGCCTTGGAGCCGCGCCCTACCCGCGCCGGATGGCCTTCCGCGAGGTCTTGATGGCGCACAGGTCCGCGCACATCGTGCACGCCGCCTCGTCGACCGTGGGAAGGCTGCCCCCCCGCAGCGCCCGGGCGGTTTCCGGGTCGAGGGACAGTTCGATCTGCGCTTTCCAGTCGAGATTCCGGCGGGCGTCCGCCATCCGGTTGTCCCGATCCATCGCCCCCGGGATCCCCCTCGCGATGTCCGCGGCGTGCGCGGCGATGCGCGAGGCGACCACGCCGGTCTTGACGTCCTCGACCGTCGGAAGGCGCAAGTGCTCGGACGGCGTGACGTAGCAGAGGAAATCCGCCCCGCTCCAGGCGGCGATCGCCCCCCCGATGGCCGAGGTGATGTGGTCGTACCCCGGCGCGATGTCGGTCACCAGGGGGCCGAGGACGTAGAAGGGCGCGCCGTGGCAGAGGCGCTTCTGGAGCTGCACGTTGGCGGCGATCTGGTGAAGGGGGACGTGGCCCGGCCCCTCGATCATCACCTGGACGTCCCGCTCCCAGGCGCGATCCGTGAGCTCCCCCAGCATCATGAGCTCGTGCACCTGCGCGCGGTCCGTGGCGTCGGCAAGGCACCCTGGGCGCAGGCCGTCCCCCAGGGAGAGGGTGATGTCGAAATCCCGGCAGATCTCGAGCAGCCGGTCGTAATGCTCGAAGAACGGGTTCTCGCGGCCGTTGTACCCCATCCACTCGGCCAGGAGCGACCCGCCACGGCTGACGATGTCCAGGCGGCGGCCTTCCCGGACGAGCCGGGTCAGCGCTTCCCGCGTGACGCCGCAGTGGACGGTCATGAAGTCGACGCCGTCCTCCGCCTGCTTGAGGATCCCGTCGAAGAAGTCGTCGGCTGAGAGCTCGACCCAGGATTTCCCGCGGGAGGCGGCGTCGGCGGCCGCCTGGTAGACGGGAACGGTCCCCACGGGGACCGGGCACTCGGCGAGGATGGCCCGCCGGATCTCGTCGATGGGGCCGCCGGTAGAGAGGTCCATGACGGCGTCGGCGCCCGCCGCCACGGCGACCCGCGTTTTTTCGATCTCGTCGTTTACGTTCGCGCGGTCCCGGGAGGACCCGACGTTCGCGTTGACCTTGACGCGCAGCCCTTCCCCGATGGCGACGGGGAGGATCTCGCGCCGTTTGCGGTTCCTCGGGATCACCGCGCGACCGGCGGCGACCAGGTCGCGGAGCTTCTCCGGCGGGATCCTTTCCTCGCCGGCCGCCCTCGATATTGCTCCAGGGATCTCTCCCTGCCTTGCGCGATGCAACAGCGTCATGGCACACCTTCCTTTTTGCTACTGCCGCGCGGCCCGTGACCGCGCGAAGTGCTCTAACAATCCGGCCGCCGCCGCGCGCGGGTCCGCCGCGGCAACGATCCCCGAGATCAGCGCGACCCCGAAGCTTCCCGCCCGCGTGACCTCCTCCAGGTTCCCGGCCCGGACACCCCCCAGCGCAAACACCGGGATGGCCGACCCCCGGCACGCCTCGGCGAGCGCCCGGATTCCTGCCGGCGGTCCGAAAGGCGCCTTGGAGGGCGTCGGGTACACCGGGCCGAAAGTAACGAAGTCCGCCCCTCCCTCTTCCGCCTCCCCCAGCTCCCCCAGGTTGTGCGCGGAACACCCGATGAGCGCCTGCGCGCCAAGGAGGCGCCTTGCTTCGCCCGGGGGCAGGGAAAGAACCCCCAGGTGCACGCCGTCCGCGCCGACGGCCTTCGCCACGTCCGCGCGGTCGTTGATCAGCAGACGGGCCCCGTACCCCGCCGTGAGCGACCGCATCCGCTCCGCGAGGAGAAACAGGTTCCTGCCCGCAAGATCCTTCTCGCGAAGCTGGACCGCGCGTACGCCCCCGTCCAGCGCCCTGGCGACGGCCCCCAGGATGTCCCCCCCCGGCGCCTGCTTCCGGTCGGTGATGAGATAGACGCGGAAGTCGACCTTCAAGGGAGCCCCGTTAAAAGAACGTCCCGTCCAGCGGCGACGAGGCCGTGGCGTAGAGCTTTTTCGGGATCCGTCCCGCCAGGAACGCCTTGCGACCCGCCGAGATCGCCTCCCGCATGGCACCGGCCATGAGCACGGGGTCCTTCGCGCCGGCGATCCCGGTATTCATTAAAACTCCGTCGCAGCCGAGCTCCATCGCCACGGCGGCGTCGGAGGCGGTTCCCACCCCGGCGTCGACGATCACCGGAACCTTGACGCTCTCGATGATGATCCGGATGTTGAAGGGGTTGCGGATCCCGAGCCCCGAACCGATGGGGGCCGCCAGGGGCATGACCGCCGCGCACCCGGCGTCCTCGAGCTTCTTCGCCATGATCGGGTCGTCGTTGGTGTAGGGGAGGACGACGAACCCTTCCTTGACGAGCGTTCTTGCCGCCGCGAGGAGCCCCTCCGTGTCGGGGAAAAGGGTCTTCTCGTCCCCGATCACCTCGAGCTTGACCATGCTGGACATCCCCGCCTCCCGCGCGAGGAGGCAGGTCCGGACCGCGTCGTCCGCCGTGAAGCAGGCCGCCGTGTTCGGCAGGAGCGTGTACCTCTTCGGGTCGATGTGGTCGAGGAGCGATTCCCTGCTCCGGTCGAGATTGACCCTCCGCACGGCCACCGTCACGATTTCGGCCCCCGATTCCTCGAGCGCCTTGACCATCGTCGGGTAGTCCGGGTATTTCCCCGTCCCCACGAGCAGCCGGGACCGGAACGTCTTGCCGGCGATCGAAAGCGGTGTCTCCATCGCTATCCCCCTCCCACGAATGTCACGATCTCGATCCGGTCGTCCTGCGAGAGCCCCGTGCCGGCGAAGTCGGCCTTCCGGACGAGGGACCGGTTCCGCTCCACCGCCACCCGGGTTTCGGGCAGGGAAAGATCCCGCAGCAGCGACAGGATCGTCGCGCCCTCCACGACCGTCCTTTGTTCACCGTTGACGACGATCTCCATGCGGCCTCTTTAGAAGTGAAGGTCCCTTCCGCCGTCGATCGCCTGCGCGAGCTTGCGGTCGAACTCCGGCATGAGCGGGGACCCTTCCATCTCCTTCCTGCCATCCCGCACCGCGGCGAGGCACTCCTCCCGCAGCCCCGCGTCCCCGGTCGAGACCGCGAACTCCGCAAGCGAAAGGAGCGCGTTGGGAAGGCAGAAATCCCGGATGTGCCCGTCCAGCGCCATCTCCATGAAGGTGTCCCCGGTGCGGCGCCGGCGGTAGCAGCTGGTGCAGAGGGAGGGGAGGTATCCCCTCGCGAGCACCATCCGGACGATCTCCTCCATCGGCCGCGTGTCGTCCACCTCGAACTGCTCGGCCTCGTGCCTGCGGACCGCCTCGGCGTACCCCCCCGGGTCGGTCTTCGACCCCGCGCTGATCTGCGACGCCCCGATGTCCAGGACCCGCTCGCGCAGCGCCGCGGGCTCCCGCGTCGTGACGACCACCCCCGCGGAGGGGATCGCGAGGCGGTACACGATGACGATCCTCTCGAACTCGGCATCGGACACCGGGTGCGGGGCGGCGGAGAGCGGAGAGCCGAACGCCTTCTTGAACCGCGGAACCGAAATGGTGTGCGGAAAGGCCCCGAACGTGTCGAGGAGGTGCTCGGCGTGGCGGAGGACCGAGAGGACCTCGAACCGGTAGTCGTAAAGGCCCAGGAGCGCCCCGATCCCTACGTCGCCGAACCCCGCCTCGGCCGCCCTGTCCATGCAGGTCAGCCGCCAGGCGTAGTCGGCCTTCGCCCCGGAGGGATGCATCGCCGCGTAGGTCTCGGGGTGGTACGTCTCCTGGAACACCTGGTAGACCCCCGCGCCCGCCTCCTTGAGCGCACGGAGCCCGTCGACCGGCATGGGGGCGGCGTTCACGTGGAGGATCCGCATCCCGGTCCCCCGGTAGATCGCACGGAGAACGTCCGCGATGTAGGAGGGCTGGGTCCGGGCCGGGTGTTCTCCGCAAACCAGCAGCAGCCGGTTGAACCCCTTCCTTTCCAGGAAGCGCGCCTCGGCCGCCGCCGCTTCCGGAGAGAGCGTGATCCGCCGGGCCTCCCGGTTCTCCCGCCGGAAGCCGCAGTAGAGGCAGTTGTTGCCGCACTCGTTCGAGAGGTAGAGGGGGGCGAAAAGGACGATCCGGCGCCCGAACACCTCATCGCGGACCGCGCGGGCCACGTTCGCGGCCGCCTCCCATACCATCGGGTCGTCGGTTGCGAGAAGGCAGGCCGCCTCGAAGGGGAGCAGCCTGCGCCGGGGAGACAGGGATTTGAGGAGCGCGAACGCCTCCCTCCGGCGAAGCGGCCTCGCCACGGAGAGCATTTGCGCGACCTCACCGGCCGAAACGGGCAGGGTGGCGGCCTGCCGAATGTCGTTCTGCGGAATCATCGGGAAGAGCAACCCCCATGAAAAGGAAAAACCGCACCCCAAAAGGTACGGTTCGTGAAAGACCACGCTCCCTGCGCCGGCATTACCCGGATCAGGTTCAACGGGTTGCCCGGGGCGGAAAGGATCCCGCGGGCTCTCAGCGAATAGCACCCCTGGCGGTTGTGTTTTTCCATAATACGCCAGCGCCGGAACCGTTGTCAAACCACCCTCGGGGAACCACCTTCGGGGAAACCGCGCCCGCCTTTACTTGGGAGGGGGGGTGGGGTAAACTTTTTCGAACACGATTTATCTCATCGCGGGAGGAGTACCTGTTGGCAAGGCCGACGGTGGCGGAAATCAACCTCTCTGCGCTTCGGCACAATTACCGGACCCTCCGCTCCCTCCTTCCCCGCTCGGCCGCCATCTTCGCCGTTGTTAAGGCGAACGCCTATGGCCACGGGGCGGTGCACGTCTCCGGGGCGCTCGCGGAGGAGGGGGCCAGGATGTTCGGCGTCGCCACCGTGGAGGAGGGGGTGGAGCTTCGCCAGGCGGGCCTCCGCGCGCCGGTCGTCGTGCTGGGAGGCGTGGACGAGCCGCAGGCGGACGAGGCGCTCTCGAACGGCCTCTCGTCCGCGCTCTTCGACCCGGGTCAGATTCCGTATCTTGCCCAGGCGGCGGCCCGGCGGGGGAGGCCCTTCCCGGTCCACCTGAAGGTCGACACGGGGATGGGGCGCCTGGGGTTTCTCCCGGGAAACGGGGAGAGGATCGTCGAGGCCGTGAAGTCGCGCAAGGAGCTGCGCGTCGAGGGCTGGATGACCCACCTCTCCTCCGCGGACGGCATGGAGCCGGCGGACCGGGAGTTTACCTTGAGGCAGCTCGCCGTGTTTTCGGAGGGGATCGCGCCGATGCGGGAGGCGTTCGGCATGGACGTCATGGTGCACGCCCTGAACAGCGCCGGCATCCTCGCATTCCGCGAATTCGCCTTCGACATGGTCCGCCCCGGGATCGCCTTGTACGGGAGCCTCCCGGCGGCCGGCATGGGGGGAGAGCTGGGCCTGCGCCCCGTGATGCGGCTGGTCACCAAGATCGTGTCGCTCAAGGAACTGCCCGCGGGCCATCCCGTGAGCTACGGGAGGGGGTATCGCCGCGCCGAGCCGAGGATGATAGCGGTCGTCCCGCTGGGATACGCGGACGGCTACCGGCGCGCCTTCTCCGATACGGCTTCGATGGTGGTCCTGGGGCGGGAGGCCCCGGTCGCCGGGAGGGTGTGCATGGATCACACGATGCTTGACGTGACGGGGATCCCGGGCGTCTCCCCGGGGACGGACGTCGTGGTGATGGGTGACGGCGCGAGGACGGCCGACGACCTGGCCCGGCTCTCCGGGACCATACCCTACGAAATACTCACCCAGGTCGGGCGTCGGATACCGAGGCGCGTCGTTGGCTGAGAAGGGGGGGGGCAACAGGCTCGTGGCGGTCCTCGAGAGATTCGGCGCCCGGGTGTACCGGATGATGGAGGACCTCGGGAACGTCTTCGTCCTCTTCCTGCAATGCGTCTCCTGGATGTTTCGACCCCCCTACGAGATCCGGAACATCGTGAAGCAGATGGAGGAGGTGGGGGTCCGCTCGATGCCCGTCGTCCTGGTCACGGCGACGTTCACCGGCATGGTCATCGCCCTCCAGAGCTGGTCGGGATTCCAGAGGTTCCAGGCTACGAGCCTGGTGGGCTCCGTGGTCGCCCTCTCCATCACGCGAGAGCTGGGGCCGGTGTTCGCGGGGCTCATGGTCTCCGGTCGCGTTGGCGCCGCGATGGCCGCGGAGCTGGGGACGATGAAGGTCACGGAGCAGATCGACGCGCTGGTCACCCTGGCCACCAACCCGGTCAAGTACCTCGTCGTGCCCCGGGTGGTCGCCGCCACCGTGGTCCTGCCGATCCTGGTGGTCTTCGCGGACCTCGTCGGGATCCTGGGGGGCTACTTCGTGGCCGTGAACCTTCTCGGGGCCAACTCGTACGTGTACATCAACAAGACGTACCAGTACCTGGAGTTCAAGGACATCTACACGGGGCTCGTGAAGGCGTCGGTGTTCGGCTTTCTCATCGCTCTCATCTCCTGCTACAACGGCTTCATCGCGGAGGGGGGGGCCGAGGGGGTCGGGAGGGCCACCATGCGGGCGGTCGTGGCCTCCTCCATGGTCGTGCTCATCTCGGACTACTTCATGACGTCGTTGATGTTCTAGGGGGGAGCGGGTGCCCACCATCGAGATCCGCGGGCTGTGCAAGCGGTTCGGGAAGAAGGTCGTCCTCGACGGGATGGACCTCACCGTCTCCCAGGGGAAGAACACCGTCGTGATCGGCGGAAGCGGCACCGGGAAATCGGTCCTCATCAAGTGCGTCGTGGGGCTCCTGCGGGCGGACGGCGGGGAGATCCGGATCGACGGCGAAGACGTGACGAAGATGGACGAGCGCGAGCTGGTCCGCGTCCGGCAGAAATTCGGCATGCTGTTCCAGGGGGCCGCGCTGTTCGACTCGATGAACGTGGGGGAGAACGTGGCGTTCGCGCTCCGCCGCCTCCGGCGCTACCCGGAACGCCAGATCCAGGCCGCGGTGGAGGAGAAGCTCGCCATGGTGGGTCTCCGGGACATCCAGCACCTGATGCCTTCGGAGCTGTCGGGCGGGATGAAGAAGCGGGTCGGGCTCGCCCGGGCGATCGCCTCCGAGCCGGAGATCCTCCTGTACGACGAGCCGACGACGGGCCTGGACCCCATCATGGCCGACGTGATCAACGAACTGATCATCCGGCTGAGGAAATCGCTGGGGGTGACCTCGATCTCCATCACGCACGACATGGCCTCGGCGTACAAGATCGCGGATTCCATCGCCATGCTGTATAAAGGGAAGATCATCGAGGTGGGGACGCCGGACGAGATCCGGAACAGCGCGAGCCCGGTGGTCACCCAGTTCGTGGAGGGGCGCGCCGTGGGGCCCATCACGGCCGAGCACGAGGAGTTCATCCGGTTCGTCCGGCGGTCGGGCGAATCCGGGGGGCAGGAGGAGCGGTAATGTCGAGAGAGGCGAAGGTGGGGATCTTCGTGGTGCTGGGGCTGGTGGTCCTCATCTACTTCACGTTCCGCGTCAGCAAGTGGGGGGGGATCGGCGAGAAGGGGTACAAGCTCACCGTCGATTTCGAAAGCGCCTCCGGCCTCGAGCCGAAGGCGAACGTGAAAATGGCCGGCGTCCCCGTTGGGAAGGTGGAGGAGATCCAGCTCGTGGGAAACCGTGCAAGGCTCGTGCTTCGGATCGTCGAGGGGGTCCGCATTCCGATCGATTCCGTGGCCTCGATACAGACCCAGGGCCTCCTCGGGGAGAAGTACGTCGAGATGCTTCCGGGCAAGCAGACCGAGCAGGTGCTCCCCCCCGGCGGGCGGGTCGCGAACACTCTCCCGCCGCTGAACCTGGACGAGATCGTCCGGAAACTCTCCCTTATCGCCGACGACGTCAAGCGTTTCACCGAGACCCTGTCCGGCACGATCGGGACCGAGGACGGGAAAAAAGCCATCGCCGAGATCATCCGGAACGTCCGGGAGGCGAGCGCCGTGCTCCGGAACGTCTCCACGGGGAACGAGGAACGGCTCAACCGGATCCTGGCCAACATCGACACCCTTTCCGCGGACCTGAAGGACATCTCCTCGTCCAACAAGGAGGACCTTCGGGCCGCCATCGCGAACCTGCGGGCGTTCTCCCAGACGCTGAAGGAGCAGACCCCGGGCCTGGCGAAGAAGCTCGAGGCGATGGGAGACCAGGTCAGCGGGGTGATCGGCGAGAACCGCGAGAACATCAAGGAGAGCATCTCGAACCTCAAGAGCGCCTCGGCCAAGCTCGACAACACCCTGGCCTCTGCGGAGAAGGTGCTCGCCAAGATCGATCGCGGGGAGGGGACGCTCGGGAAGCTCGTGAACGACAACACGGCGCACGCCTCCCTCACCGACACGCTCGACGGCATCAACCGGTACGTCCGCAAGACCGAGGCGCTGAAGACCTTCCTGGACTATCGGCTCGAATACCAGACCGAGCCCTCCGAATTCAAGCACTACGTGGACCTGCGGCTGCAGCCTTCCGCGGACAAGTACTACCTCATCGGGGTCGTCGACGATCCCAGGGGGAAGCTCAACTCCAGCGACACCACGACGACCACCAACGGGGTGACGACCCGCACGCTGCAGGATTCGTACACGAACAAGCTGAAGTTCACGGCGCTGGTCGCGAAGCGCTTCTCGGGCCTGACGCTCCGGGGCGGTGTGATGGAGTCCACGGGAGGGGTGGGGGCCGACTACGAGGTCCTGAAGGACCGGCTCACTGTGGGCCTGAACGCCTACGACTTCACCCGGAAGGGGAATCAGCCCCCGCATTTGAAAGCCTTCGGCAACTATGATATCGTAAAAAACCTTTTCATCACGGGCGGCGTGGACGACATCCTCAACAACGAAAAAAACCTGAGGACCTTCTTCCTCGGCTTCGGGATCAAGTTCGAGGACGAGGACTTGAAGACCGTGCTGGGAGCCGTCCCGATCAGGCGGTAAGCTTTGTCTTTCGACCACATGACGAAAGAGGCGCGGAAGGGAAGCGCACCATGGCGAGAATCCATCGGGCGATCTTGAGCGTGTCGGACAAGGCGGGCATCGTGGAGTTCGCGAAGGCGATCTCCCGGCTCGGGGTGGAACTGTACGCGTCGGGGGGGACGGCGAAGCTGCTCAAGGAGAAAAAAGTCCCCGTCCGCCTCATCGAGGACTACACCGGGTTCCCCGAGATGCTCGACGGCCGCGTGAAGACGCTCAACCCGAAGATCCACGGCGGGATCTTGGCGCTGCGGGACAACCCCGGGCACATGAAGACGATCGACGCCCACGGCATCCTGCCGATGGACATGGTGGTCGTCAACCTCTACCCCTTCGAGGCCACGATCGCGAAGCCGGGGTGCACGCGCGCCGAGGCGATCGAGAACATCGACATCGGCGGGCCCTCGATGCTCCGCTCGGCGGCCAAGAACCGCCGGCACGTGGCGGTGGTCTGCGACCCGGCCGACTATCCCGATATCCTGGAGAAGCTGAAGAAGGGGAACGGCAACCTCGATCCGGAAACGCACGCGGAACTGGGTCGGAAGGCCTTCGCGCTCACGGCCGCCTACGACGCGGCGATCTCCAACTACCTGGGGCAGGGGGAGAACGGCCTGGAGGAGTACCCGGCGACCTTCACCGCCCAGTGGCGCAAGGTCCAGTCCCTGCGCTACGGCGAGAACCCGCACCAGTCGGCCGCCTTCTACGCGGATCTCAGGCTTCCCGGCGAGCCGACCCTGGGAGGGGCGCGGCAGACCCAGGGGAAGGAGCTCTCCTACAACAACATCGTCGACATCGACGCCGCCCTGCAGCTGGTCCTCGAGTTCGGGGAGCCAGCCGCGGTCATCATCAAGCACACGAACCCTTCCGGCGTGGGGGTGTCCAGGCGACGGCTGGTCGACGCCTTCAAGAAAGCAAGGGAGTGCGACCCGGTGTCCGCCTACGGGGGGGTGATCGGGTTCAACCGGCCGGTGGGTGTCGAAACCGCCCGGGAGGTCGCCGCCTCCTTCTTCGAGGCGGTCATCGCCCCTTCCTTCGACAAGGCGGCCCGGAAGATCCTCTCCGCGAAAGTCAACCTTCGGGTCCTTTCGACCGGCGGGGAGTTCCGCTGGGGCGGCCAGGTCGGACACGAGATGAAAAAGGTGAGCGGCGGCCTGCTCCTGCAGAGCAGGGACCGCCACGTCCTTTCCGCCTCGGACCTCAAAGTCGTGACGAAGCGCGCGCCCACCGAGGACGAGCTCGAGGCCCTTCAGTTCGCATGGAAGGTCTGCAAGCACGTCAAGTCCAACGCCATCGTTTACGCGCTCAAGGACCGCACGGTCGGCGTGGGGGCGGGTCAGATGAGCCGGGTGGACAGTGCGAAGATCGCAGTGATGAAGGCGCAGCGGCCCACGAAGGGATCGGTGGTGGCCTCCGACGCCTTCTTCCCCTTTCGCGATGGCCTCGACGCCGCGGCAGCGGCCGGGGCGACGGCCGCTATCCAGCCGGGCGGATCGGTCCGCGACGCCGAGGTGATCGCCGCCGCCGACGAGCACGGCATGACGATGGTGTTCACGGGGGTCCGGCACTTCAGGCATTAGCAGGCGGGGTAGCAGGCGGGGACACTCCTCAACGTGAAACTTGGGAAAACAAATTCAGGAATGTCCCCGGTTATAACAGGAGTGTCCCCGCCTGCCGTTGAGGAGTTTCCCCGATAACCGGTTAGAACAGGAGGGAGCGCGTGGGGCTGAAAGTCCTTGTGGTGGGAAGCGGCGGGCGCGAGCACGCCCTCGTCTGGAAAATCGCGAAGAGCCCGCTGGTGGAGAAGATCTACGCCGCGCCCGGGAACCCCGGGATCGCCGGGAACGCCGAGCTTGTCCCGATTTCGGTGGATGACCTTCCGAAGCTGCGGGACTTCGCGGTGTCGAAGCGGATCGACCTGACGGTCGTGGGCCCGGAGGCCCCTTTGGCGGCCGGCCTGACGGACCTGCTGGCGAAGGAGGGGCTCCTGGTGTGCGGGCCGAGCAAGGCCGCCGCGCAGCTGGAGGGCTCCAAGGTGTTCACGAAGAACATCCTCGCGAAGTACGGGATCCCGACGGCGGACTTCCGCGTGTTCGACGAGTTCGACGACGCCCAGCAGTACGTGCTGACCCACCGCCTTCCCCTGGTGATCAAGGCGGACGGGCTTGCGGCGGGGAAAGGGGTGGCGGTCGCGGGTACCTACGAGGAGGCGGTCGCGTTCCTTCGGGACGTGATGGTCGACCGCCTGTTCGGCGCGGCGGGCGAGCGGGTCGTCGTCGAGGACTGCCTGACCGGCGAGGAGGCCTCCTACATCGTCTTCACCGACGGGGAGAAGATCGTGCCGCTCCCGACGTCGCAGGACCACAAGCGGATCGGCGACGGCGACACGGGCCCCAATACCGGCGGGATGGGGGCGTACTCCCCGGCCCCGGTGGTGACGCCCGAGGTGGAAAGGAAGGCCGTCACGAAAATCTTCGAGCCGCTCCTGGCCGGCATGCGCGCCGAGGGGATGCCGTTCCGCGGGATTCTCTACGGGGGGCTCATGATCGAGCGCGGCGAGCCGAAGGTGCTCGAGTTCAACGTCCGGTTCGGGGACCCGGAAGCTCAGCCGCTCTTCATGCGCCTCGACAGCGATCTCGTCCCACTTCTGATCCAGTGCGCGCAGGGGAAGCTGACCGACGCGGAGATGAAGATCGACCCCAGGCCCACGGTCTGCATCGTGATGTCCTCCGGCGGCTATCCCTCGTCGTACAAGAAAGGGTTCCCCATCACCGGCATCGAGGAGGCGGAAAGCCTGGGCGACGTGCATGTGTTCCACGCCGGGACGGCGATGAAGGACGGGAAGCTCGTGAACAACGGGGGACGCGTGCTCGGCGTGACCGCCGTGGACAAGGACATCCACAGCGCGATCGGGCGTGGCTACCGCGCCGTGGAGAAGATCTTCTGGGAGGGGGCGTACTTCCGGACCGACATCGGGAAGAAGGCCCTGGCCCGCATTTCTCACCGGGCTCCGTAGCGGGGCGTGAGGGCCGTGGCCGGTAAAGTCCTCATCCTCATGGGCAGCAGGTCCGATGCGGAGGTGATGGGTGAGGTCTCCAGGGCCCTCGCCGCGCTGGGCGTCCCGTGCACGACGACCGTGGCGTCCGCCCACCGTTCGCCGGCGCGGACGCAGAAGCTGGCGCGGGAGGCGGAGGAGCAGGGGTACCAGGTTATCATCGCGGGCGCCGGGGCCGCCGCCCACCTCGCGGGGGTCGTGGCGGCGGAGACGGTGCTCCCGGTCATCGGGGTTCCGCTGGCGAGCTCGCCCCTGTTCGGCCTCGACTCCCTTCTCTCCACCGCGCAGATGCCGGGCGGGGTGCCGGTCGCCACCATGGCGGTCGGCAAGGCGGGCGCCAAGAACGCGGCGTTTCTGGCCGCGCAGATCCTCGCGTTGTCGGACCCGACCCTCAAGAAGAAACTCAAGGATCTGCGGAGGGAGATGGCCGAGGCCGTCGCCGCGTCGGCCGAAGATCTTCCATGACCCGGCTGGCGCTTTTCGACGCGGGCGGCGTCGCCTGCTTCCCACCGGGCGTGGTCGAGTCGCTGCAGGCGGGCGGGATGGTGATATATCCCACCGACACGCTCTATGGGCTCGGGGTGGACCCGCGCTCGGAAGGGGGCCTGCGGAAGCTGCTGGCGATAAAGGGGCGCGAGGGGAAGAAGCCGATCCCGCTTCTCCTCGACGGGCCGGATCGGGTCTCCCTCTGGGCGGAGCACGTCCCCGCCGCGGGATCGCGCCTCATGGAGAAGTTCTGGCCGGGTGCGCTCACGATTGTCCTTCCGGCATGGCCCGACGTACCGGACCAGGTCACCGCCGGTGGCAGGACCGTCGGGCTTCGGGTGCCGGACCATCCCGTCCCCCGGGCCATGGCCAGGGCGTTGGGGGGGGCGATCACGGGAACCTCCGCCAACCGCGCGGGGAACCCCGGCAACTGGGGGAACGCCGAGGAGATCGTGCGGGAGTTCACCGGGGAGGTGGACTGGGTCCTGTGGGACGGCGCTTCTCCCGCGGCGCAGGCGGCGAAAGGCGCGGCCGGCCGCTCGCCCGGCTCCACCGTCGTGCGTGTCGAGGAGGATGATGTAACGCTCCTGCGTGAGGGGGCGATCCCTTTCCGCGAGATCGCAGACTTCCTGAAGAAGGGATAAAGCCATGGCCAACGTCGCCCCGTTTCGCGGAATCCATTACGACCCGGACAAGGTGGGGGATCTCTCGAAAGTGATCTCCCAGCCCTACGACGTGATCTCCCCCGAAGAGCAGAAGGCCCTCCACCGGCGTCATCCCCGAAACATCGTCTGGATCGACTTCGGCCTTTCGAAGGAGGGCGACGGGCCCTCGGACAACAAGTACACGCGCGCGGCCGCCCACTACCGGCAGTGGCTCTCCGAGGGGACGCTCGTCCAGGACGACCGCCCCGCTTTCTATTATTACGAGCAGGAATTCACCATCCCCGGCATGGGGACCTTTGTCCGCAAGGGGTTCTTGGGGGCGCTCCGCCTGTCCGCCTTCGGGGAGGGGGAGGTGCTCCCCCACGAGAAGACCCTTTCCAGGCCGAAAGAGGACCGGCTTGCCCTCATGCGGGTGACCGACGCCAACATGAGCCCGATCTTCGGCCTCTACTCGGACCCGAAGGACGAGGTGGTGGCGGCCATGAGGAAGGGGATGCCCGGCCCCCCCGATTTCACGGCGACCGACGACCTGGGGATCCTGCACCGCGTCTGGAAGGTCACGGACCCGGAGGTCCAGCGGGCGGCGGCGCGGAAGATGGAGGACAAGAAGGTCTTCATCGCCGACGGGCATCACCGGTACGAGACCGCGCTGGCGTTCCGGGAGGAGATGCGGAAGAAGTTCGGGAAGAGGGAAGACGCGGCCTACGAGCACGTCCTCATGTTCCTGTGCAACATGGACGACCAGGGGATCGTGATCCTTCCGACCCACCGCGGGGTCCATTCCCTCCATGCCTTCTCCGAGGAGGAGCTCGCCGCGAAGGTGCGCGCTCTTCTTCCCATGGAAACCCGCAAGGGGACGCCCGAAGAGGCGATCCGCGCCCTCGAGGCCGCGGGGAAAAAGGGCAAGGCGATCGCCTGGAGCGCGGGCGGAGGCCGGTTCCACCTCGTCACCTTCACCGACCTGCCGCGCTTTTGCGGGGAATGGCTCGCGAAATTTCCCCCGCAGCTGCGCTCCCTGGACGTGGTGCTCCTGCACGGTTTTCTCCTGGAGCGGATGCTCGGCATCTCCCCGGAAGCGGTCACGGCCGGGCAGTGCGTCAAGTATTACAAGGATCCCGCCAAGGCGGTGTCCGACCTCACGGGAGGCACGATCCAGGCGGCGTTTTTCCTGAACCCGGTGACCGTCGCGGAGTTCCGGAGCGTGTCGCTGTCCGGCCACGTCCTCCCGCAGAAGACCACGTTCTTCTACCCGAAGATCCTGACGGGGCTCCTGATCTTCCGCACCGGCGGGGATGAGCGCGTCCCGTCCTGAAAGCGACGGAGGCCCACGCGCCCCCCTCTCCATCCGTCAGCCTGCGAGGGGGTACCGCTTCTCCATCGACGCGGTTCTCCTGGCCGATTTCGCCGCGGCCTTCTGCGGGGAGCGGGCCCTGGACCTGGGGACGGGGTCGGGCGTGGTGCTCCTCCTGCTTTCCCGGTTGTGCCCTTCCTTGCGAACCGGCGTCGGTGTGGAAATCCAGCCCGGGTTGCACGACTTCGCCCGAAGGAATATCCGGGAGAACGGGCTCGAGGGCCGCCTTGCCGCAGTGCTTGGCGATTTCCGGGAGAGGCTGCCGGGCATATCCGACCGGGCATTCGACCTCGTCGTCTCCAATCCCCCGTACCGCCGGGTCGGGGAGGGGAGGAGGAACCCGGACCCGCAGAAGGAGATCGCCCGCCACGAGGTGGCGTGCACGCTGCCCGAGCTGTTCCGGGCGGCGGGAAGGCACCTTTCCCCGACAGGCCGGTTCGCGGTGGTGGGGCTCCCGAAGCGACTTCCCGAGATGCTCGCCTTCGCCGAGGCCGAGAGGATCTTCCCCGAGACGCTGCGTTTCGTCCATCCGTACCCGGACCGCCCGGCCAACCTGCTGTTGTTCGCCGCCGGCCGCCGAAAGGCCCGGAAATTAACCGTCCTTCCGCCGCTCGTCATCTACGCGGAGAAAGGACGCTACCATCCCGAGGTCGAGAGGATCTACCGGGGC
>ERZ1292640.2089-Hain-H43-02um-R1-2089-length-16271-cov-5_pt1 | contig 16271 bp, 7 predicted proteins | sample MGYA00564404_ERZ1292640 | MGnify/ENA primary metagenome ERZ1292640 (study PRJEB36523, sample SAMEA6512636) | groundwater metagenome | collected 2019-01-08 | study: AquaDiva: Metagenomics assemblies of 32 groundwater samples
GCAATCAATTGGCTGCCGACCGGATGATAGTCCGCACCGGCAATATGGCGCTGGTAGTGGATGATGTTTCTGTCGCCATAAAACAAATTACCGCTATGGCTGGCAGGTTTACCGGATATGTCGTCTCCTCGAATGTCTGGCAGGACAGAGAGAGACTGTTCGGCAGCATTTCTCTGCGTATACCGGCTGAGCGTTTTGATGACGCCATCCGAGAGTTGCGTGCCTTGGCGGTTGATGTCACCTCTGAGACCTCAAACAGCCGGGATGTCACTGAGGAATATACCGACCTCACCTCTCAGCTGAAGAATCTTCAAGCCACCGAGCAGCAATTGCTCAGGATACTGGAAAAAGCGGCAACGGTCAAGGACATCCTCGACGTCCAGCGGGAACTCTCCAACACGAGAGGGCAAATCGAGCAGACCAAAGGCCGGATGCAATACCTGGAGCGGACCTCAGCTACATCGCTTATCGATGTCAGTCTGCAGCAGTCCAAACTTAGTCTTGATTTTAACGCCAACAAGACCGTGGTTAAAGAAGGGGAGGCGACCTTCTTTTCCGCCGACATTGCCGGCGGGTTTACCCCTTATAGCTTCCAGTGGGAGTTCGGCGATAAGACTACCAGTACCGAAGCTGGTTTATCCCATGCCTATAAGAACGACGGTAAATATACAGTTACCCTGACCGTGACAGACGACCACGGTAATAAGAAAACCAAGACCAGGACTGATTACATTACCGTTCTGTCCGGCTGGAGCGCCGGTAACATCTTTAGCAGCGCCTGGAATGGGCTGGTCGGCTTCGGTCACGCTATGGCGAATATACTCATCTGGCTCGGCGTTTTCATTCCGGTCTGGGTAGCGGTCGGCGGTATCGCCTACGGCATCTACTACTGGCGCCGTCGCCGGAGCAAAAAGACGCAGTGACACATGTCACTCTATCTGTGCTCACCCACTTGTATTTTAACAAAGGTATAGAATAGTACCGGGTGGTAGACCGATTCCCCCTTGACAGTTTACACGGAAGCGTGTATAGTTAGAGTAAGATGCCGATAAGAATTTTAGAGCCACAGGTAGTCGCCCGCATTGCCGCCGGGGAGGTGGTGGAAAGACCCGCCTCGGTGGTCAAGGAGCTGGTGGAGAACTCGCTGGACGCCGGCTCCAGTCAGATTGCCGTCGAGGTAAGCGGGGGCGGGGTTGGGCTGATACGGGTCACCGATAACGGGGCGGGCATTCCCGCCGCCGAGTTGGAGCTTGCCTTCCAGAGATACGCCACCAGCAAGATAAGCGGACTGGACGATTTGGAGTCCATCTCCAGCCTGGGCTTTCGCGGTGAAGCCTTGCCCAGCATCGCCGCCGTGTCCCAGGTGGAAATAGTGACCTGGGCGGCCAGCGACCCGACCGGTAATTACCTCAACCTGAAAGAGGGCGTGACAGTAGAACAAAGGAGCCAGGGACGGGCCCAGGGGACAACCATCACGGTGAAAAACCTGCTCCGTAATGTGCCCGCCAGGCTCAAGTTCCTGAAGTCGCCGACGACCGAAAACGGGCACATCGCCAATGTGGTCAGCCAGTACGCCCTGGCCTACCCGGAGGTTAAATTCACCCTGTCCAGCGAGGGGCGGGCGGTGCTGCGGACTCCAGGGGGCGGCAAGGTCATCGACAGCATCAGCGAGATTTACGGACTGGAGATAGCTCGAGAGATGCTGGAATTAGGACAAGGGGAAAACGACTGGCAGGGAGGTCCAGCACCCCCGTCAGTCCGGGTAAGCGGTATGGTCAGCGCCCCGACAGTAAGCCGGGCCAACCGGGATTACCTCAGCTTTTTCGTCAACCGCCGCTGGATAAACAGTCGATTGCTTTCCTGGGCGGTCGAGGAGGCCTACCACGGACTTCTTATGACGGGCAGGCACCCGGTGGCGGTCGTCAATATCTCGATACCGGCTAGCGAGGTGGATGTTAATATCCACCCCACCAAGACCGAGGTGAAATTCCAGAACGAACGACTTATATTTAGCGCCGTCCAGAAAGCGGTGCGCCAGGCTTTAATCGCCCAGGCGCCGGTGCCGGGCATCGAGGAGGTCGCCACTGTCTACGGAGTGAAGACTCAGCCCCGGCCATCCTTCTGGTCGCCCCCCGAAACCGGTTACCACCCAGTCAGTTCGTCACACCAGGCCGGTTCATACCACCATACCGGTTCATCCCCTCTAGCCCAGCCAACCCCTTCCCTATCTTTACCAGCCCTACGGCTGCTTGGACAGCTGGCAGGCAGCTACATCATTGCCGAGGGACCGGAAGGGCTGTACCTCATCGACCAGCATGCCGCCCACGAGCGCATCCTTTTCGAGCAGATTGAGCGGCAGAGCCAGCGGCGCCTGGTGGAGGTGCAGGGCATGCTGGAGCCGGCCACCTTTGAGGTGACTCCCCAGCAGGATGCCAGCCTCAAAGCCTGCTATCTCGACCTGCCTGAATTCGGTTTCTCCCTGGAACCATTCGGCGAGAGAAGCTACCTGGTCAGGGCGGTGCCCCTTTTGCTGCACAAGAAAGACTGGGGGGCGGCTTTGCGGGAATTGCTCGATGCCCTGGCGGACGGAGACGCTGCCGACTGGCGGGAGAAGCTGATGATTTCCTTCGCCTGCCACGGCGCTATAAAGGCGGGACAGGCGCTGACCGACGATGAAATGAGGGAGATGCTGCGTCAGCTGGAGAAAGCGGCCACCCCCAATAGCTGCCCTCACGGCCGGCCGACCATGATTCGCCTCAGCTCGGCTCAACTGGAAAAGGAATTTCAGAGGACCTGATTTCCTTGCCCTGTCTTATTCCACCTGTCCCCGATAGCATCGGGGCGAGAAACACATTCACTTCGCTCAGTGTAAATTCGGTGCCGAAGCAATCCGTTCACTTTGTAGTGACTCAGTGGAACCACGGTGAAATCGTTCTCGTTCCGATTATCTTCAGAGTGAACAGGATGAATCCGTAAGATTCGTATAGATTGCCTCCAGTGTCATTCTGAGTCCTTCTTTGAAGGATTCGGCTGAAGGACGACGAAGAATCTCACGTGCCTGCACCCAGAGTGCGTTACAGCACGCAGGCGTGAGACCCTTCGCCCCGACAAGTCGGGGCTCCGGGTGACACACACGATACTCGGCTCTTAACAAGGAAACGGCGCAGGTTTATCAACCACTTACTCTTTCTTCTTAATGAAGAGCTTGAGCCTGTTTATCTTGCCGGGCCCTTTAAGTGAGGCAGCCATCGCCGTCAGGAGATTAGCAATAATCTCCTTAGGGAACTTGGTCAGGGTAATCGGCTCGTCGTTTATGTAAAGTGCGATGCGTTCGCCCTGGGGCTTGATAAAACCCGCCTCAAGAAAATCGGCGATACCTTCGACATCCTCCAGGGAGAACTGCCTGGTCTTGGTCTCCAGCGGCTCATCGGTAGCGATGGCGATTAGCTTCTTGATATCAGTAAGAGGAGGGCCAATCTCCTTACGGTGGACTTCAATCTTGGGCACTGAGCTACCTTTGAAACCGTCGGCCAGGATAATATCCGGGTCCTCGCCGAAGAGTTGGGCGATTTCCTCTAGGCTGATGTCCGGGGCAACCGGCTTGATGAGCATCACCCGGTCTCGAGAATTGACGATGGTGGCCTCGCTGCCAGCCTGAATGTGCCGCCAGCTATCCTTACCCGGCTCGTCCAGGCTGTTCTCCCGGGCAGCGTGTTTCATAGTCGCCACGCGGTAACCCCGGGACTTTAGCTCCGGAATCAGCTTTTCGATAAGGGTGGTCTTCCCTGCTTCAGAGTGACCGACGAAGGCAACGATAGACGGCACAGCTCTCTCCCCTTCCATATATTATACTCCCCGCCCCAAAATCCGAAATCCTAATATCTAAGCTCTAAACAAATCCCAAATCATCATCTCCAAATTCCAAACTTTGTCATTTGAATTTTGAATTTTGAACTTGTTTAGGATTTAGAGTTTAGTGCTTGGTGCTTTATTATAGTCGCTCCCCAAAAATCTTCGTCCCGATTCGCACCATATTGGCCCCCTCCTCGATGGCGACACGGTAGGAACCGGACATGCCCATCGACAGATACTTCATCTCGACGCCGGGCAGGTTAAGCCGCTTGAGCTTTTCAAAGAGCTGCCTCGTTTCGGCAAAGTAAGGTCCTAACTCTTCCGCGCTACCTGAATAAGGTCCCACCGTCATCAGCCCCATCAGTTTCAGGTTAGGATAGGCGGCAATTTCCCTGGCCATCTGCTCAATACCTTCCGGGAAGACGCCCGATTTCCGTTGCTCCCGGCCGCTATTGACCTCGATGAGCACCGGCATCACCTTACCGAGACGTTTACACTGCTTATCGATTTCCCCGGCTATTTCCAGAGAATCGAGGCTTTCTATCATATCGAAGAGGGCCGCCGCTTTTTTCACCTTATTCTTTTGTAGGTGGCCGATAAGGTGCCACTGGGCTTTAGTACCGACCACCTGATAAGTCGTTTTGGCCTCCTGGATATAGCTCTCCCCGATTATTTTAGCGCCGGCCCCCACCGCCTCAAGAACCGCCTCTGGCAAAGCGCCCTTGGCGGCCGCCACCAGTTGCACACCGGGCGGCAGCTCGCTCAAAAGCCGGCGGACATTATCGGCAATCGTTTTCAGCGCTAAGTTACTCATAGCAGTATAGAAATTATATCAGTAAGCAGGGAGGTTTGCCAGACTGTTTCAGAGATAATCAGGTTAGGATTCCGTTTACCAGTCTGAGCTTTCACGAAATGTCTTAGTTAATTCACGTTTCCTGTTTTCTGGAAGCCAGGACGTCTCAATTCCCTGAAGGATTATTTTCTTGCTCTCCTCTCGCGAAAAGCCCAGCTTCGTTTCAAGCATCCGGTATTCTTCGGACAGAGAGTTGCCAAACATCTTGGGGTCGTCAGTGTTAATCGATATGGGTATTCCTCTATCAAAATAGCGCCTTACCGGATGTTCCTCAATTGAATCGACTACCCTTGTCTTTACATTCGAAATCAGACAGATTTCCAGAGGAATCTTGTGCTCCGCAAGGTAATCTACCAGAGAATCATCTTCAATTGCCCGCGTCCCATGTCCGATTCTCTCTACTTTAAGACTCTTAATAGCTCCCCAGACGCTCTCGGGACCGGCCGCTTCTCCGGCGTGGGCGGTGGTGTGAAAGCCAAGTTGCCGGGCTTTTTCATATACTTCTGCGAACGGCTCTGGCGGGTAGTCTTGCTCGGAGCCTCCGATAGTTATCCCGATGACCCCGAGATCCTTGACATCATTGATTTCCGAGAGAACCCTGTCTGCGTTTTTAGGGCCGCCATCACGGCATGCATCGGCAATAAGCGCTATTTCAATACCGGGAACACGAGAAAGACCAGAGCGGATTACTTCTGTCAGCCTTTGGGGTTCCAACCCTCGTCGGAAAAAGTCCGATGGCGTGTAGAAAACTTCAGCATAGCGAATATTCTGCTGCATAAGGTCTCTCGCCACCGCTTCAGCAATAAGAACGAAATCATCGTATTCCCGTAAGAACTGGTTTTTCCACACCCAGGTCTCAATAAAATGGGGAAAATCACGATAGTTAAACTTCTTTATGAGAGCTTGAACATTTGGAACAGATGGTTCTCCCCCGTACTTTTGGACTAATTGCCATAGAGCATCATGTGGTATAGCTCCCTCAAGGTGCAGATGAAGCTCTACCTTTGGCACTTTATCGAACCAGGTACTTTTGGTATTTGAGTCAGGTGCCTTGTAATGTCGGCTGGTCATATTAATTTATTCAACGGCGCAAAGCATATCGGACTTCGGTTTCACTATTATATACCAATAACAAGCCTAAGATAAGAGGAGTAACCCGAGAATTGACAACCGTCTTTTTCGTATGATATAAGTACTTATATTATTAGGGAAGGAATTTGCATGGGTTTTTCAGACGAGATAACCTCGGGCAGCCAGACAAGCGTGGTAATCGTTACCATATCAGATACTCCATGCCCAAGGGCTCAGTGTGCCTTTTTTAGGAAGATGAAATAGTCTAGCAGAACCAGACCAAAACGTAACACGAGCCCGGGTAACGACCCTGGGCTTTTTTTATGGCAAAAACCATTTTGGAGGATAACGATGAATGTTATAGAATCGGGACGAACTCCCTTCCCGGTGATATTACCCATAGCACACAGGGGATGGATAACAAATGCTGAATATTAGGGGTATATCAAAATCATATAGTAACCAGGTTCTTTTTTCCGATATCAGTTTTACCATCAATATGAAAGACCGCATCGCCGTCATTGGTCAGAACGGCACTGGAAAAACGACTCTCTTCGAAATCATCTCCGGTAATATCGAACCGGATTCCGGTTCCGTTTCTGTGCGTCGGGGTACCTCGATAGGCTACCTGAGGCAGGACATCAAGCCGACTTCCCAGCGCCGATTACTCGACGAGGTGGTGAGTTCCTCCGCCAATGTCAGCAACCTGGCCCATAAGCTCCAGCTCATCCGGGAGGAACTGGTGGAAGAAAAGGACGAAGAGAATATAGCCTCACTGCTCCGGGACCTCGGGGAACTCCAGAACGAGTTCGAATCGACCGGCGGCTACAACGCCGAGCACGAAGCAAAGATAATCCTTTCCGGACTGGGCTTTACCGAGTCCGATTTTTCTCGTCCCCTTTCCGAGTTCAGCGGCGGCTGGCACACCCGTATCGAGCTGGCTAAGCTCCTCTTTCTCAATCCCGACCTCTTAATCCTGGACGAGCCTACCAATCACCTCGACCTGGAGACTGTACGCTGGTTTGAAAACTACTTGAAAGGGTATCGTGGAACTATCCTTGTTACCTCCCATGACCGGGCTTTTTTGAACAACGTGGTGAAGAAAATCATCGCCTTCGAGAGAGACGAGGTCATCTTTTTCAACGGCAACTATGACGATTATGTGTTGGCCAGGCAAAAAGACCTGGAAATCAGGCAGGCGATGGCAAAAAGGCAAGATGCCAAGATAAAGAAGGAAATGCGCTTTATCGACAGGTTCCGGTCTAAGAATACCAAGGCGGCCCAGGTGCAGAGCCGGATAAAAAGGCTGGAAAAGATAGAAAAGGTCGTCGTACCGAGGTCGACTAAGAAAATCAATTTCTCTTTCCCCGAACCCCCGCGCAGCGGCCGTAATGTCATCACGCTTGAGGGTGTCTCAAAATCCTATGATTCCAAACCGGTGTATAACGACCTCAACCTGGCCCTGAGCCGGGGCGACAAGGCGGCACTGGTGGGACCCAACGGGGCTGGCAAGACCACTCTTCTCAAGATTCTGGCCGGAGCGCTGCCCTTTGAGAAAGGCAGGCGCACCCTGGGCCACAACGTCACCACCTCTTACTTTGCCCAGTACTATATCGACCTGCTTAATCCCGATAATACCATCATCGAGGAAATCAGACAGGTCGCCCCGGACGAGCCGGAGCAGAGGCTGAGGAGTCTTCTTGGAGCGTTCCTGTTCAGCGGGGAGGATATCTATAAGAAAGTGGCGGTACTATCGGGCGGGGAAAAGACGCGGGTAGCTCTGGCCAGAATGCTGACCAGACCGGCTAATTTCCTGCTCCTTGACGAACCGACCAATCACCTCGATATCCCGTCCCGCGAGATATTGACGGACGCCTTGCAGGCTTATGGCGGAACTTTCTGCCTGATTACCCACGACCGCACCCTGATACGAGAGGCAGCCAACCAGATAATCGAGATAAGGGACGGTAAAATACAGGTCTTCCCGGGCGGCTATGATGATTATCTGTATGCTAAGGAACGGGACGAATCCCGTGTTGATGATGCCTCTGAGAGTACTCGGATTTTGCCCGGAAATAACTTGTCAAATAACGTAGTAAAGAATCAACAACGGCAGCGCAAGGTCACAGAGGGGAATCTGAGGAATAAATATTACCAGCAAATCACGCCGGTCAAAACCCGCATCTCCGCCATAGAGACTGAGATTTCCCGTCTCAGCCAGCGTCTGAGGGAGGTAGAAACGATGCTGGCCGACCCCGAATATAACAAAGACGGAAAGAAAGTGCATCAGACCAACCAGGAGTACCTGTCGCTAAAAGCGAATATCGGTGCCCTGACTACCGAGTGGGAAGACCTGACGGGTGAACTCGATAAGCTCACCCGGGAATTCGACATCGAGCTGGGAGCCCTGAAATAATCGATGACAGGAACAAATATCGGGAACTGAATGATAATAGGGCGGAATGGTCTCGCAATGACATGTGCCTCTAGGATTTGCTTACAGCAGCCTCGATGACTTGTCTCTCCTCTTTTGTAAGTCCGTAAAGGTCATAAACCTTCAGGTCAATCTGGCGCTCCAGTTCGGATACATCTGCGGTTGGTTTCTTTTCCTTGATGGCCAGGATTTTATTAACAAGACTTGATATCTGATCATTATCAGGTTGCTTGGGAATTGCCAGCGGAGATATATACATTGGTTTGTATTCCAGGTAGCCTCCTTGCCTTTCCGCGGCGCTTTGGGAGACCATATATCTTGTAACCTGTGAATTAAGAACCCCTAGTAGGTATCTACTATCAGAGACTATTATGTTAGCAGGAGCACTAACGTAGTAGCCAGCATCGGCAAATGCAAATTTGGGTTCCACTGCCAAATTACCCCAGACAATCTTCGGCTGCTCGAACTCTTTCCAATAAGCAATGTTATCTTGAATTTCATACCATTCATAACTTCCAGGCTTGCGTCCACCATCAGCCCCTGGCGTGAGTTCTTTTTTATACTTATTAAGGTACTTATCAATGGCTGGATACTTGGTGATATCAACGCCGTGTCGGGTAAAAATAAGGTATAGGTCTGGCGGTTTTATTTGCCACCGTTTTACATCTCTGCCTCTCAACAATGGTTTGAGTAACTCGGCTGAAGATAAATCTTCAGCAATGAGGCGGTCACGGGTGGCGCGGTCAACGACAAAAGCTTCGTTGAGACCGGTTTTGATGCCGTAATAAAACTTACCCTCTACGTATTCACCTAGCGGTTTCCCCGCTTTACGTAGTTTTTCCAGCAAACGCAGCACGACCGGGGATTCCAGCCGCCAGCCATCGGCGGATAGTTCTGTTTGAGCGATAAGGAAACTGCCAGACTGGAAGGCAGAAGAAAATTCTTTAAGTGCGGCTCCTGGGCTCCAGGTAAAAATGCGGGTTTGATTCTCGCCCGGCGGTGACTTGCGTAGAATAATAATGCTGGGATAGGTGATGGCGTTAAAGACAGGCGCATCATTAAAATCGATAAGTTCGGATATTAGAGTCTTGCTGCCCAGAAATTGCCGTAATTTCTGCCCGTAGCCGGAGCGGAAGTATTTATTCGGAGAAATGTAGCTGAGCATGCCGCCGTCTTTTAGTATCTGGAAACCGCGCTCGTAGAAATAGACATAGAGGTCAGCTATTCCCGTGTAACACTCGAATTGTTTCTGTAATGCAGGTTTAATCTCCTGAAGCTGTTCCTGACGGACATAAGGCGGATTACCAATAACGATATCAAAGCCACCATTGTCCATAACATCCTTGAATTCCAGTTGCCAGTTGAAGGGATTTTTATCCTCCCAATTATCGCCGAAGTACTTTCTAAGCTCCTCTTCTGTGCCTGAGATAAGAGAATTACCGACCTTGATATTTTCGTTCAAGATTTTTGGCAATTTCTCTCTTTTCGTATCAGAGAAAGCCTGCATCGTGAGGTTCACGGCGGCTATTTCCGCCGCTTCCGGGTCCAGGTCTACCCCGTAAAGCTGCTTTTCCAGTATATGGTGCGGGTAATCAATCAGCGGTTCCGGCAACTGCTTAAAAATCTCCATGCGCTGGAACATATCGGCGCCGGCGCCACCTGCCAGCAGTTTAACCCGCTCATCTTCTATTGTCGTATTTGTCCGGCGATAATAATCCGCAAGCACCTGGTATGCGTATATCAGGAAAGAGCCGCTGCCGCATGCCGGGTCGACTATTCTAATTTCCTCCACCTTTTCAATTGCGTGAAGTCCGTGTTTGTTCTCCAGCTCATTTAACAGAGAGCCTAAAGTGTTATCTACCATGTAATGAACAATGAAAGAAGGGGTATAATAGATTCCCCCCGCTTTGCGTATGTCAGTGCGCTCTTCCGAAGTGATAGCGCCGTTTTCCAATGTTAATTTGGTGCTGAGGTAAGTCTCATAAGTGTTGCCCAGAATATCCGAGGTAAACTTGCGGAAAGATATATTGTTTATCTCCGTCATGATTTTGTCTAATGCATCGTTAGGAATAATGACTTTCTCACAAACGTGTCCCGGCTGAAACAAGGTGGTATTATGGTGTTCATCCATCACATGAGAAAAGTCAATCAACTCACGCATCAGATAATCAGGCGTGGCATAAGCTCCTCTCTTGTGGAAGTAACTGATGATATTCTCTATGACATCGTACTCTCTAAGCACCTCTTTATCATCTGCATAACGGATGAGTATCAAGCGGTCAAGAAGCCGTTGAACTGCTGCCATTAGTTTCACAAAGTCAAAGCTATCACCTGTCTTCAGGTCTGGTATATCCGAATTATGCTGATAGATAATATTAGCAAGGCGGAGACGCCAATCCTGCAGCAAGGCCAAAAATTCCTGGTCGACGGGCTTGATTTCTAGCTGTCTTTCAGTGGAGGGAAGACTGCCCGCCTGAACTCTATCGGGAGAAAGATGCAAGAGTTCAGGTAGCCGTTTCAATAATTCCTCAGGCTCATCGAACCAGAGGATTAACCGTTCGTGGTCAGCATTGAAAACTTGAAGACGTTCAAAATTAGTCAAAATACAATAAGGAATCTTCTTGCCACGGGCATATCTAAAGAGTTGTTTTTCTTCCAGAGTGCGGTCACCCACGCGTTCATCAGAGCGAGATAAAACTCCGAACTTCTTGGCTTCCAGCATCAGAGCAGGCTGGCCAGCTATCTCTAGCCCTACATCAACAATACCAGCACCGCGAATATACCCTTCACGCCTGTAATTGGTGCGCTCCCCGGGGTTATTGTAGACATTCCACCCTAAAGCAACAAATAGCAAATCAATGTAGCCAGCTCGAACATCCGCCTCAGACTGGTTCTTGTCGGTTTCGCGCTCATATTTGTCAACCAACTCGGCTATTTGTTGTTCAGCTTGTTCTACAGTCATTGTCTTCCCCTATATGTCTTGCGTCATTATAGCATTGGCCCGAAGTAGTTGAAAGGGTGTCGGCAATTAATGCCGTGGATATCACCAAGGTGGAAAGAATAATTGCCGGGTTACCTTGATTGTAGAGCGGTTCTGTTTGCATTTGATGGATTCCACCCGCCGAATTGACCAACACAACTGCAATATGATATTCTCCCACTGAAAGAAGGACAAACAATTGGACTCATTTGACAGACAATGGCAGCGCTGGTTTCCTGAAGAACATGGCAAGCAGCCCGAACCTCCGCCGCCTCCCGCCGGCAGGTGGTCAACCGGCATCATCCTCTTAATCATCTCGGGCGTCCTGGCCCTGCTCATCCTCCTTGACATGGCCAAAGACCTCTACAGCGAGTGGCTCTGGTTCAGCAGCTTGAATTATGGCAGCGTTTACACCACCGTCCTGAAAACAAGGGTACTGGTTTTCTTCCTGGCAGCCATCAGCTTCGGAGTCCTATTTATTGGAAACTTAGGACTGGCGGCGCGCCTGGTGCCCAAAAATGAAGCCCGCTTCTGGCCATTGAACATAGTGCGCCAATTGCAGTCGATGCTGCGGATGGTCGTTATCCTGGGAACGATACTACTAAGTTTAATATTCGGTCTGGTAGCCCAGAGCAAATGGGAAATCATACTGCGCTTCCTGAACCGGCAGCCTTTTGGCATCACCGACCCTGTTTTCCATAAGGAAGTCGGCTTTTATGTCTTTTCCTTACCTTTCCTTGACCTGGTAGAGGGCTGGCTGCTCTGGGCGCTGATAGTTACTCTTGCCGGCAGCGCCGCGGTATATCTTCTCAGTTACGGATTACAGTGGTTTAGATTGCATTTAACCAGACCTGTGTTAGCCCATATAAGCGGCTTGGCTATCGCCCTCCTGGGGCTGCTCGCCTGGGGCTATTGGCTCAGCATCTGGGAACTGGTTTTCTCCTCACGGGGAGTCGTCTTCGGAGCCAGCTATGCCGATTTGCATGCCAAACTACCCGCCCAGTGGATTCTCATTGTAGTGGTCTTTATCTCTATTGGCGTCATCCTGGTTTCAGTATGGCGGCGTAACTTCCGCTGGCCTCTCTATGCCATCGGGGGGTGGCTGGCCGCGGCTATTCTCATCGGTAATGTCTACCCGGCTGTGATACAGCGCTTCGAGGTGGAACCGGATGAGCTGAATAAAGAGACACCCTATATCAACTATAATATCGATTTTACCCGCCAGGGCTTTGCCCTCGACCGCATCGAAGAGCAACCCTTTCCCGCCGAGGACGCCCCCAGCCCCCAGGATATCGCTCAAAATGAAATGACGGTCAACAATATCAGGCTCTGGGATACCCGTCCCTTGAAGGACACCTATAATCAGATTCAGTCTATCCGGCTCTATTATGACTTCAATGACATCGATGTCGACCGCTATACTATCGATGGCTTGTACCGCCAGGTGATGCTCTCAGTCAGAGAGCTATCCGCTGAAAAATTAGCCGGGCAAGCTCAGACCTGGCTTAACCGGAAACTACAGTTTACCCACGGCTACGGCGTCGCCATGAGCCCAGTTAATGAGATTACCTCTCAGGGACTGCCTGAATTACTCTTGAAGGATATCCCGCCCGTCGGCAGGCTTACTCTCGACCAGCCCCAGATATACTTTGGAGAAAAGACGGACGATTATATCATCGTGAAAACAAAGACCCAGGAGTTCGACCATCCCAGCGGTGAGGATAATGTCTATGGTTTTTATCAGGGTAAAGACGGTGTCAGCCTGGGCGGTTTCTTCCGCCGGTTTATCTACGCCTGGGAACTAAGTGATTTCAATATCCTTATCAGTAACCAGCTGACATCGGAGAGCCGAGTGCTCTACTACAGGAACATCAAGGACAGGGTCAGCCACCTGGCGCCATTTTTAAAGCTGGACAAAGACCCCTACCCGGTGGTGATAGACGGCAGGCTGCTCTGGATACAGGACGGCTATACCACCAGTAACCGCTACCCCTATTCCACACCGGATACCAGCGGCATAAACTATATCCGTAACAGCGTGAAAGCCGTTGTCGATGCCTACAACGGAGATGTCACCCTCTATGTTGCCGACCCAACTGATGCCCTGATTCGGACTTACCAGAGCATCTTCCCCAAGCTCTTCCAGCCCTTGACTCAGATGCCCGATTCCCTGCGCGCCCACCTCCGCTACCCCGAGGATATGTTCGTCATCCAGGCTGACGCCTACCGGAGCTACCACATGCGTGATGCCAGGGTGTTCTACAATAAGGAAGACCTCTGGGCGATACCCAGGGAGCTCTATTACGGGAACGAGCAAGCCATGGACCCCTACTATGTCATCATGCGCCTGCCCGGTGAACAAGACGAGGAGTTCCTGCTCATGTTACCTTTCACACCGGTCAATAAGAATAACACCATTGGCTGGCTGGCCGCTCGCAGCGATGGAAATAACTACGGCAAGCTATTGGCTTACCTCTTCCCCAAAGACCGACTGGTCTATGGCCCCAGCCAGGTGGAAAACCGCATCGGCCAGGATACTACCATCACTTCACAGTTTGCTCTGTGGGGTCGGGGTGGCTCCCGGGTTATCCGCGGTAACCTGCTTCTCATTCCCTTAGCCAAATCGATGCTCTATGTGGAGCCGGTCTTTCTCCAGGCTGAGGTGGGCGGCCTGCCGGAACTGAAACGAGTCATCGTAGCTACCGGCGACCAGATAGCCATGGAAGCCACTCTCAAAGAAGCTCTCGCCGCCATATTCGGCAATCAAGCTGCCCCGACCGAACCTGCCGTAACCCCACCCACCACGACCCCATCCGGCAGGGGTACAACCGCTACCCTGAATGACTTGATTAACCAGGCCCAGCAACACTATAAACAGGCTCTGGACTATCAGAAGGCAGGCGATTGGGCTAACTATGGCAAAGAGCTGGCCGCTTTACAGGCGGCGCTGGAGCGACTGTCTAAGTTAGCCGGCAAATAACAAGCACCGGCAAAAGATTCCAAATAGACTCCGTTATACTACTTCCTCTCCCTCGAGGGGAGAGTCCCGACTCCGTGCGGGATCCCGCATGAAATCGGGAGATTAAGGTGAGGGTGACAAGCTGCCAGTGGCAAAAAGAATAATTGAACCTCAACAAATACACTTAGCGCAAGTTTTACGGCATCAACAAACCCCTGCGGAGAGAATACTGTGGAATAAATTACGTGGCATTAAACTCAATGGAAATAAGTTCCGCAGACAACATCCAATTGGGAATTATATCGTTGATTTTGTCAGTCTTGAAAATAAGCTCGTTATTGAAATTGACGGCGGACAACATAACGAAGTCCCAATAATAGAGCACGATGAGAAACGGACAAAATGGTTGGAGAGTAAAGGTTACCGAGTGTTGAGATTCTGGAATAATGATATATTAACAAATATTGAAGGCGTATATCTTCTGATACTGGAAGGTTTGAAATAGAATTTGTTCACCCTCATCCTAACCTTCCCCCCTCAAGGGGGAAGGGACTCGACTTGTACAGCTATTTACGTCTAAGAACTATATGATGATACGATTGCAAGGAAAAGTAATTATGGTCCAGCGTGAAACTACTTCCTCTCCCTTGAGGGGAGAGGATTAAGGTGAGGGTGATACGATTTTTATCCCCTCACTTACGTCTCTCCCGCAAGGGGAGAGAGATGAGGTGGGAAAAAATTGCCAGGTAAAGTAATCATGGTTCAGGGGACTGCCTCGAATGTGGGCAAGAGCATACTGGTTACCGCTCTCTGCCGCATTTTCAAAAATGACGGCCTCAGGGTAGCCCCCTTCAAATCCCAGAATATGTCCCTTAATTCCTTCGTCACCCCTGACGGAGGCGAGATTGGCCGCGCCCAAGCCGTGCAGGCCGAAGCCGCCGGTATCTTCCCCACTGTAGATATGAACCCCATTCTCTTAAAGCCGGAAGCCAATAGCCGTTCTCAGGTGGTCGTCAGAGGCCGCCCCACGCAGTCCACGGGAGCCGCCGCCTATTACAAGCTGAAATCAGAACTCTGGCCGGTGGTCACTCAAGCCCTGGACACCCTGCGGGAGGAGTATGACATTGTCGTCATCGAGGGCGCTGGCAGCCCGGCGGAAGTCAACCTAGCTAAGGACGAGATAGTCAATATGCGCGTGGCACGGTACTGCCAGTCGCCGGTCTTGCTGGTGGGTGATATCGACCGGGGCGGCGTCTTCGCCTCGCTGCTGGGCACGCTGTGGCTCCTCAACCCGGAAGACCTTGCTCTGGTCAAAGCTCTGGTAGTCAACAAGTTCCGGGGCGACCCGTCACTATTCGTACCCGGCATCAAATTTCTGGAGGAAAAATCCGGCCTGCCGGTGGCGGGGGTAATCCCCTACTTTAATGACATTGCCATCGCTCAGGAGGATTCGGTTGCCTTGGAACATGCCAGTTCTAACCCATCGACAACGCTCGGGGTAAACCCACCAACCTTCAAGGTAGACATCGCTGTCATCAGGCTGCCCCACATCTCTAACTTCGATGACTTCGACCCTCTGACTAAAGAAAACGGTATCAGAGTACGTTATGTCAAATCAACTAAAGACCTGGGGCAGCCCGATTTGGTTATTCTGCCCGGCAGCAAGACCACGGTTGCCGACCTTGACTGGCTCAGGGAAAGCGGGCTGGCTGACAGCATTGCCGCCTTACATCAGCGGGGTGTCTTTATAATCGCAGTATGCGGCGGCTTTCAAATGCTGGGGCGATTCATCGATGACCCGGAGCACGTAGAGTCTAATATCTTGCGCCGCTCCGGTCTGGGACTTCTGCCTATCACCACCGCCTTCTTGCCGACCAAAGAAACCCACCAGGTGAAGGGTGAGGTAGTCTCCTGCCGGGGGCTGCTGGCTAAAACAAAGGGTATCAGCTTTGACGGCTACGAAATTCACATGGGCAGGACGGAGAGCGATGCCCATTCGACCCTTCGGCAGAGCTCAGGGCAGGCAGGCTCAGGGCAAGCTGGAGGCGGAGCCTCCTTCCGATTAACCGAGCGCTCAGGCAAGCCGTGTGATATCGCCGATGGCTACCTGGATGCCAGCGGG
>ERZ1292640.2090-Hain-H43-02um-R1-2090-length-16264-cov-8_pt1 | contig 16264 bp, 13 predicted proteins | sample MGYA00564404_ERZ1292640 | MGnify/ENA primary metagenome ERZ1292640 (study PRJEB36523, sample SAMEA6512636) | groundwater metagenome | collected 2019-01-08 | study: AquaDiva: Metagenomics assemblies of 32 groundwater samples
ACATCACGCACAGCTACCCGCACTGCTGGCGCCACAAGACGCCGGTGATCTACCGTGCTGCCGCGCAATGGTTCGTGCGCATGGACGAAGGCGAGGGCGTCTTCACCAAGGACAAGGCGAGCAAGACGCTGCGCCAGCTGGCGCTCGCCGCCATCGAGGAAACCAGCTTCTTCCCTGAAAACGGCAAGGCCCGGCTGCGCGACATGATCGCCGGCCGACCCGACTGGTGCATCTCGCGCCAGCGCAACTGGGGTGTGCCTCTGCCCTTTTTCATCCACAAGGACAGCGGCGAGCTGCATCCGCGCACCATGGAGATCATGGATCAGGCCGCCAACATGGTGGAGGCCGGTGGCATCGAAGCCTGGAGCAAGGTCACGGCCGAGGAGATCCTGGGTGCCGCGGACGCCGCGCACTACACCAAGGTCAATGACATCCTGGATGTGTGGTTCGATTCCGGCACCACGCACTTCCACGTGCTGAAGAACAGCCACAAGGACCAGTCCACCTGGCCGGCCGACCTGTATCTGGAAGGGCACGACCAGCACCGCGGCTGGTTCCATTCATCGCTCTTGACCGCCTGCGCCATGTACGACCATGCGCCCTACAAGGGCCTCCTGACGCACGGTTTCACCGTGGACGGTCAGGGCCGCAAGATGAGCAAGAGCGTGGGCAATGTGGTGGCACCGCAGCAGATCAGCGAGAAGATGGGCGCCGAGATCATCCGCCTGTGGTGCGCCGCCACCGACTACTCGGGTGACCTCGGCATCGACGACAAGATCCTGGCGCGCGTGGTGGACGGCTACCGCCGCATCCGCAACACGCTGCGTTTCCTGCTGGCCAACGTGAGCGACTTCGATCCGGTCAAGGACAAGGTCGAACTCAAGGACATGCTGGAGATCGACCGTTATGCGCTGAGCCGCGCGGCCGAACTGCAGGCCGATATCCTGACGCACTACGAGGTCTATGAGTTCCACCCGGTGGTGGCCAAGCTGCAGGTCTACTGCTCGGAAGACCTCGGCGCCTTCTATCTGGACGTGCTGAAGGACCGCCTCTACACCACGGCACCGAAGTCGCTGGCACGCCGCAGCGCCCAGACTACGCTGTGGCAGATCACGCATGCCATGCTGCGCTGGATGGCACCGTTCCTCAGCTTCACCGCGGAGGAAGCGTGGAAAGTGTTCGGTACGTCTGAATCCATCTTCATGGAAACCTATTCGGCACTGGGCACGCCCGATGCCGCACTGCTGGCCAAGTGGAACCGCATCCGCGAGATCCGCGATGTGGTCAACAAGGACATCGAGGCGCTGCGTGCCGACGGCCAGGTCGGCGCTTCGCTGCAGGCCGAAGTGACGCTGACCGTTGGCGCCGACGACCACGTCCTGCTGACCAGCCTGGGCGAGGACCTGAAGTTTGTCTTCATCACATCCGCCATCAAATTGGTTGCTGGTGACGCCATATCCACGAGCGTAGAGGCCTCAAAACATGCCAAGTGCGAGCGCTGCTGGCACTACCGCGACGATGTCGGTCACGATGCGACCCACCCGACGCTGTGCGGCCGCTGCACCAGCAACCTGCATGGCGCCGGCGAAGAAAGAAAGGTCGCCTGATGGCCAAACCGCGTTCACACACCAGTGCCGGCATGCTGCAGTGGCTCGGCTTGGCCTTCATCCTGCTGCTGGCCGACCAGTTCACCAAGGTGCTGATCCTGGGTTACTACCACCTGGGTGAGAGCACCACCGTGACGAGTTTCTTCAACATCGTGCGGGTGCACAACAGCGGCGCGGCCTTTTCCTTCCTGGCCGGCGGCTCGGGCTGGCAGCGCTGGTTCTTCGTCGGCATCGCGGTGGCCGCAGTGATCTTCATCCTGTTCATGCTGCGTTCGCACGCCGGCCAGCGGCTGTTCTCCTTCGCCATGGCCTGCATCCTGGGCGGCGCCATCGGCAACGTGATCGACCGCCTGCTGCACGGCTATGTAATCGATTTCCTCGATTTCCACCTGCGCAACTGGCACTTCCCCGCTTTCAACGTGGCCGACAGCGCCATCACCATCGGCGCGGCCTGCCTGATCCTGGACGAACTGCTGCGGGTGCGACGCAGCAGATAAAAACACCACACGAGGAGACCTCATGCAAGCACCCGAGAGCACCGTCAACCCCGTTCTGCTCGACCGCATGAGGTACCGGGCCGACCCGCTGGCCGATGCCACGGTCAGCCGCATCCTCGGCCCCTGGCACGAAGTGGCGGCCACCAGCAGCAGCGACGATGCCCTGCGCACCAACGCCGCGCAATGGCAGCGGCTCGGTGCCGTCAACCGCCTGTTCGGCAAATGGCAGGACAACCGCAGCCTGGCCGGCTGGCGCGTCGAAGACCGCGAGACACCCCCCGAGATTGCCGCCCTGCTGGAAGACTACGTGCGCACAGCGCAGGTGCTGCCGGCCTGGGCCGACCCGGCCAAGATCGCGCGTGCCGAGGAACTGTTCATCAACTTCGGCGTGCTGTCCTGCCTGCTGCTGTTCTGCTCCAGCCTGCCCGAGTGCTACGTGATCCCCGACCTGTCGACCGTGCTGCACGCCAGCGGCCAGCTGGAGACGCGCACCGACCACCGCATCCGCGCCACCGCGGCCATGATCTTTCCGGTGATGATGCAAGGCGGCCTGACGAACCCGAAAGGCAGCGGGCTGGCACAGATTCTCAAGGTGCGGCTGATCCACGCCACCATCCGCAACCTGATCCTGCGCGGCAACCCCGAGGCCGCGCTGCAGGCTTTCGAAGCCGACAGCCAGAATCCGGCGGCCCGCCGGGTGTTGCCGCTGGCATCCTTGCAGGCTTCGACCGACATGCAGCAGACCCTGTATGCCCACGGCTGGGACCTGGGCGACATGGGCCTGCCCTGCAACCAGGAAGAGCAGGCCTACACCCTGCTGACCTTCAGCTACGTCTTCCTGCGCAGTCTGCGCCGGCTCGGGCTGGGCTTGAGCCGTGCCGACGAGGAGGCCTACCTGCACACCTGGAACGTGGTGGGCCATGTGCTGGGCCTGCAGCGCGAACTGATGGCCGACACCATGGCGCAGGCGGCCGAACTCTTTGCCGCCATGCAGGCGCGCGGTCGCGCCCGCCAGGTCGAGCCCGACAGCCGCCCGGCCCTGACACGCGCCCTGATGCAGACCATGGCGCAGGTGCTGCCGCTGCGCGTGCTCAAGCCCTTCCCTGTGCTGCTGACCCACTACCTCTGCGGCCGCACCACGGCCAAGGCGCTGGGCTTGCGCCAGCAGGTGCCCTGGTTGTCGCGCCTGCTGTTTGCCGCCGGCATGCTTGTCATCCGCGCCATCGACGGCACTGTGCGCCTGGTCGTGCCCGGTTTTTCACTGTCACGCCTGTTCACCCGCCTGCTGGGCGATCGCCTGATGGCGCAGATCCTGCTGGACCAGACCCGCCCGCTCAAGCTGCCGGGCACCCTGCTCAACCAGGTCCAGGCCATGGTGGTCAACTGGCGCATCAAGCCCAAAGCGGCGCGCTGAGCGTGCCCATGCCCAAACGGAAACGGCCCCCGGGGTTGCCCCCCTGCGGCCGTTTCCATGGTCGACGGACCGGTCAGATCAGCCTTTGGCCGGGTAGCGGTTGGGATAGAGCTCGTTCTGCTTCAGGCTGGTCTCGCCTTCGACAATATTGCCGGTGCGACGGGCTTCGAACAACTCCTTCTCCACCTCGGCGCGGGTACGGCCTTGCACGACCGCCTTGGCCGGGTAGCGGTTGGGGTAGAGCTCGTTTTGCTTCAGGCTGGTCTCGCCTTCGACGATATCGCCGGTGCGACGGGCTTCGAACAACTCCTTCTCCACCTCGGCGCGGGTACGGCTTTGCACGGCCGCCTTGACCGGGTAACGGTTGGGATAGAGCTCGTTCTGCTTCAGGCTGGTCTCGCCCTCGACGATGTCGCCGGTGCGGCGGGCTTCCAGCAGTTCGGCCTGGACTTCGGCGCGTGTCTTGGCGGCGGCCGGATCGGCCGCCAGGGCGTTACCGGCGGCCAGTGCTGCCAGGGCCAGGGTGATGACGGCGGTGTATTTGCTGTTCATGGTGAATTTCCTTTCGAAGACAAACAAAGTTTTCTGGGCATGGCAGGAAATTGCTTTCTCGTCTGTCCAGCCTCGGTGATTCACTATTTGTTTCGAATCATCGATGGAATGAACTTTATGACGTCCTTGTTTCAAGAAAAATAGCGTATATTTCAAGTAACTATTGCTGATTCAGCAATAAAATAATTCTTGAATTTCGGCAAGAGGTACCCCATGGACAGGCTCCAATCCATGCGCGCGTTTCAGCGCGTGGTCGAAGAAGGCAGTTTTGCCGGCGCCGCCCGCGCCCTGGACATGTCGCCGGCCGTCGTCACGCGCCTGGTGGCGGACCTGGAGCAGAGCCTGGGCACGCGGCTGCTGCATCGCACGACACGCAAGCTCTCGCTCACCGAAGCCGGCAATGAGTACGGCGCACGGTTGCACAGCATCCTGCAGGACATCGATGAGGCCGAAATGGCGGCTGCGGCCCACAGCAAGGAGTTGCAAGGCACGGTGCGCGTGCTGAGCACACCGACCATGGCCACCTACTTCATCGCCCCCAACATCGCGCGCTGGCGCGAACGCCAGCCCAAGCTGATGCTCGACCTGGCCATCGATGCGCAGCCGCTGTCACGCCTCGAAGCTTTCGATCTGGTGGTGATGGCGGCGGACGAAGGGTTCGATGCCAATGTGGTTGCCCGCCCGCTGGGCACGAGCGATCTGATCCTGTGCGCGTCACCCGGCTACCTGCAGCGCCATGGTCTGCCGCGCACGCCGGAGGACCTGATACAGCATGCCTACCTCAAGACCGCCGAACTGCCCGGCCAAGATCAGGCCGACCGCCGGCTGCGGCTGGAGCCGGCCTCGGCCAGCATGCCGGCACGCGATCCGGTAGAAATTCCCGTGACGCCAGTGCTGCGCAGCCAGACTTACGACGTCCTGCAGCAGGCCGGGCTTGATGGGGTCGGCTTCTTTCCTGCCTCCGAACTGATGGCCAGGCCGTTCCTGAACAGCGGGCAATTGGTACGGCTGCTGCCCGACTGGATACTGGGACGCGTGACCGCTTATGCCGCACTGTCGACACGCAAGTTCATGCCGGCCAAAACACGGGCCTTCCTCGACTTCCTGGTCGAGCGCGTCTCGGCCCTGAGTTAAAGTTTTTGCAGCAATGGCGCACGCGGCTGCATCCGCAGCAGATTAGCGAGCAAGGTGCGCAGCTTGCCGGCGGCCAGCGGTTTGTGCAGCAACGGATAACCCGACTCCCGTGCTTCGCGCAGGCGCTCCGGATCGGTGTCGCCAGTGAGAATGGCCGCAGGCACCTGCCGGCCGCAATGGTCGCGAATCAGGCGGATCGCCTCCACCCCGGTACGCCCTTCCCGCAGGCGATAGTCGACCAGCATCACATCCGGCTGGAACCCCGTGCTGCGCAGCAGATGGAGCGCCTCGTCGGCAGACTCCGCCGTTACTACCGCATAACCCCAGTTCTCCAGCAGTCTGGTGGCAGACAGCCGGATGGACTGATCGTCATCCACCAGCAGGACCGAGGCGTCCAGGGACTGGCCATACATCACTTGCGCCTCGACAGCCGGCCTGGCGCCCGGCCGGCCCAGAGGCACCGTCACGGCAAACATGGAGCCGTACTGCGCTTGCGAACGCAAGGTCAGCGGATGCTTGAGCATGCGCGCCAGGCCATCCACGATGGCCAGCCCGAGGCCCAGGCCCTTGTAACGGTCGCGCTCCGGATTGCCGAGTTGCACGAACTCGTTGAAGATTTCCTTTTGCTGATGGGCCGCAATACCGATGCCGGTGTCGTGCACCTCGATGCGCAGGTCGCCCGCCTGGTGCCGGCATCCCAGCAGAATTTTTCCCTTCTTCGTGTACTTGATCGCATTGCTCATGAAGTTGCGCACGATCCGCTCCAGCAGGATGGGATCGCTGCGCACCCAGGCCGAGCTCATGACGACGCGGCAGCACAGTCCGTGGGCCAGGGCCTGTGGCACGAAATCATCGGCCATGCGCTGGAGCAGGTCGGCCACGGGGAAGTCACGCACCATCGGCTGAGTCGCGGCGGCATCGATTTTCGAAAAATCCAGCAAGGCACTGAGCAGGTCGCTGAACTCGCGGCCCACGGCCCGGATGTTGCCGACCAGGGAACGACTGGGGTGCTCCTGCAATTCGTTTTCCAGCGTGGCGGAAAACAGCTCCAAGGCCTGCACCGGCTGGCGCAGGTCATGGCTGGCGGCCGCAAAAAAGCGGGTCTTGGCCATATTGGCCTGCTCGGCTCGCGTCTGCGCCGCCTCGGCCAGCTCCTTCTGCCGGATCAGCTCCTGGATCAGGAGCTGGTTGCGAAAGCGCAAGTGGATCGATTCGAGCAGGCCGCTCTGGATTTTCCTCGCCAGCAACAGGTTGACCGGCAGGAACAACAGGCCAAACACGCCCACCGCGACGTAGATGAGTTCGAACTCAAGGATGCAGCGCAGGGAAAACGGCAGGATCACCGGCAGCAGGTAGGCCACATGCGCCGGCAGGTAGGCCGCATGCATCATGATCGAGCCGATCGACATGATGCCCAGCACGATGGTCAGGGCAAACAGCGCCAGCAATTGATGCTGGAAAAAAAGCAGGCCGGCCGCCCCCAGCAAAGCACCCGACAACAGCGACGTCACGACATACAGCCTGGCCCAACGGACGGGATCGGACGCCGTGCCCTGCCGGTGCCGGAAATACAGCTGCAACACCCAGCGCAGCACACCCAGCACGAAGACGCCGGCCAGCCAGCCCAGCAGGATCTCGCGCGGCACGCCGCCGACCCACAGCATGCCCACCAGGCCGGCCGAGATGGCAAAGTTGCTGATGATGGCAAACGGCAGCTTGTCATACAGCTGTCCCACCTGTTCATGCAGGATCGCCGCCTGCGACTGCCCTGAACTGGACAGTTTCATGCCTCTGCCTCGCGCATTGATGTTCCTCCCGAGTGTTATCGGCTGCTAGCCCGAAAAGCTTAGCACGGGCATTCCCTGCCTAAAAGTTTTCAGCCGGCATGCCGAAAACACGAGAAGGTGCGGTCGGGCTCATCGGGCTCGGCCGTGTTCGGGCCTGGCCCATCCAAAGGAACAGCAACACGCAGACATTGCCATGGGACTGGGTATTAACACCAACGTCGCAGCACTGACCGTGCAACGCCAGCTGGCGGGCACGGGCTCGACGCTGGCCACGACCCTGCAGCGGCTGTCCACCGGCATGCGCATCAACAGCGCACGCGACGATGCAGCCGGACTGGCCATCACCGAACGCATGACAGCCCAGATCCGCGGCAACAACATGGCGGCGCGCAATGCGAACGATGGCATCTCCTACCTCCAGACCGCCGACGGCAGCCTGGCAAGCGTCAGCGAGAACCTGATGCGCATGCGCGAACTGGCTGTTCAGGCGGGCAATTCCATGATGTCCGACTCCGACCGGCAGGCCTTGCAGGCGGAAGTCGACCAGCTGAAGCAGGAAGTCGACCGGATCTCCAGCAGCGCCAAATTCAACGGTGAGTTCATTTTCGACCAGGCACGCAACAGCGCGGTGGGTGACCTGACGCAACTGGCCGTACTGGATGGCCTGCGCAACGGCGGCTGGCTCACGGATGCAGAACGGCTGATCAGCGAACAGTACGGCATCACCGCCGACGGCGCGCAGATGAGCATCGAGCTGACCTCCTTCACCGATGGCGCCGGCAGCACCGCGGCACAAGTGTCGTCGTCAGCCGTGGCTTCCGGCAAGGCATCCAGCATCAAGCTGCAGGTGGACATGGCCGACTTCGTGCCGCCGAACCTGCCCAACGGCGGCAGCGCCCCCTTCTACAACGACCGCATCATCGCGCATGAGATGGTGCACGCCGTCATGGCACGCAGCGCCAGCTGGGGCGAGGTGCGCAGCGATGCCAACAACCTCTGGTTCATCGAGGGCGCTGCGGAATTCATCCATGGCGCCGAGGAGCGGGTCCAGGCCGATGGCATCGCGGCCACACTGGCCGACAACATCAGCAGCTGGGGCAGCAGCAGCGTCGACTACTCCTCGGCCTATGTCGCCATGCGCTACCTGCATGAAAAGATCCAGGCGGCCGGCGGCAGCGGCGTGCAGGACATGCTGCAGTACCTGCACAAGAATGCCGGCAAGACGCTTAACGATGCGTTTGCCAACGCCACCCACGGCGCCTACGCCAGTCAGGCGGCTTTCCTGGCCGACTACAACGCCAACAAGGCAGCATTCGTTGCCACCTTCAACTTCACGAACACCGACACCGGCGCCATCGGCGGCTTCGACGTCGACGGCGGCGCCGTCAAGACGGCCAAGAGCATCATCCCGGACTATTCGTCCGGACCGGGTGACGATGTCACGACCGGCTTCACCGAGGTGTTCGAATCAGTCACGGCCGGTGAGGGAAAAGGCCGGGTTCTGGGTTTCCAGGTGGGTGGCAATGCCGGCGACACGCTGAGCGTGAGCGCGGGCACCATCAACCTGGGGGCGCTGGGTCTGGAATCGCTGGACATCGCCGGCAGCGTCGGCACCTCGATGGCCGCGCTGGACCGGGCGCTGGAGTATGTATTCCGCCAGCGCGCGCGCACCGGCGCGCAGATGTCCCGGCTGGAGTCCGTGATCGGCAACCTGGATATCAGCAATGAGAACCTGTCGGCGACCCGCGGGCGCATGCGGGACGCCGATTACGCGGTCGAAGCGGCCGGCCTCTCGCGCAGCAAGATCCTGCAGCAGGCCGGCATGGCCATGATGGCGCAGGCCAACACCGCGCCGCAGCTGGTGTTGTCCCTGTTGCGCTTCTGAAGCCGCCTACAGCGTCAGGATGGTGCAGCCGGTGGTCTTGCGTGCTTCCAGGTCGCGGTGCGCCTGCTGCACCTGCTCCAGCGGGTAGCGCTGGTCGATCCGGATCTTGACCTTGCCGCTGACCACCACGTCGAACAGATCGTCGGCCATGGCCTGCGTGCTTTCGCGCGTGACGATGTGGCTGAACAGGGTCTGGCGCGTGACGTAGATCGAACCCTTGGCGCCGAGAATGCCCGGGGCGAACGGCGGCACCGCGCCGGAGGAATTGCCGAAGCTGGCCATCAGGCCGAAGGGCATCAGGCAGTCGAGCGACTTGTCCCAGGTGTCCTTGCCCACCGAGTCATACACCACCTTCACACCCCGGCCGCCGGTGATCTCCTTCACGCGCGGCAGGAAATCCTCTTTCGTGTAGTTGATCACATGCGCCGCGCCATGCGCCCGGGCCAACTCGCATTTGGCATCCGAACCGGCGGTGCCGATGAGCTGCAGGCCCAGCGCCTTGGCCCACTGGCAGGCGATCAGGCCGACGCCGCCGGCCGCGGCATGGAAGAGCACGAAGTCACCCGGCTGCAGGCCTTCGACCGGACGGGTCTTCTTGAGCAGGTATTGCGCCGTCAGGCCCTTGAGCATCATGGCAGCACCGGTCTCGAACGAAATCGCGTCGGGCAGCTTGCACACGCACTTGGCCGGCATCACGCGCACCTCGCAGTAGCTGCCGGGCGGCTGGCTGGCATAGGCGGCGCGATCGCCCACCCGGAGGTGCGTGACCCCCTCGCCCACCGCTTCGATGACACCCGAGGCCTCCATGCCGAGTTGCAGCGGCATGGACAACTGGTACAGGCCGGAGCGCTGGTAGACGTCGATGAAGTTCAGGCCGACCGCCTTGTGGCGGATGCGGATCTCGCCCGGGCCGGGGTCGCCCACCATCACGTCCACGATCTTGAGCTGCTCGGGGCCGCCGTTCTGGTCGATGCGCACGGCGCGCGACGCAATTTGTGTCATGCAATGTCTCCTGGAATGAATCGTGGAATTCTATTGTCGCGAATTGTCGCGGAACGTACGACCACGAAGTAAAAACACCCATGACAGCAAAGGCCAGGACGTCTTGCTACAGTGCGGGCGATGCATGCACGCCTGACGCCCGCCACCGCCCTGCTCCTGATCATTCCACCGCTGATGTGGGCCGGCAATGCGGTCGTCGGCCGCATGGTGGGGCCGCTGGTGCCGCCCATGACGCTCAACCTGCTGCGCTGGCTGCTGGCCTTCGTGCTGCTGCTGCCGCTGGCGGCCGGCGTGTTGCGTCCGGGCAGCGGCCTGTGGACGCACTGGCGCCGCTTTGCCGTGCTGGGCCTGCTCAGCGTCGGCTGCTACAACGCGCTGCAGTACCTGGCCCTGCACACCTCCACACCGATCAACGTCACGCTGGTGGCCGCCAGCATGCCGATGTGGATGCTGCTGATCGGCCGCCTGTTCTTCGGCGCACGGATTTCCCGCCGCCAGTTGCTGGGGGCCAGCCTGTCCATCAGCGGCGTGCTGCTGGTGCTCAGCCGCGGCCAGCTGGCCGCACTGATGAGCGTGCGCCTCGTCCCTGGTGATCTCTATGTGCTGCTGGCCGCTATCGCCTGGGCCTGGTACAGCTGGATGCTGGCGCAACCGGACAAGGACCCGGCGGGCATGCGCGGCGACTGGGCCGCCTTCCTGATGGCGCAAATCGTGCTGGGGCTGGGCTGGTCGGCCCTGTTCGCGGCCGGCGAGTGGCTGCTGACCGACGTGCACATTGCCTGGGGCTGGCCGCTGGCCTCTGCCCTGCTGTTCGTGGCCCTCGGGCCGGCCCTGCTGGCCTACCGTTGCTGGGGCGCCGGCGTGCAGCGCGCCGGGCCGGCGGCGGCGGCCTTCTTCTCCAACCTCACGCCGCTGTTTGCCGCCGTACTGTCCTCGGCCCTGCTGGGCGAGTTGCCGCAGGTCTACCATGGCGCCGCATTTGCGCTGATCGTGGGCGGCATCGTGGTATCGTCACGACGTTGAGTCTCTGCCAATTGCCATCGCTGGAATTCGCCATGAAACCTGTCGCCATCAAGTCCCTGCTGCTGTCCACCTTCATCCTCCTGTCGGGATGCGCCACCACCTCAGGTGGCGACACCAGCGGTGGCTCCGGCACGATGAACGACCTGATTGCCAACACCCAGTTGCCAGCCGGCGCCAAGATCAACCACAGCCAGTCGCTGATCATGGGCTCGGGCGAGAACTGGGTCGGGCGCGTGGTACTGGAACTGGGCCAGAACCCGAATGCCGCCTACAACTTCTTTCTCGAGCAGTACCCGCAGCAGGGCTGGACGCTGGTGAGCGCGGTGCGTGGCAAGAGCAGCCTGCTGGTCTTCACCAAGGCCGACCGCAGCGCCACCGTCGAACTGACCGAGGCCGGCGTCATGGGCGGCTCGCAGGCCACGCTGACCGTCAGCCCCAAGAGCACCCTGCCGTCCCCACCGGCGCCGACTCCGGCTACCCAGCCGGTACGTCGCTAGGGCGGTAGCGGCCGGCGCGCCGCAGCGCCGGCCAAGTAAGCCTCAATAGGTGCCCGGGTAGGCGCCGCCATCGGCCAGCACGTTCTGGCCGTTCATGTAGCCAGCGTGCTGGCTGCACAGGAAGGCGCAGATCGCGCCGAATTCCTCGGACGTCCCGAAACGCTGTGCCGGAATCGTCTTCTTGCGCGCCTCGGCCACGGCATCGATGCTCTGACCGGTTTTCTGCGACGCCCCCACCATGGTGGCCTTCAGGCGGTCGGTGTCGAAGGCGCCCGGCAGCAGGTTGTTGATGGTCACGCCCCGCGCTGCCAGCTTGGGGTTGCGCGCCACGCCAGCCACAAAACCCGTCAGGCCGCTGCGCGCGCCGTTGGACAGGCCCAGGATGTCGATCGGGGCCTTCACCGCGCTGGAGGTGATGTTGATGATGCGACCGAAACCGCGCGCGGCCATGCCGTCCACGGTGGCCTTGATCAGCTCGATGGGCGTGAGCATGTTGGCATCCACCGCCTTGATCCAGGTCTCGCGGTCCCAGTCGCGGAAGTCGCCGGGCGGCGGGCCGCCGGCATTGGTCACCACGATGTCGAAGTCCTTGCGCTGCGCGAAGATCGCCTCGCGGCCGGCAACGGTGGTGATGTCGGTCGCCACCGCCAGCACCTGCGTCCCCTTGGCTTCGGCCTTGAGCTGGTCGGCTGCGGCCTGCAGCGCCTCGGCACCGCGCGCCACGATCATCACGTTGACGCCTTCGCGCACCAGTGCCTGAGCGCAGCCAAAACCCAGCCCCTTGCTGGCGCCCCCCACCAGCGCCCACTTGCCTGCGATTCCGAGATCCATGATGTTGTTCCTGTGAAAAAAGATGAATGGCTGAAATGATAAATGGCTGTCAGAAGGTCCAGCACCGAATGCAATGTCCCAGGCGGGAAACGCCGTGGAACCGGCTTGGCCGGGCCGCTGGCGTTGCCCCCTTGAGGGGGGTGGCGTAGCGACACGCAGTGCGCGAAGCCTGGGGGTGAGTCATCTCCCTCTGCTAAAGACGAAGATGCCGGCCACCACCAGCACGGTGCCGGCCGCAATCCAGAGCGTGAAGGGTTCGCCCAGCAGCCACACACCCATCAGGATGGTGGACATCGGCCCGATCATGCCGACCTGCGCCGCCACACCGGCGCCGATGCGCTCGATCGCCATCATCACCAGCAGCACCGGCACCGCGGTGCAGGCGATGGCGTTGAGCAGCGAGAGCCAGATCACCTCGGGCGCCACCTGCGCGGCCGAGAGCGGGCGCAGCAAGACGAACTGCAGAATGCAAAGAAGACAGGCTACGCTGGTCGCCAGCCCGACCAGGCGCAGCGAGCCCAGGCGCTGCACCAGCTCGCCGCTGTAGCTCAGGTACAGCGCATAGCTGATGGCGCTGAGGAAAACCAGCGACGAACCCCAGGCCACGTCGGCACCGGCCAGCGTTACCTCGCGACCGAACACCAGCAGCACGCCGGCGTAGCTGATCAACATGCCCCCGGCCTGTGCACGGCTGATACGCCGTCCGTAGAGCAGAAAACCGATCAGCAGCACCAGGGTGGGTGTGAGGTAGAGAATGAGCCGCTCCAGCGAAGCGGAAATAAAGGCCAGTCCGGCGAAATCGAGGAAGCTGGCCAGGTAGTAGCCGCTGAAACCCAGACCGAGCACGCCCAGCCAGTCACGCCGCGTCAGCGCTGCCTTGCCACGGCTGGACCACCAGGCCATGGCGGCGAACAGCGGCAGCGCGAACAACATGCGGTACATGATGAGCGTGACCGCATCGGCGCCATGGCGATAAGCCAGCTTGACGATGATCGCCTTGCCGCTGAAGGCAATGGCACCGAAGACAGCGAAAAGCAGGCCGGATGCTACGTTTTTAGTAGCACTTTGCGCAGATTTCACAAGGACCAGAGTCGAATTTCGTTAACAACGTTCACCCACCGGTCAGAACCCGGCCGCCAGCCCGTCGCGCCGCGCGTCGCTGGCCGCCACGTAGCCCTGCACCTTCGGGTCACCGGCGCGCCAGATGAACTGGCCGGCGCCGAAGTCCTGGTAGGAGTCGTTGATGACTTCCATGCGGTGGCCGCGCTCGGCCAGGCCCTGCACCGTGGCCGACGCCATATTGGCTTCGACGTTGATCTCCAGCCCGGCGTTGTAGCGCCAGCGCGGCGCGTCGCACGCTGCCTGCGGGTTCTGGCCGTAGTCGAGCATGCGCACCAGGGTCTGCATGTGGCCCTGCGGCTGCATGTTGGCCCCCATGACGCCGTAGCTCATGACCGGCTGGCCGTCCTTGGTGAGGAAGGCCGGGATGATGGTGTGGAAAGGGCGCTTGCCCGGCGCCACCAGGTTGGCCGGGTTGTGGCCCTGGGCATCGAGGCTGAAGCCGTGGCCGCGATTCTGCAAGCTGATGCCGAAGCTTGGCTCGACGCAACCGGAGCCGAAGCCCATGTAGTTGCTCTGGATGAAACTGACCATCATGCCGTTCTCGTCGGCCGCCGTCAGGTAGATGGTGCCGCCCTTGACCGGGTTGCCGGCCTTGAAGTCCTGTGCCTTCTTCATGTCGATCAGCTTGGCGCGCGACGCCAGGTAGGCGTCGTCCAGCATCTGCTCGACCGTCACTTCCATACTGGACGGTTCGGCCACGTAGCGGTAGACGTCGGCAAAGGCCAGCTTCATGGCCTCGATCTGCAGGTGCTGCGAGTCGACGCTGTCCACCGGCAGCGAGCCCAAGTCGAACTTGTCGAGGATGCCCAGGGCGATCAGCGCCGCAATGCCCTGGCCGTTGGGCGGGATCTCGTGCAGGGTGTAGCCGCGGTAGTTCTTGCCGATGGGCTTGACCCACTCCGGCTTGTAGGCAGCAAAGTCGCTGGCCTTGAGACTGCCGCCGTGCTGGGCAGAAAACTTCTCGATCGCCTGCGCAATCTCGCCACCGTAGTAGGCCTGGCCTTTGGTTTCGGCGATGGCGCGCAGGCCGCGTGCCGCCGCCTTGAACTGGAACAGCTCGCCCACTTGCGGTGCCCGGCCCCAGGGCAGGAAGGACTGCGCAAAACCCGGCAGGCCTTGCAGCTCGGGGGTGGCCGCGGCCCACTTCTGCTGCACCACCACCGGCAGCAGGTAACCGCGCTCGGCAATCTCGATCGCCGGCTCCATCAGGTCGGCAAACGGCAGCTTGCCGAAACGTTCGCTCATCGCGACCCAGCCGGCCACCGCGCCGGGCACGGTGACGGCATCGATGCCGCGCTTGGGCGGGTTCTTCGCATCGTCACCGTACTTGCGTTTGAAATATTCCGGCGTCCAGCTCTGCGGCGCACGGCCGGAAGCATTCAGGCCGTGCAGCTCCTTGCCGTCCCACAAAATGCAGAAGGCATCGCTGCCCAGGCCGTTGCTGACCGGCTCGGTGATGGTGATGGCCGCTGCCGCGGCAATGGCGGCATCCACCGCGTTGCCGCCCTTGTAGAGCATGCGCAGGCCGGCCTGTGCCGCCAGCGGGTGAGAAGTGGAAACAACGTTGCGTGCGAAGACCGGCAGACGGGTGGAGGTATAGGGGTTGGTGTAGTTGAAGTTCATGGTGGGTTCAGTCATGCATGCTCAATCGAGCGTGATCTTGCGTTCGGCAATGATTTTTTTCCATTTCACGGTCTCGCTTCGGACCAGGGTGGCAAAGGCCTGCGGCGTGCCGCCGACAGGTTCGGCGCCCAGACGGGCGAAGCGTTCCTTCAGTTCGGGTTCGGCCAGCGCGGCATTGACCGCCTGGTTGAGCCGGGCCGTGAGATCGGCCGGCAGCCCTTTGGGACCATAGAGGCCGAACCAGGTGACGGACTCGAAACCCGGCAGCACGTCGGACACCGCCGGCACACCCGGCGCCAGCGTGGTGCGCTTGAGGCTGGTGACGCCCAATGCACGCAGCTTGCCTTCCTTGACGTGCGGCAAGCCCGAGACCAGCGAGTCGATCAGCAGATCGAGTTTGCCGCTGATCAGATCGGGCATGGCCGGCCCGGTGCCGCGATAGGGAATGTGGACCAGGTAGGTGCCCGACTCGGCCTTGAAGTACTCGGTGGTCAGGTGCACGATGCCGCCGTTGCCGCTGGAGGCGTAGTTCAGGCGCCCCGGGTTCTTGCGCGCGTAGTCGACGAATTCGCGCAGCGTCTTGGCCGGCGAGGACAGCGGCACCAGCGCGATGTTGGGCGAGCTCGCCACCTCGGCAATGGGCGTGAAATCGGTCTCGACGTGGTAGGGAATCCTGGGGTTGATGGCCGGTCCGATGCTGTGCGTGCTCGAGGTCGTCAGCAGCAGCGTGTAGCCGTCGGGCGCGGCCTTGGCGCCGGCATCGGCGCCGATGGTGCCGCCGGCACCGGGCCGGTTGTCCACCACCACCGGCTGGCCGAGCTTCTTGCCCAGTTCCTGCGACAGCGCGCGCGACAGGATGTCGGTGGCGCCGCCGGCCGGGAACGGCACCAGCAGACGGATCGGCTTGGCGGGATAGGTCTGGGCCGCGGCCGGCAGGCCGCTGCACAGGGCGGCCAGCAGCAGGCCATACAGGGAGTTAACTTTCATGGCCGTCATGCCCCACGATCTTGCGATGCAGTTTGCGCAGCGACCACCAGACGGCAAAACCGACCACCGGCACCGCCAGCGCGGCCGTGGTCTCGCCCGAGAGCGGCCAGCCCAGGCTGTGCGCGCCCTTGGCCAGGTAACTCACCAGGCCGACGATGTAGTAGGTGATGGCCGCCACCGACAGGCCCTCGACCGTGGACTGCAGCTTGAGCTGCAGGTCCTGGCGCTGGTTCATGGTGGCCAGCAGCGCCTGGCTGCTCTGCTGCTGCTCGATCTCGACGCGCGTGCGCAGCAGGTTGCTGA
>ERZ1292640.843-Hain-H43-02um-R1-843-length-25516-cov-5_pt2 | contig 16263 bp, 17 predicted proteins | sample MGYA00564404_ERZ1292640 | MGnify/ENA primary metagenome ERZ1292640 (study PRJEB36523, sample SAMEA6512636) | groundwater metagenome | collected 2019-01-08 | study: AquaDiva: Metagenomics assemblies of 32 groundwater samples
CCGGAGCGCAGGCCACACCCAGCGCCGCAAGCAGCGCACCCCGAGCCGCCGGCGCATTGCCACCGACCGCCGGTCCGGGTGGAACAGCGCCGTGTCCACCGCACGGCCCCACACGGATGCCTGGGCGAGGCCTCGGCCCCGGAGGGCGCCACAGGCCGCCTCGCCCGGGGTGTGGATGACGCGCGCCGGGCGGTGGAACCAGGTCAATAGGCTCCACACCGCACCTTCCAGAGCCGGGACACCGTAGTGCCGGCAGTACTGCGGAAAGTGGGTGTGGTATGACGTGACGAGCGGCACGCCGCGCCGGAGCGCGTAGTGCCGCCCGAGGATTCCGAGAGGGCCCTCCGTGACCACGTGCACGAGGTCGGGCCCGAAGGCATCCAGGTACTGCGCGACGCGGCGGAGCTGGGGCAGCGAGAGGCGTACGGCAGGATACGGTGGGAGTGCCATGGAAGGAACGCGCAGCTCACCCGCCCCGTGACCCGGCTGCGAGTCCGGGTACTCCGGCGCCACTACCGCCGCGTCATGGCCCGCACGGCCCAACACCTCCACGATGCGCCGGAGCACCGTGACCACCCCGCTGACTTGGGGCGTGTAGGCGTCGGAAACCAGCGCGATGCGCACGGTCCCAGGATGGACCGGCGCCGTCACTCCGCCGCGACGGACGGGCTACGCTTCGGTAACGGAAGTGCCCCGGGCGCCGTCGGACGCGACGGCCTCGGGCGCTGGGAGGGTGACGCGGATGGTGGTGCCGGCGCCCAAGCGGCTCTCCGCTTCCGCGGTGCCGCCGTGGGCTTCGACCAGGTGCTTGACGATGGCGAGCCCGAGCCCTGTGCCGCCCAGCTCGCGCGAGCGCGCCGCATCCACCCGGTAGAAGCGCTCGAAGATGCGCGGTAGGTGCTCGCCCGGGATGCCCGGGCCGGAGTCCGCGATCTCCAGGACGGCGCGGCCATCGCGGTGCCGCGAGCGCACCGTCACCGAGCCGCCCGCAGGGGTGTAGCGCGCCGCGTTGTCGAGGATGTTCCCGAGGACCTGGCGGACGGCCTGCGGGTCGGCCTGGACCTCCGACGCCTCGGGCGAGAGGTCCACGGTGAGCAGCCGGTCGGTCGCGGCGTTCGCACGCGCCACGTCGGCCCAGACGTCCTGGATCAGCGGTGCCAGGGCCACTCGCTCCGGCTGCGGCGTCCATCCGCCGGACTCGATGCGCGAGAGATCGAGGAGGTCGTCCACCAGCCGCTGCATCCGCGCGGCGTTGGCGAGGATGCTGGTGAGGAAGCCGCGTCGGACATCGGCCGGCACCTCGTCGCCGAGGAGCGTCTCGGCGTAGCCGCGCACGACGGTCAGCGGGGTTTTGAGCTCGTGCGAGACGTTGGCCACGAAGTCCCGGCGCACGACTTCCAGCCGCCGTAGTTCCGTGAGGTCGTGCAGCACGAACACCGCGCCGCCGCCCTGCAGCGGCTGCGCCGAGAGCAGGAGTTTCCGGGGGCCCAGGTCCACCTCGAGCGCCTCGGTGGTCACACCGGCCAGCGCCGCCGCGATGGCGGCCTGTGCGGCGCGCGGGCGGAAGATCTCCCCGATGGGCGGCAGCGCCTCGTCGTGGCGGAAGCCGAGCATCGCCCGGGCGGCGGGGTTGCAGGTCACGACCGCGCCGCGCTCGTCGCAGGCCAACACGCCCTCGACCATCGCGGAGACCAGCGCCGCCGTCTCGGACCGCTCGCGCTCGAGCGCGCCGATGCGCTCGGCGAGGCTCTCTTCGAGGCTGCGCAGCGCCCGGGCCAGGTCCCCGACCTCGTCGCCGCCGCGGGTGTCCACCACGGGGCGCTCGCCGCGCGCGATGGCCTGCGCCGCGTCACGCAGCCGCACCAGCGGCCTGGCGACGGACCGTGCGAAGCCGAGGGAGAGCAGGACCGCCACGCCGGCGGCGAACAGGGCCCCCACGAGGACCGCGGTCTGCGCCTCCCGCACGACGGCGTCCACCTGTGGCACTGGGGCCGAGACCCGCACCGCCCCGCCGGGCACGGGGGCCGCGACCTTGAACTCCCAACGCCCCGTGGAGGTGCTGCGCCGGAAGTCCCGGCCGATCGCGCCCCGGAGCGCCGCCTGGAACTCCGGGCGCGTGCGGTGGTTCTCCAGCGACGTCAGGATCGAGTCGGGGAAGTCGGAGTCGGCGATGACCGCTCCCGCGGTGTCGATGACCGTCAGGCGCCGCCCCGTCTGGCGTGCGATGCGCACGACGATGGAGTCGAGCTGCGGCGAGCGCTCGGCGGTCACGGTCGCCGCGAGGTACGCGACCTCCCGCTCGAGCTCGGCACCTGCTTCGCGGGTGAGACGGGAGCGGAGGGAGCGGTCGGCCGCGACCACGAGGACGAGCCCGCTCGTCAGCACCACGACGAGATAGGAGACGAGCAGTTTGCGCGTGAGCGTCACCGCCGGCGCTCCCTGGCCTCGGGTTCGCGGAGCCGATACCCGAAGCCGCGGACGGTCTCGATGAAGGCGCCGGCGGCGCCGAGCTTCGCGCGCAGGCGATTGACGTGCATGTCCACCGTGCGGGTCTGCAGGTCGGGCTGCGCCTGCCACACCGTCTCGAGGAGGTGCGGGCGGCTCTGCACCCGTCCCTGCCGCTCGATGAGCGTGAGGAGGAGTCGGTACTCGATGGGTGTCAACTCTACCGGCGCGCCGCCCACCGTCACGGTGAGGGCTGCGCGGTCCACGCTGATGGGGCCGACCTTCAGGATCTGTCCGCTGGTGTGCGCGGGGGCGCTGAGCCGGCGCAGGACCGCCTTGACGCGCAGCACCAGCTCGTCGGGGCTGAACGGTTTCGTCAGGTAGTCGTCGGCGCCTTCGGCGAGCCCCTTGATGCGGTCCACCTCTTCGCGGCGCGCCGTGAGGAGTATGACGCCCACGTCGCGCGTCTCGTCGCGGCGCCGCAGCTCGGCGAGGACGTCCAGCCCGCTGTGGCCGGGGAGCATCAGGTCGAGCACCACGAGATCCGGCGGTTCCGCATCTATGGCGCGGAGCGCCTCCGGTCCCGTGCCCGCGGTCTTCACCTGATAGCCCGCGCGGGCGAGATGGTACGCCACGAGTGCGGTGATGTCGGGCTCGTCGTCCACGACCAGGATGCGGGCGTCACTCACGATGGGGTCCGGCCTCCTCGGGGCCGAACGTAGCGGCACGACTTCGCCGCCGTCAATTGCGACCTTCCCGCTCTTCTATCCGCCGCCCGCGCGCGCCCTCTCTGCCGTTACCTCGCCGTTACATCGCCGTGCACAGACTCGTTACCCGACTTGGTTCTCGCTGAGTGCTGACCGAGGCCGGCCTCGATGGTGCCTCGCGCACCTCTCACCAGCGGCACGAGCCGGAGCGCCCCCGTGACCACCACCGTCGCCTTCGTGCTCTTCATCGCCGCGTTCGGGTTCGGCACTGCGGTCGCGAAGACGATGGGCAAGGGGCTCATCAACGTCCAACTGATCGATCCCACGGTCATCCTCGCCGGTCTGGTCGGCGCCATCGCCTGGGACCTCATCACCTGGCACTACGCGATTCCCTCGTCGTCGTCCCACGCGCTGATGGGCGGCTACGCGGGGGCCGCCATCGCCAAGGCCGGGATGGGCGCGCTCATCCCCGCCGGCTGGCTGAAGCCGATCCTGTTCATCTTCCTCTCGCCGATGATCGGGTTCGCGCTCGGGATGCTGATGATGGTGATCGTGGGCTGGAGCTTCCGGCGTGCCCACCCGCGGAAGATCGATGGGTGGTTCCGCCGGCTCCAGCTTCTGTCGGCCGCCGCCTACAGCCTCGGGCACGGCACCAACGACGCGCAGAAGACGATGGGGATCGTGGTAGGTCTGCCGTTCTCGGCGCAGGTGGCGTTCCAGGACTTCCCGCTGCGCTTTCTGCACATCACGACGGTGGACGTCATCCCGATGTGGGTGATCCTCTGGGCGCACGCGGCCATCGCGCTCGGCACGCTCGCCGGCGGGTGGCGTATCGTGAAGACGATGGGCCAGCGCATCACCAAGCTGCGGCCGTACGGCGGGTTCTGCGCGGAGACCGCCGGGGCGACCTCCCTCTTCATCGCGTCCCACTTCGGCATCCCCGTCTCGACGACGCACACGATCGCCGGGGCGATCAGCGGCGTGGGCGCGACGGAGCGGTTCTCGTCGGTGCGCTGGGGCGTCGCCGGCCGCATCGTGTGGGCGTGGATCCTCACCATCCCGTTCTCGGCGATCATCGCGGCCGTCGCCTACCTGCTCATCCGCCCGCTGGCCCCGTGGGGCCGGGCCGCGGGGGTCGCTGCCCGGCCGAGAACCCAGTGGGCGCCTCCGGTGCGCGCCGAATCCGGCAGCGCTCCGTTGCGGCGACCTTCGGCCCGACTAGATTCCCTCTATGGCAAGCCTGTTTGCGGCGCTCGCGGGTCTCCTGCTGTCCCTCTCTCCCGCGTCTCTCCCGCCCGTCGATACCACGCACCTCGTCCTCCAGCGGAACTGGGAGATCGCCGGGCTCCGGAGCACGAGCGACTCGATCGTGCTCCGCGTCCTGAGCACCAACGACTTCCACGGCGCGCTGCTGCCGCGGGTGCAGTCGTGGAGCAACGGGCGCGAGGTCGGCGGCGCCGCGGCCATCGCCGGGATGATGGGCCGGCTGGCCCGCGAATGCGGCTGCCCGACGCTGCGGCTCGACGGCGGTGACGCCATGCAGGGCACGCCGATATCGAACCTCACCTTCGGCCGCGCGGTGGTGGACGCCTTCAACGCGATGGGCATCGCCGCCTCGGCGGTGGGGAACCACGAGTTCGACTGGTCGGTGGACACCCTCGTGGCGCGGATGCGGGACGCCCGCTTCCCGTGGCTTGCCGCGAACATCCGCACGACGGCGACGGGCGCCCGGCCGGCGTGGGCGATACCGTGGCGAATGGTGCGCGCCGGCCCGCTCCGCGTCGGCGTCGTCGGGTACACGACGACGCTCACGCCCACCGTCACGCGCCCCGACAACGTGGCGGCGCTCCGGTTCGACGGGGGCGCCGCGGCGGTGGATTCGGCGATCGTGGCGGCACGTCGCGACTCGGCCGACGTCGTGATCGTGCTCGCCCACGAGGGCGCCTTCTGCGACGAGCGGCAGGGGTGCCGCGGCGAGGTGATCGACCTCGCCCGCAGCCTGACCCAGCGGCCGGACCTCATCGTCAGCGGCCACACCCACTCGCTGGTCAACACCGTGGTGAACGGCATCCCCATCGTGCAGGCGCGTTCGTCGGGCACGGCGCTCGGCATCGTGGACGTCGTCGCCGCGCCCGGCGGGCGCACGGTGCGCGTGCGGGTGGAAACGGTGTGGGCGGACCGCGAGCCGGCGGACACGGCGGTGGCGCGGGTGGTGGACGCGTACCGCCGCCGCGTGGAGCCGCTGACGAGCCGGCCCGTGGCGACCCTGGCCGGGGCGCTCACGCGCCGCGGCGATCAGTACGCCCTCGGCAACCTTATCGCCGACGCCTACCGCGCGGCGGCGCGGGCCGACGTCGCCATCGTGAACAACGGTGGCATCCGCGCCGACCTCGCCGCGGGGCCGGTCAGTTGGGGCGAGCTGTTCCAAGTGCTGCCGTTCCAGAACTACGTCACGCGGCTCACCGTGACGGGCGCCGTGCTCCATCAGGCGCTCGACCACGCGGTGGGCTCCGGCGATGCGCGGGCGCACGTCTCGGGCGTCCGCCTCACCGGCATGGGCGACGTCCCGGAGGGGCTGCGGATCCAGGGCGTCGTGCTGGCCGACGGGCGCGCCATCCGCGACGATGCGCGCTACACCCTCGCGGTGCCCGACTTCCTCGCGGCCGGCGGGAGCGGCTACGCGATGCTGCGAGGCCTACCGGCGCAGAACACCGGCGTGGTGGACCTGGACGCGCTGGTGAACTACCTGCGGCGCCTGCCGCAGCCGGTCCGCGCGCCGGCCGAGGCGCGCGTCACGCCGCCCCGTCCACGCTAGCCGAGGATCCTCGAGGAGCACCGATGCTGAGCAAGGAACTGCTGCGCAAGCTGCCGAAGGCCGAACTGCACGTGCACCTCGACGGGAGCGTGCGGCCCTCTACGCTCATCGAGTTGGCCCAGGACCAGAAGGTCAAGCTCCCCGCGACGGATGCCGAGGAGATCGCGCGCCTGATGCACGTGACCGACGGGCACAGCCTCGTGGACTACCTGAACCGCTTCAAGGTCACGCTGTCGGTGATGCAGCGGCCCGACGCGCTCGAGCGCATCGCGTACGAGCTGGTGGAGGACGGCGTCGCCGACGGCGTCCGCTACATGGAGATCCGCTACTCGCCGATCCTGCACACGCACAAGGGCATGCCGCTCTCGGAGGCGGTCGAGGCGCCGCTGCGGGGGCTGCGCCGGGCCGAGAAGCGGTTCGGGGTGCGCGCGGCGCTCATCATCTGCGGGATCCGCAACATGAGCCCCGATACGTCGCTGGAGCTAGCCGCGCTCACGGTGGCGTACAAGGGGCACGGCGTGGTGGCGTTCGACCTGGCGGGCGCGGAGTACAACTTCCCGGCCAAGAAGCACAAGGAGGCCTTCTACAAGGTCATCGACGCCCACGTGGGTGCGACGATCCACGCCGGCGAGGCGTATGGTGCCGAGTCCATCGCGCAGGCGCTCCACTACTGCCGCGCCGACCGGATCGGCCACGGCACCCGGCTCTACGAGAACCCCGAGCTGGAGCAGTACATCACCGACCGGCGCATCCCGCTCGAGATCTGCATTACGAGCAACGTGCAGACCAAGGCGGTGCCGTCGTACGAGGAACACCCGGTCCGGCGCTATTTCGACCTCGGCATGGTCGTGTCCCTCAACACCGACAACCGGCTGATGAGCGCGACGACGCTCACCGAGGAATACTGGCTGGCGCACAAGAAGCTGGGGTTCACGCGCAAGGAGATCGACCAGATGATCCTCTTCGGGTTCGCCAGCGCCTTCCTACCCTGGCGGGAGAAGCAGGCGCTCGTGGCGCAGGTGAAGAAGGAGCTCGAGGCGAACCGGTGAGCGCCCCTGATGCGGGCCATTGCGAGCGCGATGCGGGGCTCGTCGCACGGGCCGCGGACGCCGTCCGCGGCGCCATCGCGCCCCGCCAGCCGCGGGTCGCCATCGTGCTCGGCTCCGGCCTGGGCTTCTTCGGCGAGCAGCTCGAGGGCACGGTGCGGGTGCCGTATGCGAGGATCCCGGGCTTCCCGCAGCCCACCGTCCTGGGCCACGCTGGCGAGCTGATCGCGGGCACCCTGGAAGGCGTCCCCGTCGTCGCGCAGAGCGGCCGGTTCCATCTGTACGAGGGCCACGACGCGTGGACCGCCGCGCTGCCGGTGCGGGTGTTCGCCGTGCTGGGCGTGCGGACGATCCTGGTCACCAACGCCGCGGGCGGCATCCGCCGCACCTTCCGGCCGGGCACGCTGATGCTCATCGCCGACCACCTCAACCTCACCTTCCGCAACCCGCTCACGGGTCCGGTGGAGGAGGGCGACGAGCGGTTCCCGGATATGAGCGACCCGTACGACGCGGACCTCCGCGCCCTGGCGCGCCGCGTCGCCGCGGAGCGGGGCATCGCGCTGGAGGAGGGGGTCTACGCCGGCCTCCTCGGCCCGTCGTACGAGACGAAGGCGGAGATCGAGATGTTGAAGCGCTGCGGCGCCGACGCGGTCGGGATGAGTACCGTGGCGGAGGTCGTGGCGGCCCGGGCGCGGGGCCTGCGCTGCCTCGGCATCTCGACGATCACGAACGCGGCCGCGGGGCTCGGCGCGCAGGCGCTCGCGCACCAGGAAGTGCTCGAAACGGCGGAGCGCGTGAAGGACCAGCTCGCGTCGCTGGTGCGCGGGATCGTGCGGGAGCTGTGAGCGCGGCGGCCTTGCGCTCGCGTGGGCCCGGCGGCGCGCGGCCGTCCGGCCCCCCGCAGGCGCGATCGCCGTCCTGCTCTGGGCCGCGCTCGTATCGGGCGTGATCATCACCACCGGCCTCTGCGTCTTCCTGCACCCCCGCTACGAGCCGCTCCGGCATCCCGTCAATACGACGACCCTGGTGGCCGCGGCGATCGCGTTCGCGGGGCTCGGGGCGTCGGTGGTGCTGGCGCTCCTGCGGCGGATCGAGCCGCGGGGGAGCGCGGAGGACGTCGGGCAGTGCTGGGTGCGGATGCTGCCGAGGGCGCTGGCCGTCTGGGCCGTCGGCGACGTGGTGGGGATGTTCGGCGCGGCGGCCTACCTGATGACGGGCCACGTCGCGGTGTTCGCGGCGACCGCGGTGTCCCTCGCCATCTTCGTCCTCACAAACACCGCCCTCCTGCAGGACCGGTAGCCGCACGTCGAGGGGTCCGTGTGTCGCGGTGCGATTGTGATGTTCGCTTATGGCAAGTCGACGGGGTCCTCCGCGAACTCGAACCCCGGCGTTCCACAGATCACGCCTCCGACATCGGTGAGGATGTATCGGTTGTGGAGGGTCTCGCCACCAGGAGTCTGCTGGAGGCGACGAACGGTCAAGCGAAGGCCCGCGGGGATGCACCGTGGCAGATGCTTCAGACACTCCTCCCGGAAGAACTCATGTCGCCGGTTGCCGCCGCGGACTCTCACTTCGCGCCGTCGGTCCTGGTCACTTCCGCCCCCTGTTCCCGATCCCCCTCCGCTCCAGCATTCGCCGGGTCGTCTCCAGATCTGCGGCGAGCAGCTTCTCGTCGGGCAGCGCGGTCCGATACTCGGCTGCAAGCACCTTGTTGGGGAGGTTGCTGAGGGCATATCGCGCCAGCGCCTCGTCGCGCTGCGCGCAGAGGATGAGCCCGACCGGCGGATTCTCGTCCGGCCGCGTCCAGTGCTCCGCGGCGTAGTTGAGGTAGGTGTGCATCTGCCCAGCGTCGGCGTGCGTGAACCGGCCGAGCTTGAGATCGATCAGCACGAGGCAGCACAGGCGCCGGTGATAGAAGACGAGATCGACGCGGAACCACTCGTCGCCGATCCGCAGGCGCTTCTGGCGGCCGACGAAGCAGAAGTCGCCGCCCAACTCCAAAAGGAAGCTCTCCAGATGCTCGATCAGCGCCTCCTCCAGGTCTGTCTCGGAGTACTCGTCCCGGAGCCCGAGGAACTCGAGCACATAGGGGTCCTTGACCTGCTCCTCGGCGGTGACGGCATCCTCGGGCTGGGCCTGCGCTCCCTTCCTCAGCATGGCGGACTTCTTCCGCGACAGCGCCGCGCGCTCGTAGAACTGGGCGTCGATCTGGCGGGTGAGCTGCCGCACCGACCAGCCGCCGCGCAGCGCCTCGGCTTCGTAGAAGCGGCGGGCGTCCTCGTTCTTCACTGCAAGCAATCGGACGTAGGCGGACCACGGAAGAGGGAAGCGAGCCGCCATGTGCGCGAGGGTAGATTCTGCAGACACGGTCTGAAGAATCGCCCCGTTGGATCTGCCAGACGGTGTTTGGCGAATCTTGCTCCCGAGAGATTCTTCAGACGGCGTCTGAAGAATCCGTTGCGCCGGCCAGAGAAGGTAAAACCTCTTCATCTGGCTGAGGTTCACTACGCCGAAGCCGCGGCCGCAGCGGCGGGTCAGGTCAGCCGAAAGCCTCTCCAGTAGCGCCTCGCCGTAGTCCGCCCGCGCCCTCCCGCCCTGCTCGTACTCCACGACCCGTCGGCCGATCTCCCAGTAGGTAGCGGTCAGAATCGCGTTGACCGCACGGGCCGAGGTGCGGCGCGCCTGTTCGAGCAACGCCTCGATGCCGCCGACCAGACCGCGGTAGGGCTCGGGGCCGGACGGAACCGCTGCCGTGTGCGACGCGCTTGCCGGCACCTCGGCAGCGGCCTTTCGGCGGACGAGCTTCTGCGTCACGCCTCGATCTCCCAGAGAAGCGCCTCACTACCCTTCGCGCCGTGGCACTCGATCGACCGCCCCTCCCGGATCAGCTCTGCCAAGTCCTTCTCAGGCGTTGCCTCCGCCTCCCACACTCGGCCGCAGTCGAATTCGGCGAGGGCCTTCGCACCGTCGTTCCCGGAGAGATCCCGGGGCAATCTCATACGGAGATCACTTCTTCGCGGACGAAGTGGAGCCTCACGACCTGAGGCGCCCGGCCCTCATCGTAGTGGCAGCGCACCGCGTCCCGCACCTCGCGGTGGAGGCTCGGCAAGTCATCGGCCTCCGTGAAGATGGAGGCACCGAGTGCCCGGGCGGTGTACCCGCCCTCCGGCGCTTCCTCCACGAGGAAGATGAGTTCGTTCACAGGTCGGCCTCTGGCTGCGGGAGAACACAGGTAAGCTGCATCTCGTCGTACCGAAGAGCCAGGGTGCCGCCGCGCCTACGAAGCCGGCGGTGCCGCGACGAAGTGATTGAGCGGCCCGTGCCCCTTGCCGAGGCCGGGTGCATTCGCGATGGCGCGATGGACGAAGTCGAGGGCGTCAGCCACGGCGGTGGCGAGGGGCCTGCCAAGCGCGAGACCGGCGGCGACGGCGGCCGACAACGTGCAGCCCGTCCCGTGCGTTGAAGCGGTGGCGAGCTTCGGCCGCGCGAAGCGCCGCACCTCGCCGTCCACCGCCAGCACGTCCACCACCTCGCCGCCCGCCCGATGCCCGCCCTTCACGAGCGCGCCGTACGCCCCCATCTTGAGGAGCGCCCGCGCCGCGCGTTCCATCTGCTCGACGGTCGCAACCTCGTCGCCGACGAGGATCCGGGCCTCGTCGAGGTTCGGCGTCACCAGCGTGGCGAGGGGGATGAGGCGCTGGGCGATGAGCTGCTCGGCGTCCTGGTTCAGCAGGCGGTCGCCGGAGGTGGCGACCATCACGGGGTCGAGCACGTACTGGGGCAAGTGGTGCCGCAGGATGGCGTCGGCCACGGCGTGCACCAGCTCGGCCGAGCCGAGCATCCCGGTCTTCACCGCGCCGGGCGGCAGGTCCTCCGCCACCGCGGCGATCTGCTGGGTGACGAGCACGGTCGGCAGCGCGGCCCAGTCGCGGACGCCCACGGTGTTCTGCGCCGTCACCGCGGTGACGACGCTGGTGCCGAAGACGCCGAACTGGTGGAACGTCTTGAGGTCGGCCTGGATCCCGGCGCCGCCGCCGGAGTCCGAGCCCGCGATGGTCAGGGCGATGCGCATCCGCTGTCCTGTGAGGTGCCGTGGGTAATGTGCACTCGCTGATCCGCGATCTCCAACGCCGCAAGGCGCGGGAACGCCGCGGCCTCGTCGTCGCCGAGGGGCGCCGCCTCGTCGCGGACGCGCTGGCCGGCGGCGCCGCGGTGCGGGCCGTCATCGTCGCAGCCGACGTGTCCGACGGGTCCGCCGCCGGGGTGCTGGCCGACGCGGTCCGGCGCGGCATCGCCACGGAGGTGACGTCCCGCAAGGAGTTCGAGGCGCTCGCCGACACCGAGACGCCGAGCGGCGTGCTCGCGGTGGTGGAATGGGAGCCGCTGACCCTCGATGCCCTCAGGCCCGGGACCGGCCCGGTCGCGCTGCTCGTCCTCGATGCGATCCAGGACCCGGGCAACGTCGGCACGATGATACGGACCGCGTTCGCGCTCGGCGCAGCGGCGACGATCGCCCTCGACGGCACCGCCGACCCCCGGAGCCAGAAGGTCCTCCGCTCGGCGATGGGCGCCATCTTTCGGCACCCGGTGGCCGAGGCCCACGCCGCCGAGTGCGTCGAGTTCCTCGCACGCCACCGCATCGAGCTGTGGGCGGCCACGATGGACGGTGCGGCCGTCGGCGCTGCGGTGCCGGAGCGCGTCGCGCTCGCCGTGGGGAACGAGGGTGGAGGCATTCGCCCGGAGCTGCTGGAGCGCGCGGCCCGCCGCGTCGCGGTGCCGATGGCCGAAGGCGCGGAGTCGCTCAACGCCGCGGTGGCCGCCGGCATCCTCCTGCATCGGATCCGCGATGCCCATTGAGCTCACCGAGCCGACCCGCAACGTGCTCGTCGTCGTCGTGGGCGTGTACGGGGCGATGCTGGGGAGCTTCCTCAACGTCTGCGTCTGGCGGCTCACTCGGACGCCGCCCGAGTCGGTCATCCAGCCGCGCTCGCGCTGCCCATCGTGCGGGCAGCCCATTGCCTGGTACGACAACATCCCGCTCGTCTCCTGGCTCCTGTTGCGGGCGCGCTGCCGGCACTGCCACGCGGCCATCAGCGTGCAATACCCGCTGGTCGAGCTGGCCGTCGGCCTCATCTGGGCGGGCAGCCTGGCGCGGTACGGGCTGTCGGTCGAGGCACTCGCCGCCGCGGTCTTCGTCACGCTGCTCCTCGGCATCGCGCTGACGGACGCGCGGTTCTACGTCATCCCCGACTGGTTCTCCCTCGGCGGCGCGGCCGTGGGGCTCGCCTTCACCCTCGTGCCGGGCGGCCTGGCGTGGTACCTGGCGGTGCTCGGCGCCGCGTTGGGGTACGGCCTGCTCTGGGCCGTGCGGTGGGCGGGCGACGTCGCGCTGCGCCGCGGGTGGATCGGCGGGAAGGAACTCGAGACCGTGCTGGTGGAGGGCGAGGAGCGCACCACGATGGGCGAGGGCGACCTGCGGATGATGGCGATGGTGGGCGCCTTCCTCGGGCCGTCCGGGGTCCTGCTCACGGTCTTCCTGGGCGCGCTCGTCGGCAGCATCGTCTTCGTGCCGCTGCGCCTGCTCGGCAGGCATATCGCGGTGCCGTTCGGGGTGTTCCTCGCCGCGGGTGCGGTGGCGGCGCTGCTATTCGGCCCGCAGCTCGTCGGATGGTACGCCGAGGTGGCGCTCGGCCGGTGAAACCGACGCCGCGGCAGAGAGGGAGGGCCTTCCCGTGATCGACGACGTGGACACCGGGCCACAGGAATCGCGCGACGAGGTGCTGGCGCGCTTCGGCTACGACCTCAACGAGGCCGCGCGGCGCGGCGACCTCGAGCCGGTGCGCTGCCGCGAGGCGGAGGTCGACCGCTGCATCGACATCCTCCTCCGGCAGACGAAGCACAACCCGGCGCTCGTCGGCGCCGCCGGCGTCGGCAAGACGGCCATCGTGGAGGGGCTCGCGCAGCGCATCGTGGCCGGCCAAGTGCCCGCCGCGCTGCGCAGCGCGCGCCTCGTCTCCCTCGACCACGTCGCCCTGCTGGCGGGCACCGTCTACCGGGGCCAGTTCGAGGCGCGGGTGCGCCACCTCGTCCGCGCGCTGGAGGAGGACCCCGAGGTCATCCTCTTCGTGGACGAGATGCACAACCTCATCGGCCAGGGCTCGGCGATGGGCGTGGCGATGGACGCCGCCAACATGCTCAAGCCCGCCCTGGTGCAGCCCGACATCCGCGTCATCGGCGCCACGACGCAGGTGGAGTACGACCGCTGGGTGAAGGGTGACCCCGCGCTCGAGCGGCGCTTCCAGCCGGTCGTCGTGCGCGAGCTGTCGTCCGAGGAGACCCTCGAGATTCTCCGCGCCCGTCGCTCGCGCCTCGAGCATCACCACGCCGTGGCCATCGCGGACGAGGCGATCCTCGCCGCACAGGTGCTGACCGACCGCTTCGTGACCGACCGCGCGCAGCCTGACAAGGCGATCGACGCCCTGGACGAAGCGTGCGCCCACGCGCAGGCCACGGCCGAGCTGCCGGCGGAGCTGGAGCACGTGATCCGCGAGCGGCGGCATGTGGACGCGGCCATTCGGCGGGCGGCCGGCAAGGCGGGCACGGGGGCACAGGGGCACAGGGGCACAGAGGAGCCCGACCCGCTCGAGGCCTTCGCGCGGGAGATCTTCCCCGCGCTGGAGCGCATCGGCGCGGAAGTGGAGAAGTTCCTCGGGGGAGGGACAGGGGCCCAGGCGCCCAGTCGCCCAGACGCCCAGGCGGACAGGGGTCCGGCCGCCGAGACCCTCACGGAGCGCCGCGACCGGCTCGACCGCGAGGTGCGCCGCGGACTCGAGCGGCTGGGACTCGTGGTCCGCGGGCCGGACGTGGCGCGCGCGGTGAGCGTCGCTGTCGGCAAGCGCATCGAGTGGGTGGGATGACGCGGCGTCGCGTCCCACCGTCTCGTCTCGTGGCGATCGCGTGTGTCGCCGTCGCGGTCGGCGCCGGCGCTGTGCGGGCCCAGGACGACGGCGTGCAGCGGATGACGCGCGAGCTGGTGCCCGCCGTCGAGCGCGCCGTGGGCCTGCGCTTCCGGCGGCCGCCCGTCGTCCAGCTCCGGAGCCGCGACCAGGTGCGCGCCTACCTGAACCGGAAGCTCGCCGAGCAGCTCCCGCCGGCCGAGCTCTCGGGCGTGGAGCGGACGTACCGCGCGTTCGGCCTCACCTCCGACACCGCCGACCTCCGGCGCCTGATGCTCGACCTCTACGGCGAGCAGGTCGCCGGCTTCTACGATCCCGACTCGTCGGTCCTGTACGTCGTGCGCGGCGCCGAGCCCGCGGTGGTGCGGCTCGTCCTCGCGCACGAGCTGGTGCACGCGCTGCAGGACCAGTACACGCCGCTCAACGCGATCCTGAAGCTCCGCCGGGAGAACGACCGGCAGATGGCGGGGCAGGCCGTCGCCGAGGGACAGGCGACGCTCGCCTCGCTCCAGGCCATCGCGCCCGGCACCGAGGTCGGCGACCTGTCGGGGGTGTGGCGCCAGGTGCGCGAGGGGATCCGCTCCCAGCAGGAGGCGATGCCCGTCTTCACCGCCGCGCCGCGCATCATCCAGGAAGGCCTGCTCTTCCCGTACCTCGCTGGCGCCGACTTCGTGCGCGGCTTCAACCTGCGCCGCGTGAGCGCCGACGAGCAGCCCTACGGCGAGAGGATGCCCGTCTCGACGGAGCAGATCCTGCACGCGAGCAAGTACTCGGCGCGCGAGCGGCCGGCACGCGTTCGCCTCGCCGTCCCGCCCGGCGATACGCTCGTGTATGACGATGACTTCGGGGAGTTCGAGACGCGGATTGTGCTGGAGACGTGGGGTGCGAGCGAGGCCGACGCCATCGCCGCCGCCGCCGGCTGGAACGGCGACCGCTTCGTGGTGCTCGGCAGCCGCTCGGGGACGGCACTCGTGTGGGCGACCGCATGGGACGCCGCCGACGCGGCGGCGCAGTTCGAGGGCACGTTGCGCGCTGGGTGGCAGCGGCGCGCCGGCGCGGCGCCGGGACGCTATCGGTCGCGCAGCGGCGAGCGGCGCTGGCAGGTGGACCGGCTCACCGTCGCGGGCGTGCCGGTCGTCCGCCTGGTGGATGCACCCGCCGCGTGGCCGGGTTGGCAGGCGCTTCCCTCGGCGCGGGTGGGCCGCTAGCCCCCGAGCAGCGCCGATCCCCGAAAGTCAGGCCCTCAAGCGCACCTACGCAACTCCGCTTCCTTCGATGCTGGAGTCCGCCATTCTTGGCAGAACCCCACCGGGAGCGCCGAAGTGCAGTACGGTCTCCTGGTCGGGAAGGCTCGCGTCGTGTCGCGGCATGACGAACTGCTGCTGCCGCGTCGAGTAGTATAGGCAGCCGTTCTCCCCCGGCGGCCGCCCGCGCACGAACGCCTCAGCTTCGGCGAGCGCCCCGAGCCATGTGTCCTTGCCGCGCGCCAGGTCGAACGGCTCGGCCAGATGGAGCCGCGAGAAGTCCTCGGGCCGGTAGCGTCCGCGCCGTTTGAGCAACTCGAGCAGCGACAGCGGCGTGAAGCCGGGGTCTTTTCCCGCCGCCGCCCAGCAGAGCGCGCCGAGCGGCAGCACGCGACGGTGAACGAAGAGGATGTCCACGAAGTCGCGCGGCTCGTCGCGGCCGGCCAGGGCGAGCACCTTGTTGATGGCAAGATCGACGGGGTGCAGGAGGAGGCCGCCCAACTCGTCGCGCACGAGTGGCATGAACCGCCACGCTGAGTCGTGCGCCCAGTCCACGCGCGTTGCCTGGTCGCCCCGGTGCACCACCGCACGCACGAAGCCGGGCAGGCTCAACTCGACGTCCACGGCGTACGCGGCGCGCTGCAGTGTGATGCGGTCCGCGGCGAACGCGGACGCGACCCTCACCTCGGAGTCGTGAAAGAAATCGAGATCGTCGCTGTAACGCGCCGACGTGGGCGCGAAGTGCATCGCCGCGCCGCCCGCGAGGTAGCGGTCGTCATTCGGCGCCGCGGCCAGCGTGGCCAGCAGCGTCCGCTGGTACGCCGTCAGGGGCACAGCTTCGCCCCGGTGCGCCACGCGTCGCGGTTGCCGTGTTTCATCAACTGTTCGGCCACCCAGGGCACGTCGCCGGCGCGGATGGTGAGGTCAGGACGGGAGGACCAGAAACAGATACTGCGAAACCGATGGAACGCACGGCGTGCCTCACGCACCCTCACCATGCTCCGTGCGGTGTCGGGGTCGAGCGTCCGGCGGCTCTTGCGGCCACCGCGG
>ERZ1292640.2092-Hain-H43-02um-R1-2092-length-16259-cov-5_pt1 | contig 16259 bp, 9 predicted proteins | sample MGYA00564404_ERZ1292640 | MGnify/ENA primary metagenome ERZ1292640 (study PRJEB36523, sample SAMEA6512636) | groundwater metagenome | collected 2019-01-08 | study: AquaDiva: Metagenomics assemblies of 32 groundwater samples
GCAATCCCGGTCCTCTCCCCGCCCTGGGCGTTCATGGGCGTGCTCCCGGCGACCACGACAGCAGCATGCGGCACGGCCGCACGCCCACAACCCTCGCGTCCGCCATTCCCGCTCGCGCCGCCATCGCACGCAGTTCCTCGATCGTCCACGCCGCCCGCACCGAAAGGACCGCGTCGGTGTGCACGACGGGCGAGCGCGAGAAAACGTGCGACGCGACCGCCGCCAGCGCCAGCCCGCGACGGCACCGGCGCAGATCACTGACGAGCAGCATGCCCCGCGTCGCCTCTCGCATCGCCGCGAGCACGCGGACCACATCATCCTCGTCGAGATGGTGCAGAAAGAGCGAGCACGTCACGATGTCGTACGTCGCTGGCAGCGGCTCCCTGAGCGCATCGACCGCGAACGTACGAAGCGCCACGCCCGCCGCTCGCGCCCGTTCCTGCGCATGCTCGAGCGCCCGCGGGCTGATGTCGCACGCGTGCAGTTCGAGCGAGATCCCGCTCGCCCGCGCCAGCCCCGCCAGCGCCATCGGCACATCCGCGCTCCCCGTCGCCACATCCAGAACCGATAGGGCCTTCCCGCGCGAGCCGGCTTCCCTCGCCAAAGGTTCAATCACCTTCCAAAGCGTCCGCGCCACCCCGCTCACCCGGTTCAGCCGCGCCAGCCCGCGAAGGGCCTGCGCGTGCAGACGCGGGTCCAGCCCCGGATCGTCCATGATCTCCGGCTCTCGACGGCGCGGGATGTCGGACAGGGCGGCCACGCCAGACGGTATGCCGCACCCGCAAGAGCCCCACGCTCAACGCGCCCCCGGGTGTCACTCACCCTCGTCCGCATCGGGTTTGGTCACAATCCGCTTCGCGCGCGCCAGAACACTGGCGCTGAGCTTTGCCTGTCCCGCGTACGCCATGGCGTCATCCGCGAGCGCGAGGGCCTCGGCGAAGTGTTCGCGGAATCCCAGTTGTTCGGAGGTGCGAATGAAGTTTGCAAAGAACATCGCCCGCTGAGGGTGCTTGGGCGGGGCCAGCTCCTCGCGCCGCGTCCAGATCAACTCCAGCCACTGCCCGGGCTCAAGGTCAATACCGGCGCTCTGGCACTGGGTCTGAACCTGCAACAGCAGGTTGCGGCTCTTCCTGGGCACTCCCGCGGGCGTCTGCATCAGTTTGTACGTGATCGACTGAACACCCGTATCGAACAGTTCCTTCTCGTGCCCGGGCCACTTTGCGTAGAGCCTGCGAAGCGCGTCGTAGCACCCCTCCTGCTCGGCATCGGCCTCGCCAAAGACGTTCGCAAACGTCCCTCGCGCCCGCTGAAGAAGACGCTCGGACTCGTCGAACCGCTTGGCCAGCAGCATCGCCTCGCCGCAGTTGCGATCCACGTGCGCTCGGTTGGCATGTCCCGGTGCGTACACCCGCTCGGCCATTTCGGGCAGAATCGTGGCGATGGCCACCGCCTCCTCCGCCTCATTCAATCTCAACAGAGAGATCAGGAGATTCGAGCGAGCCGTGACCGCAACCATCGTCTCCACGCCGAAGTTCTCATCGGCGTGCGCGACCGCCCGTCGCCCAAAGTCCAGCGCCCCGGCCACGTTTCCCTGCTTCGAATCGCACTCCGCCAGCCACGTGTACAGCGATTGGATCTGCGCCTTGTGCTGCTCGGGGGCCGCCTGAGCCAGCGACAGGCCCTCGTCGAGATACGGGCGTGCCGGTTTGATCAGCCCCTGGGCCGTCAGCACCCCGCCGGTCTGCGTCAGCACCCTCACCATCACCGGATCATCGCCCGCCAGCGACCGCCTCGCCCGGGCGAGCGCTTCCTTGGCGACCTGACTCGCCAGGGGAAGCTGCCTGTTGGACTGGTACGCCGAACTCTCCTTGACCAGTGCATTGATCGTCGCCGGCGCGTCAAGCCCGGCCGTCTGCTCCAGGAGTGGAATGGCAAGCTCCCACTGGGCGATGCTCTCGCCAAACTTGCCGATGCGCGTCAGCACGTCGGCGATGTCGCTCCGCACGCTCGCCTCGGTCTTGGGGTCGTCCGCAAAGTGCTCATGCAGGTCCTGGGCCGCCTTGGCGAGCACATCCAGCACCTTCGCGTCGTACCCCATCCGCTCCGGTGACGCCGACATCAACAGGCCGTTGATCAGATACTCCCGCACCGCAACGCTCAGCCGCTCGTTCTCACTCGCCCTTGCTCGCGCCCGCTGCTCGCGGACATAGAGCGCCTGACTGACCACCAGCCCCGCGATCAGCATGACGAGCGTCGCGGTCGCGCCCGCCACGATCCCCCGGTGTCGCCGGGCAAACTTGGAGAACTGGTACGCCAGCGTCGGCGCCCTTGCTTGAATTGGCTCGTTCTTCAGGTACCGCCTGAGGTCGTCCGCCAGCGCCGCCGCCGTCGCGTACCGGCGCTCGCGGTCCTTGGCCAGCGCCCGTGCGACGATCGTCGCGATGTCGCGGTCGAGCACACAGCCCGTCGTGTTGTCCGGCGAGCGCAGGGGTGCGGGCTCCTCGTCGCGCACGATCCGGGCCGCCTCGGCGATGGGCTTGCCCCGCACGTCGTGCGGCACCCGCCCCGTCAGGAGCTCGTACAGCACCACCCCCAGGGAGTACACGTCAGTCCGCGCGTCAACCACGCCCTGACCCTCACCGCTCAGCTGCTCGGGGCTCATGTACGCGATAGTGCCGATCACCGCTCCAGTTTCGGTGACGGCGGTGGGCTGTGGATCCTCTGTGTCGCCCTCCAGCAGTCGCGCCACTCCAAAGTCCAGCACCTTTGGCTGCGCCTCACCTTGGGCAGTCGTCGCCCCCTCGATCAGAATGTTCGCGGGCTTGAGGTCGCGGTGGATCACGCCGTTTGAATGGGCGTGCTGGGCGGCGTCGGCGACCTTTGCAACCAGACCAGCGCACTGGCGCGTCGACAGACGCTGGTCTCGGGCATAATCGGTCAGCCTGGACCCCTTGACGTACTCCATCGCGAAGTACGCCAATGGGCCGATGGTCGTTTCGGCCGAGCCGGCCTCGTAGATCCGCGCAATGCCCGGATGCTCCAGCTTGCCCAGCACCCGAACCTCACGCCGGAACCGCTGGCGAAGCGCCCCGGCAAAGGGCCCCACGTGCAGGATCTTCAGTGCCACCTCGCGGGAGGGATCCGCCTGCTCCGCCAGACACACGATCGCCATTCCGCCCCGCCCGATCAATCGCTTCACGCGAAACGGGCCTACCTCGTCGGGCAGACGCACGGGCTGGGGCGTGGCCAGGAGTTGCTTGGGGATGAACCCGGCGTCCGGATCGGATGAATGGGCGACTTCCTCGTCGGCCCGAAGCAACCCCTGGACGAGCGTGCGGAGCTCGACATCCTCGCCGCACTCGGTGTCGAGCCAAGCTGTGCGATCGGCACCCGCGAGTTGGAGTGACTTGTCAAACAGATTGCGAGCGCGCGCAAATCGCTCACGCGTCAGGTCGGGCGCCTCGGGCCTTGGCGCGGTCGGGGTTGGATGCCCGTTGGCGTTCACGTGGTCAGTTCCTTCTGCAGCCAGGCCCGGATGAATCGGGTGTCCATTTCGACGGTGCGGGGGGAAACTTCGACGATCTCCGCAGTCTTCTCAACGGAAAGTCCCACCAGGAAGCGCAACTCAAAAATCCTTCCCAGACGCTCATCCAACTTGGCCAGCCTTGTTAGGGTTTCGTCAAGAACCACCAGGTCGATCTCGCTCGAAACCGCCGGCAACTCGAGCGTGTCCAGTGAGACCTTTACACCCCGTCGCCCAGCGCCGTCCCCGCCTCGCCGTTCGGCCCCCCTCGCTCGCGCGTGGTCGGTCAGCAGGTTGCGCATCGCACGGGCCGCGACACAAAAGAAATGCTTTCGGTCATTCCAGTCCATGTTCCCGCCAGCCTGCCCGGCCTTGAGCAGACGGGCGGCCACCTCGTTCACCAGGGCCGTGGGCTGCAACGTGTGGTCCGCGGGCTGATCGCGAAAGAGGTTTCCCGCCATCCCCCGCAGCTCCGAGTACGCGATGTCGAGCAACTCGCCCATCGCCGACTGGTCGCCCGAGCGAAGACGGGCAAGCAGTCGGGTCACGTCGCCATCGGCTGAAGGTGGTAGGGGGGCGGGATTCATGAAGGCTTCGAGGACATCCGAGTCGGCGTGATTGTACCAGAAAGTTCTTTGCGCCCCACCCTGCTGGCCCTCGTTAACCAGTGTGTCGGCACGTTCTCACCGGCTCTCGGACGCCCCTTTTGATGGGCCGGGAACCTTCGGCCTCATCGATCCAATGGTCCGGCTCTGTATTACGGAGAAGATTGTGATGAATAAGGCAACTCAATCGTTCAAGTACCATTCACCCCGGCGATCGCTGGCGGCCCTCGTCCTCGCGGCAGGCATGGCCATCACGCTTGGAACCGGTGCCCGTGCCGTTGCCGATCCGGTCACCACCGCCATCACGTACCAGGCCGGCCTCCAGGCCGCCGGCGTGCCCGTCAACGGCTCGCACGACATGCGTTTCCGTCTCTACGACTCCGGCGTCGGTGGCTCGCAAGTCGGGCCGACGCTCTGCATCGATAACCTCATGCTCGTCGATGGCCAGATCAACGTGAGCCTCGAATTCGGGTCGGTCTTCGACGGCCAACGCCGGTTCCTTGAGATCGAGCTGCGGCCCGATACCGGCTTGGACTGCTCGGATCCCACCGGGATGACCGTCCTGACGCCCAGGCAGGAATTGACCGCCGCGCCACACGCCGCCTACGCGCTCGCGGCCGGCACCGCGACCACCGCGGCCTCGGCCACGACCGCCACCTCAGCCACCAACGCGATCAACGCAACCAACGCCACCCTTCTGGGCGGGCAGGCCGCCGCGTTTTTCCAGGACGCCGCCAATCTGACCGGCACTCTCGCCGACGCACGCCTCTGGGGAGCCTACTCGGGCGCGTTGACCCTCAGCAACGCGGCCAACGCGTTCACGGGCGTTGGGACGGGATTGACAGCGTTGAACGCGACGAACTTGACCTCGGGCACGCTGCCGACGGCACGCCTTTCGGGAACGTATTCGAGTGCGGTGACGCTGAGCAATGCTGCGAACGCGTTCACGGGCGTTGGGACGGGTTTGACGGAGTTGAACGCGACGAACATTGCATCGGGGACGATTCCGGATGCGAGGCTGTCGGCCAATGTGCCGCTTGAGAATCAGGCCAATGCGTTCGGTGCCTTCGACAACACATTTGCGGGGCAGGTGGGCATCGGGATGACGAGCCCGGCGTATCCTCTCAACTTTGCGAGTGTACTGGGTGACAAAATCTCGCTCTATGGAACCGCAACAAATCACTATGGTCTTGGGGTACAAAGCAACACTCTGCAGATTCACACCAACACCTCGGCCGCGGACATCGTCTTTGGGTATGGGTCGAGTGCTGCTCTGACCGAAACGGCGCGGATCACCGGCGACGGGCGGCTGGCGGTCGGGATCGGCGCACCGGACGACACGGCGCTCCACACGTTCACAAACTCTCGCTCTTCCTCGGCAACCGTCGAGACAAGTCTCGCGGGTGGCGTCGCCCTCAACGTGCTCGCCTCGGCCACCACCCTCGACACCGTCGCCGGCAGCTTCACCTCCTCAAGCAACAACGGCACGGGCCTCTACGCCATCGCGACCAGGGCTTCGGGCGTGACCTACGGCCTGCGGGCGTACGTCAACAGCAACGCGGCGAACGCCATGGCCGTGCGGGGCGAGTGCACGAACAACGGCGCCAACTATGGCGTGTACGGGTCGGCGACGGGCGCGTCCGCGTTCGGCGTCTACTCCAACGGACGTCTGGGCTCCTCGGGCACCAAGAGCTTCATGATCGACCACCCCCTCGACCCGGAAAACAAGTTTCTCCTGCACTACAGCCTGGAAAGCCCCGAAGTCTTGAACGTGTACACCGGCGTCGTGTCGCTCGACGCTGCGGGCGAGGCGTGGGTCACTCTTCCCGAGTATTACGAGTCAATCAACATCGAGCCCCGCTACATGCTCACCTCGGTTGGCGCGCCCGCACCGATGTTGCACGTGGCCGAGGAGGTCACCGGCAATCGCTTCAAGATCGCCGGCGGGGCGCCCAGCGCCAAAGTCTCCTGGGAAATCAAGGCCAGGCGCAACGACAAGTTCGTGCAGCAGAATGGCGCCCCCGTCGAGCGCGTGAAGGTCGAGGGTGAGAAGGGCACGTATCAAATTCCCGAGCTGTACGGCAAACCCGCGAGCATGGGGCAGTTCTACACCCCGCCCCGCGAACTGCCCGTCAGGACCGGCAACACCGGCAGCCCCTCCAAATAACCTGGTCCATCCAATCGCACGAACGGAGAACATGCCATGAAGAACATCACACGCGCAGCCTGCCTGGTGGGCGCCGCACTGATGGTGCAGGTGTCCCCCGCGGCGCTCATCCAGCCCGCAACCAAGTCGACCTCGAGCATCGCCCCTCCCAACCCCGCGACAGGAAAGATCAAGATCCTCGGGCCCGAGCACGAGCCCTACGAGTCCTTCAGCGGGCAGCTGCGGCGCGAGCAGGCCGCCCGGCGCGAGCTGCGCGCCAATCTGGACTGGAACAATCTGGATCCCCAGACTCAAGAGGCGCTCTGGGACGAGGCCGTCGGCCCCGACCAGCTCAACGATGGCCACGGCAAGGCCCAGGTGCGCCCGTCACTGGCCGGTGTCTCCCCGCGCGATCCCGGCGACCCCGACCGCGGCATCGAACTCGTCCTCCTCTCCTGGGCCTACACGACCCAGGGCGGCTCGGGCACCGCCGAAACCTTTGCTTTCGACATGGACCTCAACGTCGAAGGTGACCTCTCGTTCACCGGAACGCTGGTCCATCCCAATGGCGACCTTGACATGAAAGTCACCGAACTGCGGGGTGTGGCCGACTCGACCGAGGGGTGGACCAAGAACTGGGATCTGGCGTACCACATGGGCGCCTCGGGCTCGGCCTCGAGCACATGGCTCGAGGGCAAGAGCTGCGTGTCGGATCTGTACGGCGACCTCTACTCTTCGGGACGACGCCTCAATGGGAAGTACCACATCACCAAAATGGACGGAAGTGCGGCGGGCGCCGGCATCCGCCTCATCGACGCGGACTTCATCGTCACCGGCACATCGACCGGAGCGACCGTCTACAGCTCCGTGATCGATCCCGAGGGCATCTTGTACGTCGCAGGGGCCTACAGCGAGGGGGCCAATTTCCGATGCTTTGTCGCCCGCCACGAGACCGATGCGACGCTCGCACGCACCTGGATCGTGACCGACACCCTGATCGCCTCCACGCCGCTCCGGGTCGTTTGCGATCGCCATGGAGGCGTGTACTTCCTGCACACCTCAAGCGCCAACGTCGCGAGCGTGACCAAACTGAGCCCCTACGACGGCGCCGCCGATTGGACGTGGACCGCAGCGGCGGGAACCTCGGGTGTGGCGCTGGATCTCGACTTCTCCGGCAACCCCCACGTCGCCGTCTACACCGGGGCCGCCACCAACGACTGGAACACCGTCAAGCTCGACACCCTGACCGGAGCGCCGCTCTGGTCCAAGACCGTCACCAACGGGCGGCCCGTCGATCTCAAGGTCGATGGGAGCGGCAATGTCTTTGTCATCGGTTCCAAGGGCGCCAACACCACCTACCTCATGAAGTACGACGCATCGGGCTCGGCCCCCGGCGGCTTCATCGAGCCCCAGTACGGCACCACTGGCGTGGCGAGCAAGCTCGCCCTCGACTGGCTGGGCAACCCCTACGTCGCCATCACCTACGGCACGACCCACATGTCGACCGACGTCCGCAAGTTCAACCCCGCCACCGGCGAGGAGGTCTGGCATTACTTCCTCAGCCCCACCTTCGGAACCGAGCAAAATGGCGACGTCGACATCGTCGACTTTCTGGTCGACTCAGGCGGCAGCGTCTACGTCTGCGGCAACCGCAGGGCCCAGACCAGCGGCGGCTCAAACCTCAGCAACGAGTTCTACTTCATCAAGTACGAGCAGCCCTACCTGGGCATCCCCATCATCGCCAGATCCAATCCCCTCGTCCGCATCGAGAACAACAGCCTCTGGAGGCCCCAGTCTCCAGAATTCAGCGGCCCCGTCTCCGAATGGGCCAACAAGCACCTCACCCTCTTTGAGCTCGACGCCACCAATCTGCTCGGCAACCTCGACTACCTGACCCAGGTCTCCGTCGATTACGGCGTCGGCACCGCCGCCGGCGGGCTCGATCTGGACTTCAGGAACGCCACGCTCGGCGTCTCCTTCGATACCGACGTCACCGGCGGCACCTACGACCTCAAGGCGACGGGCGAGCTCGCCATCGCCGTCCCCGCCGAGAACGACCCCACGCTCAATCCCGGTCAGAACTTCACGCTCACCGTGAACTTCGACCCCGACGCCGCGGGCATGGAACTCACCAGCCAGGGACGCCCCCAGCTCTCGGCCGCCCTCAACGCCTACGCCCAGGCCAACATGTCGGGATCCAACATCTTCGGCTCAGACACGTACCTCGGCAGTTTCGAGGTGCCGATCCCCATGCCCAACAACGGCAACATCAACTTGTCCCACCAGGTCGTCGGCCTCGATCTCCTCCAGAGCAACGTCGAGGCGGGCACCTGGTTCGACCTCGTCAGCCTCCTCCCCTTCCCCGCCGATTCCTACATCGAGGGCAAGATCCGCATGCCCGAGATGGGAACCGACGGCATCTACTCCGATGGCGCCTCGGGCCCCACCATGACCAGCTCGCTCAGTGAGCCGTTCCTGGAGATGGGCCTCAAGCTCACCAACATGCTCGCCGAGCGCGCCGGCTATCCGCCCCTCTCCGTCGGCTGGAACACCCCCGCCGGCAATGCCCTCTACAACGCCGAGATCGGTCTGGGGATCATGCAGGCCGACCTCAACGGCACCGTCTCCCTCGTGCAGGACCTTGAGATGACCATGAGGCCGTATGTCGATCTGACCTTCGACGACGCCAGCAACCCCTCGAGCCGCCTGTACCTCACCCGCGTGGTCAACTCCGAGGGCGGATACTCCTACCAGGGCACCAAGACAGTCCACCTGCCAAACGACGGGAGCCTGACGATCACGCCCACGTTCGGGATGCGCGGAAAGATGACCAACCAGACCGGCTTCCAGTTCGGGGCCGATGTTACCTTCAACGCGCTGGAGATCACCGCTCTTCTGGAGATCGCCGGCTGCGACGTGGTCAACCTTGACTACCCCTCCAGCCCGCTGCTCTTCTGGGATCTTCTCTCCCCCAACACCGACAGCCGCGTTTCGACCGCGCTCAACAACGGGCGACTCAACATCATCGACACCACCAACTCGGCCCAGGAATTCGACTTCCCCAACGAGCAGCAGGTCCCCGTCGTCCAGGTCGCCTCCAGCTCCACCAACAACCTCCCGCAGGTCATCGGATCCAGCCGCGCCTCCGCACGCATGATCATCTACGAGCAGATCTCTCCCACCCAGAACGAGTTCAACGCCGCGGCGATCGGCGACGAGCCCCTGGTGATCTACGGCCGCAAGTTCTTCTCCAACGAGCACCCCAAGGTCTACATCTCCCACCACGGGCGCACCGAACAACTCACCTCCACCTACCTCAACGATCAGTCGCTCCTGGTGGAGCTCCCCAAACGCTTCCTGCTCCTCCCGGGTGTCGCCAGGTTGTACGTCACCACCGACTATGGCCACTCCAAGACCATCGACTTGCCCATCGAGTACCCCCTCGCCAACTTCCAAGGCCTTCAGGACCCGATCTGGGCCGGCGACCCCAGGTGGGTCAACACCGCCGTCGTCGCCGTCGACGGGCTCACGCCCGCAGGACTGGCCTCGTTCATCGCCCGGCGCGACTACTACACCTACCTCCGCACCAACCTCTGGCCCGCCGCTTTCCCCTCCCTTGGTTCCGCCCAATCCTACTTCCCGGCCTTCAAAGGGTGGGAAACCGGCGCCGCGAGCTGTCCCCCCGGATTCCCCACCCTCATCATCGACGGCGTCCCGCTGGCTCGAAAGGAGCACCCCAGCGGCGACAACGGCAAGTTCTGGTCCCAGATGCAGCCCAACGTCTACTCAACGCCCCGCCTCGACGTTCCCATGACACTCGTCAACCCCGGCCCCGGTGGTGGCCCCAGCCGCACTCAGTACATCGATATCCCCGCACCCAAACCCGTCATCCAGCAGATCAGCCCTCGGATCGTTCATCCCGGCTCCGTCACAGGCTCGCTCAAGCTGACCGTCAGAGGTCCCCAGTCCGTCCCCTTCTTCCCAGGAGGGTACGAAGAACCCAAGTACGGCAACTTCACGCCCGAGTCGGTCGTCATGGTCAACACCACCGCCATGCCCACCGAGTTCGTCAGCTCGGGCCAGCTCGTCGCCACCATCCCCGCCAGCCAGTTCTCAAACTATGGCTCAAAGTCGATCACCGTCGTAACTCCCGGCAACGGCACCACCTACTACGAGCATCTCGTCACCGGCAACGGCTCAGTCAGCTTCGACGGCACCGTCTCCAGCGGCGGAACCTCAGTCCCCATGACGTTGGATGTCTCCTGGCCCGCGCCCGTCGTCACCGCCGTCAGCAGCGCCACCATCACCGTGGGCACGCCCCCCAAGTTCGCCCAGACCGTCAACGGCCAGGCGCCGCTCGACTCGCACAACTTCTCCGTCATCGGCTCCAACTTCGCCCCCGGTGCCAAGGTCTACTGGAACGGCAACCTGCTGCCCTCCACCCGCTCGAGCGAGGGCCTCGTGCGTGCAACCGTCGACGTGGCCCAGGTCGCAACCGCCGGCTCCGCCCGCGTGTCTGTCGTCAACCCCGCCTCCTCAGGCTCCGCACGCCAATCCCGCTCCTTCAACGTGCAGATCGTCCCCTGACCGCATGTCTCCGCTCCCTGTCCCGTCCCCGCGCGGCCTTCCGCGCGGGGATTTGCGTTGGTCTTCGCAACCGTCAGGCCCGCGTGCCTCACACCGCCTCGCTGGCCTTCATCCCCTTGTGGTAGGTCGTGTACACGTACACCGGGATCTTCATCGCCCCCAGGTGGTGCTTGATCTGCGGGTAGACCTTCTCCCACGCCATCGCTCCCACGCCCGTGCAAAGCCGCGGTAGCGCCACGCTCTTGATCTTCTCGGCCACCAGCCACTCGTGCAGCGCCTTGAGGGCGTGGTTCACCGTGTTCTCGTGCGCCGGGCCGGGCTTGGCGCCGTGCTCGTACGCCCCCTCTTGCGTCAAGAGCGCCACCAGTTGCACCGGCCCGTGGTCGCCCGCCCCGCCCCATGCCCAGATCGTGCCGGTCTTGGGATGCGTCGACTGGCAGTAGTGGCGGAAGTCCTTGTACATCACGGGCCACTTCTCGCGAAGGGCCAGGGCCAGCCCGCTGTGGAACGGATCGTTGGGGGCCACGCCGTGCGCGATCACCTGGGCCGAGGAGAGCAGAATATCACCCGAGACTTCATGGATCATTGAGTTCCCTTCGAGAGTTGAACACACAAACCCAAGCACGCCTCACCCAAACGTGATCAGCGGCTTGATCATTCCGTCTTCCTTGGTTTGCATCATCGTGAACGCCTTCTTGATGTCGGCGAACTTGAATCGATGCGTCGTCATCGCGAGCGGGTCGACCCGCCCCGCCCGAATCAACCCCATCAGCCGGCCCATGCGCTCCGAGCCGCCCGGGCACAGGGCCGTCCGGATCGTCTTGTCGCTCATCCCCACGCCCCACTCCGCCCGCGGGATCGGCACGGCTTCGCCGTCGCCGTGGTATCCGACGTTGGAGATCGTCCCGCCCGGGCGTGTGACCTTCACGCACGCCGCAAACGTCGCGGGCGAGCCGTACGCCTCGATCGCCGTGTCCACGCCCTTGCCGCCGGTGAGCCGCATGATCGCATCGACGGCGTCTTCCTTCGAGTAGTCGACCACCACGTCGCACCCGTACTTCTTCGCCAGGGCGATGCGATTGGGCATGCTCTCCACCCCGATCACCAGCCCCGCGCCGCGCAGGCGTGCCCCGACCGTCGCCATCAGCCCCACGGGCCCCTGGGCAAAGACCGCCACGCTCCCGCCGATGGGGATGTTCCCGTACTCGGCGCTCACGAACCCCGTCGAGAGCATGTCGCAGCAGTACGCGGCCTGCTCGTCGCTCAGCCCGTCGGGGATCGGCGCGAGATTCGCCACGGCGTTGTTGACGTGGAAGTACTCGGCCATACTCCCGTCCTTCACGTTTGCAAACTTCCATCCACCCAGCATCCCCCCGCACTGCGACGAGTACCCGCGCTGGCAGTTGTCGCACGCGTAGCACGGCGTGATGGCGTTGACCGCGACCCGTTGCCCGAGTTTGAAGAGCCCCGACGCCGCCGCCACCTCGCCCAGCTCATGGATGACGCCAACCGCCTCGTGCCCAAGCGTCAGATCAGTCCTGGGGCCGATCGCCCCCTTCACCGTGTGGGTGTCGGACGTGCAGATGAGGGCCGCGGTCGTCCGCAGGATCGCGTCGCTCGGCCCGGCCCGCGGGATGGGCTTGTCCATCATCCCAACCTCGCCGATCGCGTGCATCACAAACGCTTTCATCGTGCTGGGCATGTTGGCCTCTCTTCAAATGTCCGTCCGCGATCCTCTTCTCAACCGTCCCGTTCTCTCAGCCGCAGAACCTGGCAGGCCCACGTCGTCCCCGCGCCAAACCCAACCACAACCACCAGCTGTCCCGCGTGCAGAATCCCGCGATCGCGAGCCCGCCCCAGCGCCACCGGGATCGACGCCGACGCCATGTTCCCCGTCTCGGCGATGTCGATCACGACACGGTCCTCGCGGACCTCGAGCTGCCTGCCCACCGCCTCGATGATCCTGGCGTTGGCCTGGTGCGGGATCACAAGGTCAAAGTCGCCCACGCCCACGCCCACCGCCTCCGCCGCCTGCTTGATGCACTCGCTCATCTGCCGCACCGCGACCTTGAAGACGTCGCGACCGCGAAGCTCCAGCGTGTGCCTCGCCCCCGCGACCGAGGCCGCACTCGCCGGTTCACGGCTCCCGCCGGCCTTGATCTGGATCAGGTCCGCGGCAGTCCCGTCGGCCCCGATTGCCGAGTACAGCACGTCCACGAACCCGCGCTCGGCCACGACGACGGCGCCCGCTCCGTCGCCAAAGAGGATGCACGTCTGGCGATCCTTGTAGTTGGTGATCCGCGTCAGGCAATCGGCCCCGACGACCAGCACCCGGCGGTGCATCCCCGACTTCACCGACGCCGCCGCCATCTGCAGCGCGTACCCGAACCCCGCGCACCCGGCCACCACGTCCATCGACGGCACGCCCACGCACCCCAGGCGGCTCTGCAGATAGCAGGCCGTCGCCGGCACCGGCTGATCGGGCGTCGCGGTCGCCACCAGGATCAGATCCAGGTCTTTGGGTGTGATCTTCGCATCGGCGAGCGCGGCCGAACCGGCCCGAAAGGCCAGATCGCTGGTGGCCATGTCCACCGCGACGCGGTGGCGCGAGTGAATGCCCGTCCGCTCGACGATCCACTCGTTGCTCGTGTCCACCGTGTTCGCAAGCTGCTCGTTGGTCAGGATGTGCTCGGGAAGGTAATGCCCAAGCCCGGAGATCGAGCACAGTGCCCTGGAGTCCTTCCCGTTCGATTCAAATGTCCTGGAAACCAAAGGTTCGGCGATCTGCGGCGACATCGTCAACCTCCTGTGCTCAACCCAGACTTTCGTCCGAGAATTCAGGCCCGCGAATCGGCCCGATCCCATTCCGGACGTGGATGTCTGTAGGCTAGACCCAAAAGTCTATGCGTCTGTTTGCCCCCGCTTTACATCGAGAAATCGCGTCTCCCCCTAAAATGGTGGAAAGCGAGCTCGCGCTTCCCCGTCCGCGGCCGTTCACTCATTCCCCGTAAACACCGAGCTCCCACAGCGAATAGCCATATTGAGTCGCACGCGCCAGGCCCGTCACGCGGACGTATCTCGCCTGCGCATCGACCGGCACGATCTCGTCGCCGCCGTGCCCGGCGTCTTGCTTGTGAATCGTGTGCCACGATTTCGCGTCGTCACTGACGTCGATCGTGTACTTTTTCGCGAACGCGGCCTCCCAGTTCAGTCTCACCGCTTTGACGCTCTTCTTCTCTCCAAGATCCACGCTGATCCACTGCGGGTCGCTGAATTCGCTCGACCATCTGGACGCCGGGTTGCCGTCGGTCGCCGACTTGGGCGGGAATTCCGTGCCTTGCGTGCTCGACACCGTCACGGGCTTGCCGATCGACAACAGCTTGGGGGCCGCCGGATCAATCTCAAAGACCGCCCGCACGTCGCGGTTCTCGCTCATCACGACCTTGATCGTGGGGGAGTTTGCGCCCTTATCGACGCCCGCGCCCTCCCACCGCGCGAGGCGGAACCCGAACTCCGGCAGCGCCGTCAGGCTCACGGCTTCGCCAGTGGGAAACACGTACGCCGGGGGCGTGAGCTTCACCGTGCCGTGCGCGGCGTTGATGGACAGGTACTTCCTCGCGCTCTCGACGGGCTCATAGACCCGCACGTAATCGACGAGCATCTTCTGCGGAAGGACGGTGGTTTTGTCGGGGAACCCGGGCCACTCGCCGCCCACGGCGACGTTGAAGATCACGTACATCGGGTCCTGGGGGATTTCCTTGGGGGCGGTGTAGCGTTTCACGCCGTCGACGAAGAAGTCGATGTGGTCGGGGAACCACTCGCAGGAGAAGACGTGGAAGTCCTGGGAGAAATCCGGTCCCTTGAAGGGCGAGCCGGCGTGGGCGTTCCTGGGCACGATGCCCCAGTGCGTTGTCATGTAGACGGTGTCGGGCTCGTGCCCCAGGAGCTCCATGATGTCGATTTCCGGGGGCCACCTTCCGTCCTCGGGCAAGAGCCAGAACGCGGGCCAGACTCCCTTGGTCTTGGGCAGCTTCATCCGCGCCTCAAAGCGTCCGAACGCTCGCGCGTATTTCAGGTGCGTGTCGATCTGCGCCGAGGTGTAGGCTCGCCCGCCCCCGGCCTTCTCCTCCGACAAAATCACCATGTTCCCGTTCTCAACAGTGGCGTTCGCCGGCGCGTAGTACTGGCGTTCCTGATTCTTCAGGGGCGACAGGTCCTCGATGCGCCATCGCGAAGCGTCGAGCGACTTGCCGTCAAACTCATCCGACCAGACGAGCTTCCATTCCACCTTCGCGGGGGCGGGGGTGGCGGGGGTGGTGGGGGTGGTGGGGGGGGTGGGGGCAGGCTCGGGCGGCTTGGCCGCGGCCTGTGCGAACACCGCCAATGCGACACCCGTCAACGCCGTCAGAATCATCGAGAGCTCCTCAGCACCCTTGCTCAAAGGCAAGCACGAACCCGTCGTAGTCGAAGAAATCGGTGGTACCGTCGGCGTCGAAGTCCGCGGACGTTCCCGGCGGGCACGAGCCGCCCTCAAAGCACGTCACGAACTCGTCGTAGTCGAAGAAGTCAACGGCGAAGTCCTGGTTGAAATCCGCGGGACAGGGCGCCAGCGGAATCAGCTCGACATCGTCGATCATGGCCGATCCGGCCGCCATCGCGGGCTGGAAGAAGATCAGGACCACGCGAACCGTCGCGGTGTTCGGCGGGGCAACCGCCTGCACCTCGCGGCGCACGTAGACATCCCTGATCGTCGAGGCGTCGATCGCGGGCGTGCTCTGGTAGGAGAGGAGCGTCCCGGCCGCGCTGCGGAACTCTATATTGATTGCCGTCGTGTTGGCGCCCGCGATCGCGTCGGCGGAGCGTGTGAGCCAGTACGAGCTGGCCCGCCACCGCGAGCCCGGCGTGGCCGGCACGTCCTGGTAGATGCCGCTGTTGTTGAACGAGCCCGTGAAATTGCCGAAGAGCTTGGCGGTGCGCTGGCCCGTCCGCGGAGCGTTCGTGTCGTTGTACGCCTGCCCGAACTTTGTCCAGTAATAGAGCGGGCCGCCCGCGCCCGGACCCGGGTCCTCGAAGCTCTCGTTCATGAGCAGTCGCTTGTACACCCGCACCCAGTCGACCTGCAGCAGCTGGGGGAAGACGGTCGTCGCGTCGGGATATCCGGGCCACTGCCCGCCCACGGCGGTGTTCATGATCAGCGACATCGCCGTGCGCGGCACGCCGTTGCGGTGCGTCGATCGGATCGTGCCGTCGACGCTGAAATCCAGTCGATCGGGCCACCACTCAACGCCAAAGGTGTGGAAGTCGGCGGAGAAATCGGGGCCAACCAGATTGGTTCCAAACGAGCTGACGTTGGGCCAGGTCCCCCAGTGGTTGGTGAAATAGACCTTGTTGGGGTTGT
>ERZ1292640.2093-Hain-H43-02um-R1-2093-length-16258-cov-5_pt1 | contig 16258 bp, 11 predicted proteins | sample MGYA00564404_ERZ1292640 | MGnify/ENA primary metagenome ERZ1292640 (study PRJEB36523, sample SAMEA6512636) | groundwater metagenome | collected 2019-01-08 | study: AquaDiva: Metagenomics assemblies of 32 groundwater samples
GGTTTAGTGCGACGTTCATGTATTTGTAAATGTAGCCTATACCGAACCCAGCGAAGACTGTTTTGGCGTTTGTCCCGCCTTGTTCGCCTACGATGAGCACCTCGGCGCAGGCAGTGCCTTCCGGATACTTAAGCTTGCCATGCCCCTTTACAATCAGCGCCCAGCGAAGCGGGATCATCATTAGAACCCCGAGCAATCCGCCGAGTATCGCTACCAGCATGACTCGCGTGATTTCCATGTCATACCCGAGGATCAGGAGAGCCGGCATGGTGACCGCGACGCCGAAAGCTATTGATTCACCAGCCGAACCGGTGGTTTGGACGATGTTGTTTTCTAATATGCTTGCCTGGCGGAAGCCGAAGATCTTTGAAAATGCCTTGAAAATCGTGATCGACAGGACCGCGACCGGGATCGATGCGCTTACCGTCATCCCGACTTTGAGCGCTAGGTAAAGCGACGAGGCGCCGAACACAATGCCAAGTACAATGCCAAGAAGGATCGGTACTATGCCTAATTCTGGTATGATCCGTTCGTTAGGGATGAATGGTTTGTGAGCGACAAGTTCGTCATTTATATGGTGTTGCATGGCGCGGTTTCTCCTCGCCTCAATCTATAGCGCATATTTTTTAATTCACAGGAAAAAATCAAAAATGAAACTGTACGCCGACAATACCCCCAGCCAAAACCTACTACGGCCAGGGTTATTTGTTGTGATTGCCAGATAGAGTGGATCTCATCAGCGCTAACTCTTCGAAGTTGTGGACTGTAAGCTCGTGTCGGTTGTAGTGCCTGATTTTCTCTGGCCCGATTCCCCAGATTTCTTGGGCGTATTCGCGAATAGTGCGATCGCTAGAGAACTTGCCCATGCTCGCCGTGTTGATAATTGATTTACGTGCCCATTTTTCAGGCTCAAGATAAAGCTTGTCTACTTCGTTCTGGCAAGCGATGTAAGAAGTGTAATCGGCAAGTAGCATGTAATGGTCGATCCCTAGCAAGTTGTCTACGATTGGCTTGAAAATATTTCTATCACCGTGTGAGAACACACCATCACCTATCATGTCGATTGCTTGCTTGAGGTCTAGATTGCGAGCGTAATAGTCATAGGGGCGATACCCTGATCGTTTAAGGTTTCCCACTTGCTCCGCATTCAATCCAAAGATGAAGATGTTCTCGCGTCCAACCTCTTCCATGATCTCGATGTTCGCGCCATCGAGTGTTCCGATCGTGAGTGCCCCATTAAGGGCGTATTTCATGTTGCCGGTTCCAGAAGCTTCTGTGCCTGCTGTTGAAATTTGTTCAGACAGGTCTGAAGCGGGATAGAGCACCTCGCCAATTGAAACATTATAGTTGGGAATGAAAACTACTTTGAGAAGCTTGTTTGCAACTGCATCGTTATTGATGACCGCACCTACGGAGTTGATCAAGCGTATAATCAGCTTTGCCATGAAATAAGAAGGTGCTGCTTTGCCGCTGAAGATTATCACTCTAGGGGCCATATCCAGTGGTAGGCTACCTTGCGCATACATCTTGATTCGATTGTAGCGAGTGATTGCGTGTAAAACGCTTAAGAGTTGCCGCTTATATTCGTGGATGCGCTTGGTTTGACAATCAAACATTGCGTCAGTAGAGACATCAATCTTGGTTTGTTGAAGGATGAGCTCAGATAACCGCTTCTTATTGTGTCGTTTGACCTCGGTCCACTGCTTAAGAAAGGTTTGATCATCGCAGAGATCCCTTAATTTATGGAGGTCATCGAGATTGGTGATCCAGCTAGAACCGATCTTTGAAGTGATGAGATCGGCGAGACTTTGATTCGCGTGTTTGAGCCAGCGGCGCTGTGTGATTCCGTTAGTCTTATTGTTGAAGCGTTCGGGCCAGAGTTCGTAAAAGTCACGAAACAACTCTTTCTTAAGAATTTTGGTATGAAGCTCTGAGACACCATTTATTGAGTGGCTGCCTACAATAGCAAGATGAGCCATGCGTATGTGCTTTTCGCCATCCTCACCAACAATCGACATGCGCCGTAAGCGGTCACGATCCTTCGGGAAGCGTGAAGCGACCTCATCAAGGAAAAAGTGGTTGATCTGAAAAATAATTTGAAGATGACGTGGCAGGATATATTCAAGCATTTGCACGGGCCACTTTTCAAGCGCTTCAGACATGATGGTGTGGTTGGTGTAGCCAAAAGTCTTGAACGAAATATCCCAAGCCGCCTGCCAGGAGAGCCTGTGTTCGTCTAGAAGGATTCGCATCAGTTCTGGAATGGCGAGAGTCGGGTGCGTATCATTGAGATGGATCGCCACCTTTTTCGGAAGCAGACTGAGATCCGAGTGCTTCTTTGCGAATCGATAAAAAATATCTCGAACTGTAGCCGAGGCCAGAAAGTATTCCTGGCGTAACCTAAGTTCTTTCCCTTCCAGCTTGTGGTCTGCGGGGTAGAGGACCTTGGAGATGTTCTCGCTTTTCATCTTGGACTCGACCGCACCTAAGTAATTACCTTCGTTAAATGATTCTAACTCGAATTCACGCGATGATTTTGCGCTCCACAAGCGTAGCGTGTTGACTGTATTATTTCCGTAACCAGGGACCGGTACATCGAAAGCTAGTGCCATCACGTCATGGGTATCAATCCAGGAGTAGCGGGTCTGGCCGTTCTCATCGGTGTATTGAGCCACCCGGCCCTGATACTGAATCTTATGCAAGTGTTCCTGGCGCACGAATTCCCACGGATTGGTGTATCGTAGCCAACTATCAGGTGATTCGGATTGTGCGCCGTCCATGATTTTCTGGAAAAACATCCCGTACTCATACCTGATTCCGTATCCATACGCGGGCAAGTTCATTGTCGCCATGGAATCAAGAAAACAGGCCGCAAGACGTCCAAGACCACCGTTACCGAGGCCGGCGTCCCACTCTAGCTCGAGGAGTTCTTTGATATTAATCCCCATCTCTTTGAGAGCCATCTCACATTGGTCCATGATGCCAAGATTGATCAAGCTGTTTCCTAGGGTGCGTCCCATCAGAAACTCCATTGAGATGTAATACACTCGCTTTGCATCATTAACGTAATAGGATTGCTGAGTATCAAGCCAGCCTTCTACAAGCAGATCTCGTACGGAGTACGCCAAGGCACGATAAAGATCGGCCTTCGTGGCTGAATACTTGTCCTTGACCAAGGTATACTGGATATGTCGCATGTATGAACATTGCAGATCTGCGATCGTGGGTTTTGATGAGTTGACGGGAGTTTTATCGTGTTTCGACAAGGCTACGCGTCCTTTCAGATCGTTTATTAATTATCGAAAGTTTATCGAGCTGTGTGAATAATGCAATGTTTTTAACCCTGATATTCTATGAACACTACATACGTTATTGTAATGAACTGACATTACTGACAGAAGCTTATTATTTGATGGTAGTTTAAAAACTCTTCAAATTTCATTAAATTACACATAGTATTAAATTTATTGCGCAGCGCAATAAATTATTATATACAACCACCTGTTTACGTTATTAACGATCTTAGATTGTCAGGCGAGATGGTCTCTCCTACGAATCTGGGACTTACAGAGGTTTTTTATGAAACTTATAAATTCAATTTTGACCATTTTAACTTTCACAACATTAGCCTTTGCTGATCAAAAGCCATCTTACACTCTTGACAGCAAAGAGATAATTGGGACCTACACTAACCCCTCTAATAAAACAGATAAAGCAGAAGTTATAAAAAACAAACAAAAGATAACCGTTAATTTCCCAGATGAAGGCGTGGAAGCCGTTGTTTACGAAAAAGAAGGTAAACTTCTTTTCTCAACAGGTGTGTTAGATAGTGGTGAATGTGATGACCCGGGTTGTAGAGTACTTGTAAAAATCACAGGTATTATTTATCCAAAAGAAATTAAAAACCAATGGGTCCCTACAGTAAAGGCTACGTTTGTTCATAACTATTTGCACCCTGAATATGACGGCGACTCAGAAGGTGAAGAAAAAACAACAGAACATTATTTTAAAAAGTAGCAGCCCGATTTTGACGATAAGGAGCCTTTATATGAAACGCTTTTTAGGATTGATTGCACTAACAAATATCTTAATTTTAGCCCTGTTCTTATCCCCAGGAAAAGCTGACGGCAAATCTCTCACTTTAGATAATATTTTTCTTGTGTATGCTGACCTAAAATATTGGGAACCTGGTGATCGGGAATTTTATTTTCCACGAGCTGGCGAGGTCTTTTACGGGTTCCGTCCTTTAAGTGGCGTAAGTATTTCTGTTTCAGAAAATTGCAAGAAGCACATGTCCGTTGCTGGCGAATTAAGATCCTCAAATATTGTTTTACGTTGTTCCCCAAATGGTGACGTGGATAAAACATTTATATTTGCCACTTCATCAAAAAATTGGACCAACGATGAAGATATTGTTGAAGCCACATCGTTTACTTTTAGTGATAAAGTGAGTTTAAAACAAATTTCATCCAGTTCTTATTCGCTTGTGATCGAAGAATAATTTATTGTTGGTTGTATCGCCCAGCGTATCGGATTTTATAAATGTGAAATAGCTGTAGAAAAAGCTCATAGCGGCCAATGCCGCCATTTGGCTGTTGATTGCTGATGTCATTAACTGCCGCATCTCCTCATTCCCATTTACTGAAACAGAGACATCATTAGCTGTAACTATATCCGCCACGCTACTCGTGACCGTTGATCCGTTAATACTAACACTCACGTCATTTACTCCAGTTGAAGATGGCGGATACAACGTGATAATGTATCATTCATGACACATCTAGCGAACAGGAGGAAATAGGCCTAGAGTATAGCTATTGGACATATTTAATAATAAACATATTTTATTTATAAAGCTATTTACTTATTGCTTGCTGCTATACACTCAAATAGAGCTTGCCATTTCTGAACCTAGGGAAGGCACCACATACGCTCTGCTAAATTCAGAAGTAGCCAGCCCACGGAAAGACGATAATATCTCGACATACACATACAACACCGTATCATCCATACATTTACGCTCTGTCAGGAAAAACGATATTCTGCTCCTGCATGCACTTGTAAAAGGCACCTATGAACCGCCAGTAGGCGACGAAACAATATCGACGTTTTCAGCATATATCGCCTGTGATGGCGTAGTAGTCTCTCCTGTCACTAAGAAATCCATGAGACGTTACAGAGGGAACCATCATGGATCTCTTTCACTTACCGGTTCTTGCCGTATCACAGATGAAATATCCAACCCTATCACAGTGGCTTTGATGGTAAAATTCACCAGAACACCCGGTATTATTCATCCATACGGCACCACACTTGTAGTTAATCATTACCGGCCGATAACCAGTACGGATGATCTTTCACAGTTCTGGGCACCAATTGATTTTTTCAGCATCACGGGCCATGCCAATAGTGATTTCTTTTTTCAGAATCCAGCTGATCCATATGGAACCCGCTATAAACTGCTGAGTGTTGAAAAAAAATTCGAGCCTGAAGATAAAGTCTATATCAGTGCCCACGCAACTGCAGATGATCCTGATCCTGAAATCCCGATGTTTGGATTCGAACTCATAGCCAATAGCAAGCGCTTGTCAGGGAGCAGTGAAAACCCGATCCCCACTGAACTCAGCAGGATATCCCTGAATGCATTAAGCATGTGGTCGCCAGCTTCCAAAAAGACAATCGAGCTTCAGACACGCGTCTACGGTTTACAGGTCAGTTCTCGCCCAAACATGCGGGCTAGACCGCATCTCTCCAGACTAGAGGGAATAATTTTTCGGAAAAACAGACACCCCAATAGTATGTTTTTAACTAATGCCTTTAGAAGCAAGCCACCAAGGGACATGCCTATTCGACTCGACAATTCTGAACTCGACATTCTCACACCAAAGACTCTCACTTTTGCCCAGCCAGGTATCGTGAGAATCAAGGCTCATGCGACTATAAAAAACAAAGGCTCTAATGTGAAAAGCTGTTATCTACGTATTGCCGTGGAAAAAAATTCCAAGCAAGTCGCCCTCTCCGCACCAGCCAGCCGTTCCTTCAAACTCCCTTATGTTTTTCATTCGCTGCACGCTGAGCTGGTTTACGGGATAAAAAAGCCTGGAGATTACACCGTCAGGCCATATCTCTATTGTGCAAGCCAAGTCAACGAGGGACCCATCACCCTAATAAAAAATGGCTCAGAAGTTTTCATCGATAAATTTGAGCAAGAGCCATAAACAAGTAAATCCACCAGCCAGGCCAGGCTGAAGCTGTTGCAAGCCAGGATGTAAGTCAGTGTCGTGTAATCCTCTGTGCGTCACAGTATGAGGGCTGCGGCACTTCCAGCGTTGGAAAAATCCTCAGTTCTATAAAGTATTTGGTTTATCTCGCAGGAAGAGTTTTTAAGAGTTCTGAACTGAAGAGAATTGCTATAATGTGCGGCGCAGATGTGGGTGATGGTGGCAAGGAGAAACAGAGTTTTTTCCCTCTATTAATTTGGTATTTAAAACTTGCGCACTGCAGCAATGTTTGGTAGGGTGCGTGGCGAAAGGAGATAGGTATTTTATGAATTACATGAGTGTAAAAAATATCTGTTTTTGTCTGGCATTTTTCGCAGGAACTTTAATGAACCTCAACGCACAGGCTGCTGTGCAGAGTGGTCCAAGCAGTGACGAAATAATGAAATTTGTGGAAGATTGTAAAGTCAAAGCCAAAAATCTTACAGCGGCACTGTTGGTTGCAAATGGTGATGACGAGATGTTTGCGGGCGCATATGTTGATGTTTCATGGGATACGCAATATAATAACTCATCTACAAAAAATGAAATATTTCATGTTGGGTATTGGCTGAGTAAACCTGGTGTTAGTTTCCCGACTCATCTTTACAAATCATTTAAAGTTACAACTAAAGATAACCTTCATGTACCTAGCCCCACCCTTAGCGAGAAAGGATGCCGTATCATTAGCGTAGAAGTCGCGGCTGAGTAATTAATATTCCAACACGACCCTGATGGATCAGCTTGAGTGTATTTATAAGCATGATTGTTTTTGCTATGTATGAAGCGGTATGAAAAAAATTCTACTTGTATTATGTATTATTATGTTTGCTGGATGTAACGAATACTCGTCGCCTGGTGGTATTATTAAAACATCCTTTCTAGCCGTAAAGAAAAGCAATCTTGAAATATTTCGCTCTACGCTTACTGGGGATGCGTTGAAAAAATTCGGCAATCAGGAAGGCCTTGAATATTTCAGAAAACAGTTTGATGGCATTGTTTCGTTTGAGCTCTTTTTCATTAAAGATGCTTTTAAAGAAGTAATTATCTCAGAAGACGAAGTGCTCCGCTTTTATGGTGTTGATATTTCAGATGAGACGGGCCTGGAGGCTTTCTGGAATGTGACCGTAGAGTGCAAAGTGCGATTGGTTCCTATCAGAGATCCAAATTATATTTGCCGTCCTCCGGAGGTATGCCACAAGCCTGGCGGCATATCTCAGCGGAAAGAGATCACGCTTTGCCATATCAGTGATATTTCTGTTTTATGATGTCCGGCTTTGTCTAAGGTGAATTAATACTCCAGCATCGTGCTAAGGCCGCCGTCCTCGTCGCTTTCTGATACGATGACTTGGGGGGCGTGACCTGATCTTTTTCGGATGACTTCGCCTATTGGCCAAGCCGTCTCCCCTGATTTGTGCAGCTTCTTCAATACCGCATGTGCCTTGTTTTTTTCTGTGATGGCAACCATTCCGATGCCCATGTTGAATGTACGCGTCAGTTCATTAAATGGTAGTTTCGACTCCCGGCGAACCCACTCATAGATTTCAGGCAGCTTGCGGCGTGGCGGCAGTGTTATTTTGTAGCTGAATCTTTCCGACATTCTAGGAACATTAAGGAATCCCGAGCCTGTAATATGCGCAAGCCCTTTGAATGAGCCGCTTTTGATCAGCGGCACCAATTTCGTATAAATCCTTGTTGGCGTGAGCAGTTCTCGCGCGGTCGAGTCGCCAGCCGACCCTTCAGGTAAAAGCCTCCTTAGCAGACTGTAGCCGTTGCTATGGCACCCGCTTGAGCGGATCCCAAGAAGGACATCGCCGGCACGGATTGTTTTTTGTGGAAGTATGGATCTCGCTTCAACGATCCCAACAGCAAATCCAGCAAGATCATATTCTCCTTTTGTGTAAAAATCAGGCATTTCGGCGGTTTCTCCACCGACCAGCGCGCACCCGGCCTGACGGCAGCCCTCCGCGATGCCTTTTATAATTTCTTCCGCCACGCCAACATCAAGCTTTGCTGTGGCGAGATAATCAAGAAAGAACAATGGTTCGGCGCCAACGCATAGAATGTCGTTAACTGACATGGCCACGAGGTCGATCCCGACGGTGCTGTGCTGATTCAAATGGAAAGCGAGTTTCAGCTTCGTCCCGACGCCGTCGGTTGAAGCCGCGATCAAGCGCTTTTTATCCAGCGCAAAAAGCGAGGCATAGCCGCCAATGGAGGCCTTGACGCGTTTATTCACGGTTGTCTTGGAGATTGTGATGATTTTTTCCACGAACTTATCCGCAGCGCTTCTGTCAACCCCGGCCTGTTTGTAGTTAATTGCTGCCATTATCGATAGCCACGGTGCCGTAAATATACGTGTTAGTGATCTTTGATGAAAGAAGCTTGGTCCTGTCAAAACTGATGATTCCAGCCGTGCCGTTCGCGGCTTCCGATACGATTAGGTGGCCGGTGCTTATGGTGACTTTGTTTTTTACATACTTGTTGAGATAAATTGGTTCGATAGCCCATTTCCAGCATGCTGGCATGAGGCTGTTTTCCTGCGTGCCACGTGTTATCGTTTCGTAGCTGCAATTGCCTTCATTTTCCGAGTGCGCCACGATGTCAGAGTTGAATCCCGCGGCTCGGCTGAGCATGTATTCGTTGTCTTTTTCGGTGGAAATTGTTGGCAGGACAGTGAATTGTTCTCCTTTCCTGGTTTTAAGACGTATCAGGTTGACCGTATCAAGAGCGAGCTGTAGCGCCAACTCGCGGCAACTGTTTTCCGAGGAAGTTGGTTTAAGGCATTGTGGTGCAGTTGAACTCCACTCAGTGATTTTTCTTTTTTTCGCGATGATCTGGCCTTTGCCGTCTATCACAAGTTGGGTGTTATAAACTATGTCGTCCAGCAACTTGTTGCTCAGAGTTTTTCGTTCGATCTCGGCGACGGTGCCAAGGATGATATTTGTTTTATAATTGGCAGCGAGGCTTCGTATGTTCGTAATGACTTCATTTATCTTTTTCGCGGCGGCGTCCATCGGTACCGTGATACAGCTTGTGCCGTCACATTTGATTTCTAGATAGTGTTTGAATGTGCCTTTGGTAAAGAGCGAATACTCCGGTGTGATGATGAGGTCGGACTCCGGGTTTTCAGCAAGCGCTTTTGAAATCCTGTTTATCAATTCACTGCTATCAGCGCCTTTCGATGGAGTTGCATAAAGTTTTAGAGCAATCAGGTTAACGGAATGCGCTTTCGGGACTTTGATGACGTTACATTTGGCAGTGCTTCCGCCATTTTTTCCGTTACAACTCCAGTTCCATGGTTCGTTGTATGAAGGGGATCCTGACAAACAGGTGGCCAGCGGGGGTACGGTCATTTCGGTCCCGTGGTTGGCGCCACAGGCGCCGTTAATGATGGGCTTAAATACATAATCCTGTAAGAATGCTTCACCTCGATATTCTCCGAATATGCGCAACCTGCTGTCTTGGCTGCCATTGTAATTTGGGTTATAGGTGGTCGTGGCTGAGGTGACCAGTGGGTCTTCAGGTTCTTCATTCCATTTGAAAAAAATTTTTTTTGCTTTTGATGAGCAGCTCATCATTATCTGGGTTGAGTTTGAAAATGTCCCTCCCGCCGGATTTACGGAACAAATAGGTGATTTTTTACCAGGTGCTGCTTCTACGTTTGTTCCAACAAATATAGTACTTGTTAGAAACAATGCGAGCAGGCAGGACATGGTACTGGAAGTTATACTGGGCATGACTACCTAATAACTTTTCTGAATTTTAATGAAAAGTCCAGTTATTCAAATTGACCTGTTTGCTAGGATGAAAAAAACTTGATTTTGGATAATAATCACTGGCTACGTCATTATGATTGGGGAAATAAGGTGATTTGGAGCGATTCATTGCCAACAGCTGATAAGTTATGCGGTCTTAGACCAAGCGCATGGGTGTCAGTGGGGCATGGCTTTTCGCGTGAAGACGTAAAGTCATTGGTGCTCTCAAAAGGGTTTGGTATCACCGCACGCGCGGTTACGACGATTGATGACCTGGCCGTGATAATTGCGTCTTGCCGTGGTGACAAGGTTTTAGGGTCCACCGCGCGACAGGAAGTGCTCAAGTTGCTTTTTGGTGAAAGACGTATCAGTGGGAAATTGGTCGAGCTTAAGAGGCTAAAACGTGGGAGCAGATTTTTTGGCAAACTCGATAAGGCTATTCAGGCTGGAAGGGGGGCTGCGGCGCATCCGGAGGAGGAGAGGGTACTTTGCGAAAGGCTTGAACGTGTTTTAGGCAAGAACCCGATAAGAGATGAAGTCAGGTTGCTTTCTTCGGCTTATGAGGAGTGGATGAAGGCCTCAGACTTTTTTGATCCGCCTATGCTCTTGAGGCGGGCTATTGATGTACTAAACGACGGATGGCCTGCTGGGGTCTCGTGCCCTGAAGAAATATGTGTGTTGTCAGCCAAAGTTGATGAAAGCCTGGAAGCAGCTTTTTGGGAATCAATCGGCTCTCACACCAGCGTCAGGCGTGTCGGGCCGCAAGAATCCTTAACCGCTCATGGAAAAGATTTCAGGTCCGTGAACTGGGAGATCTGGCATACGTTTGATGACGCCGCAGATAGGCTAGGTGATAGGCTTGATGACGAAATTTATGACGGGATGGCTGGATGGAATAAATATATAATCCTAGTCCCGCCGGTACCTCGGATAAGGGCCAGCCTTGTCAGGGCGCTGGAAGCAAGGAAAATTCCGGTCATAGAGCAAAAGAAACCTGGGGATTTGCAGAGCAATGAACAGGTAAAGGCCGGGCTGCTTCCGCTTGAAGTTGTTGCATCTGATTTCGAGCGTGAAAAAGTTGTGAGCTGGCTTGGGAAGGTGCTGAGTGGCGCGGAGTTTTATCACTCTGCCGCGCTTATCCGCGAGCGTGGGATAGTGCGCGGGCTTGATAAGTATCGTGATGCGGGGCTTACGGCTGCATATTTGGAATTAAAAAGTTTGTATGATTGTTTTTCGGGCCGCATGACTTGTGAAGAAGCAGCTTTGGCGCACATGTCAGTCCTTAAGCAGCCGGAGGCTGCAGTGCTAAATTTCTTTGAGCATTTATGGGGAGAATATGCCAGCGACATGAAGGTTGTCGGCAAGCAGGGCACAATGGCTCGTGTGTTCAAGTGGCTTGAGGGTCTTAAGCAAAGAATCGCCGAGAGTGGCCAGATTGCTGAAAGGCACCGCTCAGCGGATGGGGTAAATATCCATCGACTCGATCAGGTCCCTTTTGATGTGTCTGCTGAACTGGTGGGAAAAAATATATTCATATTCGGATTACCGTCAAACTGGTTAAGGGGTGATGGGACTGGGGATCTGTGGTTTAGCGCACGTGAGCGTGAGGTTCTGGCCACTGAGTTTGCTGTAAGGTCGTGCATTCAGGTTCGCCAGGAACGCGTGGCGATTTTGAAGTCGTGGCTTTCAACAGCTCGTGAAGTGACGTTTGTTGATGCACACTATGATTTTGACGGATCAGAGCGTGAGTACAGCTTGCCGCTGTTAAGGACACTCGTTGATGGGGTCCCCACAGATGCCGAGCCGGTTGAGATGGGAGCTTATACAAAGAGGTTAGCTAGTTATCAGGCGCTAAGACCCGTGCCAAGCCGTCTTGTAAGACTGCCTGCCATTAATGGGGACGAGCAGGGCAGGGTGGAGATTTCCGCCACCGCGCTTGATAGATCAAGCCGCTGTGGGTTCCAGTCGCTGGTTTTTTGCAGGTGGAAGCTTTCTGATTTAACCGAGCCTGATTTTGAACTCTGGCCGTATGTGCGTGGGAACATATTGCACGAAGCAGTGAGAATTATTCTTGAGTCTGGAATATCCAGAATTACAGCCAAGCAAGCGCTAGAGGAGGCATGGGATAAGTCTGCGCCAAAGGGCCTGTTGCGCTCAAAGCGGGTGCTATATTACGCCAAGGCGAGGCTCCTTGAAGTGCTTGATATTTTTTTGGAAAAAGAAGCTGAGTTTTCCGCGCGCTCAGGCACGAGGACGCTGAGTCTTGAGAATATAAAGCTCAGACTTGATTGCGGCGGATTTGAGATAACAGGCAGGCCTGATCGGATAGATCAGCACGAAGAAGGTATTTTCGTGGCTGACTATAAGTCTTCTTCATCCAGTGTGGCAAGCGGTGCGGAAATGATTGAAACTGGTTATAAGCTGCAGCTGCCGTTTTACGCCGTTGCTGCCCGTGGATTTTTCAACCAGCCTGTAGTTGGGGCGCAGTTCATAGAGCTTACCAGCAAGGGTGGAAGATCTAATGGCATTTTTTTCAAACGCTTTAACGGGAAAGAACCAGGTTCACTCAGTAACTTGAGGATTAATTCAAAAAGCCTGATCGATGCGGATCCCGAAGAAGTCTGGAGCAGTCTTCGCGAGAAGGTATCAGCGCAAGCTAAACTGTATGTCAACGGGGTCTATGATGTAGACCCCAAAAAAGCCACGGAGTGCCGCTTCTGCACCGCGCGGGATCTGTGCGAAATAGACAGGCCTATATGATTGATCTTTCACCTGAACAGCGCGAGGTAGTTGAGGCATGGGGCGGAGGCTGCGCCGTGATCGCCGGAGCTGGTTCTGGGAAGACAACCACGCTTGTCGAAAAGTGCATAAGACTTTTATCGATAAAGCAGGATGCCAGGTTCGCGGCGGTATCATTCACTGAGCGTTCGGCAAATGACTTGAGGACGAAGCTTTCCGCATCGATGGATATAGACAAGCATGTTGTAACCACGATCCATGGATTATGCAGGATGGTGATAACAGAATTCCCGTATGAATCCGGCATTGAAGGGGATGAACAGATAATTCCTGAATTTGATGCCGATTTGATTTGGGGGCAAGCGCTCGGCGCTATCTGGTTGGATGACATCCCTCTGGATGTCTCGGACGCTATGGATGTCATGCTGAAGCGTGAAAGCAGGTCCACGCTAGAAGAGTTGCTTAAGCGGACAAAGCGCTTGGCACATTTCGGTGCTCTTGAGCATATCGGTTCTCACATATGCGACAAAGAAACACAGGCACTGGCCCGGCTGGCTGATTTTGTCATTGGCAGATACAGCCGATTGAAGTCTAGAAGTGGAGTTTTGGATTTTGATGATCTTGAGAGCAAGGCTCTTGTAGCGCTTGATTCTGCTGTGGTGGCAGCGACTTACCATAAGCGCTTTGATCTTCTTCTAGTTGACGAGTTTCAAGACACAAACCAGGTACAAGCCAGAATAGTCAGTAAGATGGCGAAGGCTGATTTTTCTAATTTATGTGTAGTTGGTGACCCGAAACAATCTATTTACCGCTTCAGGGATGCGGACGTCAGCGTGTTCAGCGAATTTTGCTCCAATTTGCCGCGCAAGTTTTTTCTTACAAGAAATTTCAGGAGCAGGCCCGGGATCATAGAATATGTCAACGGGATTTGTAGCATGGCATTTTTGGATGCCGGCATGGAGTACGAGCCTCTTGTCGCTGATCGCGTGGGGTCCGGCCAATCAGAAGTGATGCGACTCGATATCCAGACAGAGAAAGACTTGGCGGTTTGGATAAAAGCCCAAAACAAACTCGGGATCCCTCTTAACGATATGGTTCTGCTGACAAGGCGTCTTAGGGGTAATGAACAATGGCTTAAGGCACTGAGCGCCGAGGGGATCCCGCTTGCTGTCGGCAGCGGTGGTTTTTTCTGGGAAGATCCGCGTGTGCGTGAACTGGTCTCGTTTCTGAAATGGTGGGACTGTCCGGCTAATTCACTGTCAGGTGCTGTTTTTCTGCGAGCTCCTTGGGTTGGGGTCAGTGATGAGGCTCTGGATAAATGGGTTAAGGAAGATAAAACATGGATTGCTCCGTTCTTTGGTTCCGGGTGCAGGCTTGCGGTACTGCTAGAGCCGTTTCGCTATCTGGGCGTGCGTCCAGGCGAGCTCCTGCTTGCAATTTTGTCTGATGACCGTGTTGAGGATGAGATAGGAGCGCAACTTCTTGGCCTGTGGCACAGGGTGGAGGAGCTATCACGCAAGGGCATGAACTTCCACGACGTAGTCAGGCAGCTTGCTTGTTTGCTCGATGAGCGCCGAAGGGAAAGGGATGTTCCACCTCCACATAATACCGGCCAGCTTTCAGTTCTGACCATTCACTCTGCCAAAGGTCTTGAGTTCCCGCATGTCATACTCATTGATTTTGTAGGAAAGACGTCGCCTCAGAATATGCCTCTTCTTTTCTGGGATCGTGAGCGAGGTGTGCATCTTGGCGAACGTGATGAAAGCGGAGCAAGGGATCGTAGTGCCCCGGTGGAAGCGGAATGGAGGGAGCTGGAACGGCAAAAAAATATTTCAGAAAGCATGAGACTTTTTTATGTGGCACTTACGCGCGCCAAGGAACGCTTGCTGATAGTCTGTCCTCCTTTGCCTAAAAAAACACAGGAGAAAGTACAAGACAAGGTACAGAGCAAAACCGTGTTTACAAATGATAACTGGAGGGCTTGGATTGAATGTAGCTCAACAGAGCGTGCTACATGCGAGATAGTAGATGATGCTTACATAAATACATCGGCTCCTGCAATGCTCAATCATTGTATGCGCGAGCGCGAGCAGCAAAAGAGAAACACTATTGTTTCGAGGATAATACGGCCGCGCTACAGCGTGACCGAGTTATCGCTCCTTGCAAAATGCCAGCGTGCTTATGAATGGACGTATATCAAGCCGCGCAGGTCAAGTGTTGTGTCTGGCAACGCTGCAAGGATGCCACAGCATGAGATTGGGAGCCGTGTGCACGCATGCCTCGAAAAGACGGATTACAACGGATTAATCGAGCTAGAGAGCGAAGCGGGTAGTGATCGGTTTACCGCCGGGCCTTTGATTGAATGGGCCAAAAACACTTCATATATGCGGTTTGGTCCTGCCAGCCCCGCTTGTGATGATGTATGGACGGAGCTCTCGTTTGAAGTTCCGTTAGCTGGTGAAGTCGTGGTTGGATCAATTGACAGGTTGATCGCTGATGCTGTGGAAGGGGACCACAAAAAATATCTGATTGTGGATTTTAAAGTGTCAGGCGGTAAGAAAAGCCAGGCAGAACTCATTCAACACTACGGAGTCCAGCTCCAGCTCTATGCTTATGCGGTTGAAATGCTAGAAGCAGGCAAAGCACAAAAAAACAATATTTCGTGCGCCATTGTTAATATTTTTCCTGGAGGCGTGGAGATTGTGGATGTTCCCTCTAGTGGTTTTGATCTGCATGAGCTCATACATACAGCGGCAGCGCTGGTCAATGGCGCGACTAGCGCGACGTCATATGCGCCTCATTGTGACTGGTGTGCGCATAAGGATTGTTGTGGCTATATGACAATTAATTGACGTAATCAGCAACGGCTCACATTATAAGCAGAAAATGTAAGCTTAAACGGTTGCTGTCCTTAGAAAGTGTTTGGTACACTTATTAAGACAGTGAAAAAACACGAAAATCGCTGCATTAAAGCAGTTAGCAAATGTTAAATTAATGCCCTTCGGGCGGGACTGGCAAGTCATGGGAAAAAAAATAAATGAAATAAGAACGCAACTTGTTCTCGCCATGCTTGCTCTGCTGTGGCTCACTATGTTGACCGCGGCGTGGAGCGAGGCGGCTGAGAGTTCCGCAGGTGATTTAGGTGGTGAATATAATTTCACCTGGCTTGATCCTGATAAGAAAATCTATGTGCTGCAGAACAGAAGGTACACCAAAGCCAACAAGCTGTTTGTAAGTGCCATGGTTGGGCCTGGTTTTTCAAACCCGTATCGCAGCTCTTATAACCTGGATCCGAGGATAGCTTATTATTTTTCTGAAGCACTTGGTTTCGAGGCATTCTATGGTTTGACATCCAACAGTGGCAACAACACTTTTGATGCGTTACAGAGAGCATCACCGAATACCTGGCCGCTAGTCAGGGAGATCCGCTCGCAATATGGCTTACTCGTGCATTGGGTGCCGTGGTACGCGAAGATAAACGTGTTTAACAAAATCCTATATCTG
>ERZ1292640.2094-Hain-H43-02um-R1-2094-length-16257-cov-15_pt1 | contig 16257 bp, 14 predicted proteins | sample MGYA00564404_ERZ1292640 | MGnify/ENA primary metagenome ERZ1292640 (study PRJEB36523, sample SAMEA6512636) | groundwater metagenome | collected 2019-01-08 | study: AquaDiva: Metagenomics assemblies of 32 groundwater samples
GACGCTTCCTCCCCTTAGGCGCCTCCGCAGCTTTCTTTTTTATATCAGGAAGTATTTCGCCAATGGATTTCATGATGACTCAATAGAGGCGCCGAGTTTTTGAAGGCGGAGCACGATGTCTTCGTATCCGCGGTTGATGGAATAAACGTTGCGGAGGGTGGAGCGGCCTTTCGCGCCAAGCATCGCGACGAGGATTATTGTCGCCGGACGAAGCGCCGGCGGGCAGATGACTTCTGCGGCTCTCAAATGCGTCGGACCTATGATTGAAATGCGATGCGGGTCAAGCAGAGTCGTGTTCGCGCCGAGGCGGTCAAGCTCGGTGTAATAAATAGCGCGTTTTTCATATACCCAGTCGTGAATAAGCGTCGCACCCTTTGCTTGCGTTGCTATGACAGCGAAGAATGGCAAGTTGTCTATGTTAAGCCCAGGATAAGGCCGCGCGTGAATTTTTTCCGGGAATGCCTCCAAATTGGACGGTTTGATATGAATGTCCTTGAGTTTTGTTATCCCATTTTCAGACAATCTGTCCCCTGACAATCTGAAGTTCAAACCCATTTTACCAAGAATCAACAGCTCAACTTCCAAAAATTCAATCGGAACAGCCGCGATTGTGACGGCGGAACCCGTCACTGCCGCGGCCGCGATGAAGAACATCGCGTCTGTCGGGTCCTCCGCGACGCTATATGAAATGTCGCAATTAATGTCCATAATGCCGTTTATGGTGAGCGTAGTCGAACCAATGCCGTCTACGCCGACACCGAGCGCGCGCAGGAATCCGCAAACTTCCTGCACTTGATAATTCGCCGAGGCATATTTAATTACCGAAGTGCCCTTTATCCGCGCGGCGGCCAGGAGCGCGTTGATGGTCGCGGTATCGCTGGACTCGTATGAAACAACTTCAGCGGGCGACAACTTCTTTCGGGTAACGCGATAACTATCTGAACGCGCTTCTATAGCGACGCCGAACTTCTCCAGCGCGAGAAGATGGGGACGCACGGAACGCAGACCGAGAGTGCATCCTCCTGACTGCGGTAAGTCAAACTTTTTAAACATGTGGATTAGAGAACCGATAAACATCAGAATGCTTCGTGTCTTGGTTGCCGCCGCTCGGTCAATCCTGCCAAGAGAAATTTTCCGTGGAATCAATATCAAATTATTTTTCTTCCACTCAACAGATACGCCGATTGAACGCAAGACCTCTATCAGGCGATTAACCTCCTCTATCCTCGGTACATTCAAAAGTATCGTTCGTCCTCGGTTTAAAAGCGATGCCGCCAGAAGAGCAACTGCGCCGTTCTTGGAACGGCTCGTTTCAACCGTTCCCGATAGCTTTTTCCCGCCGTTAACCATGAAATTCATTTCTCCTTGCATGGGGGCATAGTACCACTTATGATGGCTACATGGTTCAACCATGTTCACCATAAAATGTCCTTCTTTTCTCCCAAGCTCGGAATAGACTTAGGAACTACCAATGTTTTGGTGTTTGTGCCCGGGAAGGGCGTTATTATCAACGAGCCGTCCGTGGTTGCGGTAGGCAAGGCGCACGGGAAAGGTGGCGGTAATAAGATTCTCGCTATCGGGATAGAGGCCAAGAAGATGATCGGCCGGACACCGGATGACATTGTTGCGTACCGCCCCATGAAGGACGGCGTTATTGCTGATTATCGCGTGACCGAAGCGATGCTCCGTTATTTTATGCGGAAAGCACTCGGCAGGAATCCTTTTAAGCCGACAGTACTCGTCTCGGTCCCTGCTGGAGTTACTTCAACGGAGAAGCGCGCGGTCATCGAAGCGGCGATGAAGGCCGGCGCCAAAAATGCATATGTCGTAAAAGAACCTATACTCGCGGCCATAGGCGCTGGAATCCCAATACACGAGCCGATGGGACGCATGGTGGTAGACATAGGTGGCGGGACTATAGATGTCGCAGTGATCTCACTCGGTGGCATTGTCGCATCAACTAGCGTTAAATGCGCCGGTGACCGATTGGACAGAGCGATTATTGACCACGTTAAGAAAACTCACAATCTCGCGATAGGCGAGAAGACGGCAGAAGAGCTGAAAATAAAGGTCGGTGCTGCCGTGCCAATGAATGAGGAATTAACGATGACAGTCAAAGGGCGCGACCTAATGAGCGGTCTGCCTCGAACGGTTGAAATAGGGACAAATGACTTGGTGCAGGCGATGGCGAAGGAGCTACGCGAGATGACGCAGGCGATACGCAAGGTGTTGCAGGATACACCGCCAGAGCTCGCCGCCGATATTATTGATAACGGCATTATTCTTACCGGCGGGACCTCACAGCTCCGCCAGATGCCAGAGCTTGTTTATCGCCGGACCGGCGTCGTGGCTAAGCTCGGACAAGACCCATACTTTTGTGTTGCACGAGGCACCGGCGTCGCGCTCAAGCATTTGGACACGTATCAGAAAAGTATCTTAGCGAAGCGATGAAAAACAGGCATCACGCGTTTGTGATTGAGGCGGAGACAGAGCAGGGGATTGAGGCCGCGCAGGTGTGGGTGGAGAAAGAGCTCGGGATGAAGGCGAGGGGGAATCCTGATGTCGTTGTTCTGCGCTACGGACTTTTGTCGGTTGAGGACGCGCGGCAAGTTTCAGAACTTGCCGCGGGGGCGCCGTTTGTCGGCGAGAATAAAGTCATAATCATTTCAGCGAACCGCGCATACCACGAAGCGCAGAACGCGCTCCTGAAGGTCTTTGAAGAGCCGCCACGGGGAACATACTTGTTCCTCGTGCTTCCAACCTTAGGCTCCCTGCTTCCGACTCTGCGCTCCCGTGTTCAAATACTCAGCAATTCCCATGTGGGACGTAGTACGTCCCACATGTCGGCGGCGGAGGAATTTATGAAGGCCAGTAAAGAAAAAAGAAGCTCAATAATAAAGAAGCTCACGAGCGGGAAGGATGAAGAAGAACGGCGCGAGAATCGCGAAGAGGCAATCACTATTGTGAATGGTATTGAAGCTGTTGCATACGAAAAGCTCAAGCGTGGCGGTGAAACCGCCACGTTGCTGTCTGATATTGCAACATTGCGCGGGTATCTCCACGACCGGGGCGCGCCCGTGCGTATGATTTTGGAGCACCTATCATTCGTGCTCCCAGATGCAAGTGGAAAGTTGTAAGGTGCAAGAAATACAGAAATGCTATAATTGAATTTACTTAACACTTACAACTTACACCTTACACCTGCAATGTCGTACGATTTTTCAAAACTGAAAGCAAGTATTAAAGAAACCGAAGAGTGGCTCGCGCGCGGGCTCTCCGGCGTTCGCACAGGTCGCGCTACGCCGACACTGCTTGACGCGGTAAGGCCGGAGGCATATGGCACACGCACAGCGCTCCGCGAGCTCGCGAACGTTTCGGTAGAAGACGCCCGCACGCTCCGTGTCATCCCTTGGGACAAGACGCTCACCAAGGCGATAGAGAAGGGCATCACCGACGCTGACCTCGGCGTCGGCGTTTCCACAGACGACCAAGGTCTGCGTATCTCGTTTCCCGAGCTAACGAGTGAGCGCCGAGAACAGCTTTTAAAAATCGCGGGGGATAAGACTGAACAAGCTAAAGCAACTCTTCGTTCGCACAGGACTGATGCGCTTAAAACGTTGGACGCCGCTGAAGATGCCGGCGGTATTGGCGAAGACGAAGTCAAGCGTCTCAAGGGAGAAATCCAAAAGTTTATTGATGCCGGCAACGAATCGCTCTTGAAAATACAGGAAAAGAAAGAACAGGAGATTAGGCTCTAGCATGGAAATTTTAATCTTTATCGCCGTAATCGTTGCGCTTATCGTAGTGCACGAGTTTGGGCATTTCGTCGCGGCGAAGTGGTCTGGAATGCGCGTGGACGAATTCGGTCTCGGATATCCGCCACGCGCGATGGTTATGGGGAAGATTGGCGAGACGGAATATACACTAAATTGGCTACCCTTCGGCGGATTCGTGAAGATATATGGCGAAGACGGCAAGCAGGAAGCAGGAGCAGTAGCAGAAAGCAGAGCATTTTCGGCACGCCCGCGCATTCTGCAAGCATTAGTACTCGTCGCCGGCGTGGCAATGAATCTCTTATTTGCGTACATACTCATCACCGGCGCGCTTATCGCGGGGACGCCTCGCGCGCTTTCTGACAATGAAATCTCAATTGCACATGACAAAGAACTCGCAGTGGCCAGTGTTCTTCCGGCCTCTCCCGCTGCGCTCGCCGGGTTTCTTCTCGGCGACTCTATATTAAATGCGAGTAGCGCATCCGGACGGTGGAGTACCTTTGACCCAAAAAGTTTTTCAGCCTTTGTAGCCGCGAGCAGAGGCGAGCAGATAACGCTTGATGTAATACGCAATGGACACCAGTTGTCCATCACCGCGACGCCCGCAACGGGCGTCGCTCCGGACGACCCCTCGCGATACGCGCTCGGAGTAGAAGTCGCTATCGTCGGTGTCGTTCCATTATCTCTCGGTTCCGCGGTAGTAGAGGGCGCGAGAATTACGTGGGGCGCTACCGTTTTGACTGCGGTCGGACTTTGGCAGTTCTTCTTCGGCGTATTCACTCTCTCGGCGGATCTCTCGCAGGTCGCGGGGCCTATCGGCATCGCCGGAATCGTCGGCGGTGCATCGGCACAAGGGCTCGGCTATCTCTTCTCCATCATTGCTATTATCTCTATCAATCTGGCGCTCATTAATCTCATCCCCGTCCCCGCGCTCGACGGCGGCCGGCTTCTTTTTGTAATCATTGAAAGCGTAATTCGCAGACCGATTAAAACCAGTGTTGCTCACGCAATGAACGCCGTCGGCTTCGTATTCCTCGTCCTCCTCATGCTCGTCGTTACCGCGAGCGACATCTTCAAAATCATCAGATAAATCAGATAAAATAGAGACGCGAAATGTTCTGTTTGCATATCAAAAGTAACCCACGACCGTGGTAAAGATTTGATACAAATTTTTAATAGTGCTTTTGCGCTTGGAGGGCGAGGGGCATATACTATTGCTCATGAGGCAGTCACGGCTTTTTACAAAGGCGAGGCGCGAAGCGCCGAGCGACGAGGTCGCCAAGAACGCGCGATTGCTCGTGCGCGCCGGATACATTCATAAAGAGATGGCGGGCGTATATTCTTTCTTACCTCTCGGATTGCGTACGTTGAATAAAATCGTCCAGATTATCCGCGAAGAGATGAACGCCATAGGCGGACAGGAACTCCTGCTTTCTTCGTTACAAAATCCGGAACTGTGGAAAAAGACCGACAGATGGGAACAGGATGTTTGGTTTAAGACTTCTCTCAATGCAGGAGGAGAGCTTGGACTCGGCTGGACGCAAGAGGAAGCGATTACGCATATCGCGTCACAACATGTGAGCTCGTACCGCGACATGCCATTTTCTGCATATCAGATACAAACAAAATTTAGAAATGAAGAGCGAGCAAAGTCGGGCATCATGCGCGGGCGCGAATTCCTGATGAAAGACTTGTATTCATTTCACGCAGACCAGAAAGATTTGGACGCATTTTACGAACGAGCATCGGACGCATATCGCAAGGTTTTTGAGCGAGTCGGCATCGGCGATAAAACGTTCGTCACATTCGCCTCCGGCGGAGCGTTTTCAAAATACAGCCATGAATTTCAGACGCTGTGCGAATCTGGAGAGGACACGGTATATGTTTCGCGAGAAAAGAACATTGCCGTCAATAAGGAGGTGTTGACCGATGAAGTGCTTGCCGATTTGGGCCTGTCGCGCGACGGTCTTGAAGAATCAAAGGCCGCAGAAGTCGGCAACATTTTCAAACTCGGCACGCGTTTTTCCGAGGCGCTTGGGCTCTCGTATCTTGATAGCGAAGGGAACAAGCACCCTGTCGTTATGGGCTGTTACGGCATAGGACCGACGCGCCTCATGGGAGCTATCGTCGAGGTACTCGCCGATGAAAAGGGTCTTGTCTGGCCTGAATCGGTTGCGCCGTTTGCAGTTCATATGGTCTCACTTGGAAAAGATGGCGATGAGATTTCTAAAACAGCCGATGCTCTCTATAATGATTTGGTAAAAGCAGGTGTTGAGGTTTTATACGACGACAGAGATTTGCGCGCGGGAGAGAAATTCGCCGAGAGCGACCTGCTCGGTATACCTAAACACATCGTGGTAGGGAAGGACGCTGTTGAGACGGGAATTTTTGAAGTGGTGTATCGAGTTAGTGGGGAAGTTAAGAAAATCCAACGCGCAAACCTTCTTTCCAGCCTCCAGCCTCCAGCCTCCAGCTTCTAGCGTTATGCTCAAATTTTCAAAAAGCTTATTATTCAGCAACGACATAGCAATTGACCTCGGAACGACGAATACTCTCGTCTATGTGCGCGGACGCGGCGTTGTGATTAACGAGCCGTCTGTCGTCGCGGTCAACGATAAGACGCATCAGGTCGTCGCTGTAGGCAAAGAGGCGAAAACGATGTTGGGGAAAACGCCCGCGCACATCCGCGTCGTGCGGCCGCTCTCTCATGGCGTCATTTCAGACTTTGAGGTCACGGAAGAATTGCTTACGTATCTAATAAATAAAGCGCAGGGAGGACGCATCCGACTTTTCGGTCCGCGAGTGGTGATAGGAGTGCCGACAGGAGTGACGAATGTGCAGAGCCGAGCTGTGCGCGATGCGGCGAAAAATGCGGGAGCGCGCGAGGCTATTATTCTTGAAGAGCCGGTTGCCGGCGCCATTGGCGCGAAACTTCCTGTATCTGAAGCGGTCGGGACGATGGTGCTAGACATCGGCGGAGGGACGACAGATATAGCCGTTATCGCTCTTAAAGGAATGGTAGCGTCTAAGAGTTCTCACGTCGCCGGAGACCGCTTCAACGACAATATTATTGAGTTCGTGCGAAACGAGTTTAAACTCGGGATAGGAGAGCGTACTGCAGAAGACGTTAAAATCGCCATAGGGGCAGTGATGCCACTCTCGGAAGCGCTTACCAGAAGCGTACGCGGGCGGGACTTCGCTACCGGACTCCCGCGCGAGATTGTATTGACCGATGCTCATATCCGCGAGGCCATCGCGCCGTCATTGGATTCCCTTATGGACGCTATGAAAGAAGTTATTGAAGCAACTCCGCCAGAGCTTCTCTCCGATGTTCTTGAGAGAGGAGTAACAGTATTCGGAGGCGGAGCGCTTCTCCGCGGTTTGCCGCAAATACTTTCCAAAATGCTCGGGGTCCCGGTCCGAGTCGCACCGGACCCGCTTTCGGCTGTGGTGCGAGGCGCCGGCATCGTGACGGAGGACCCTGCGCCATACGAAGATTTTTTTGTTGATGAAGAAGACATACTTAGCGATGCGTAACGCACTCTTATCCTCTACGAACTTTTCGTGGGGTGCGTATGCTCTTATATTCGCAGTTTTTATTTTGTTGCTACGTCTGCTCGCACCGAATCTTTTTTGGACCGTGTTCGCCCCCGTGTTCCGGGCGTCAGACTCCCTATCTATGGAGAGCCGTGCGCTCGTCAGTATATTCAGCGACAAAGCGAAGCTCGCATCAGAGATTGAGAAGTTGGCTGGCGAAAATGCCGAGCTGGCTCTGCAGAACCAATCTTTAATTAAAAAATTTGAAAGTTTATCAAAACTCGCTGTAAGTGCTGGAGGAATCGCGGCGGGCGTCGTTGCGCGCCCGCCGGCGAGCCCGTACGATACGCTAGTTCTCGCTAAAGGGTCGGATGACGGCATCGCTCTCGGCATGATGGCATTCGCCGTGCCTGCCGGCAGGCAGGGAGAAGGAGGGCCGCCCATAGGCGTTATCTCTTCGGTTTCAAATAATTTTTCGCGAGCGACGCTATTTTCGGCGCCAGGAATGACGATGAACGGATGGATTGGGAAAAACAATCTCCCGCTTGCAATCAATGGTGCAGGTGCCGGAGCGATGAATGCATCCGTTTCTCGTTCTGCAGGAATTACCGCAGGTGACATAGTGTATGCTCCCGGTCCGGGAATGTTGCCTGTTGGCATCGTCGTGCGCGTAGACAGCGACCCGACATCGCCGTCGGTTACGCTTAGGATAATGCCGGCATTAAATCTCTTTTCTGTCGCATGGGTGGTCATTCGCGATACGGGAATATCTCTGCCATGATTCGCGGAACTCTGGCTGTGATAGCGTTTATTTCAACAGTGCTTTTCCCTTGGCCTCTCACCGCGCTTATTGCTCTCTCGGGAGCCGCTCTTGAACCGCTCATTCCGCTCTCCATCGGGCTATTCGCCGACACTCTATATTATGAGCCTCTCTCGGGAGCTCTGCCTGTCTTTACATTCTACGGTGCTTTAGCAACTGCGCTCGCTTTCATAGTGCGCAGCAGGCTGAAGACGGGTATTATCGGAGAATGAAATGGAAGCTAGCTAAACGTAGAGACCCGGAGATAGCGCCAGACGAGATATTTCTAGATGCATCAAACGCTCCTGCATTTGACAGGGCGCGCTTTGAAGGGCGGTTGGAGAAGCCGCTCTCGCGGGGGACTTTTTTTTATTTGTCGACAACGCTTGTTCTCTTATTCGCGATTCTCGTCATTCGCACATGGAACCTGCAGGTTATCGAAGGTGCCGAGTTCGCAGCAGAGAGCGCGCGCAACAGTCTCGAAGTCAGGACGCTTTTTGCCGCGCGCGGAGTCATCCTCGACGTGAACGGCGCCGTGCTGGCGGAGAACACGGTTGGAGAAGACGGCGGCATAAGACGCAGTTATACTCTGCCGTCTCTAGGGCAGATTATCGGCTACGTCTCGTATCCGAAAAAAGATTCAAAGGGCGTATATTACGACACCACGGAAACCGGCATTGCCGGCATAGAAGCGGAATACGACGCGATTTTATCCGGAAAGAACGGACAAATACTCACAGAGACTGACGCTCTCGGCAGAGTTCGGTCCGAAGGAATGATTATCAGAGCGCAGGACGGCGGGACGCTCCGTCTCTCCATAGACGTGACGCTAGAACGGCTTCTTGCGCGCGCGATTCGCGACACCGCGACCGCCCATAATTTCATTGCGGGAGCGGGTGTCATTATGGACGTCAATACAGGCGCGGTGCGCGCCGTCGTCTCTTTCCCCAGTTACGATCCGAATGTGATGAGCAATGGTAATTCTGCCGAGACCATAGAGTCATACTCAAAAAATCCCGGACGACCGTTTCTTGACCACGCAGTACGCGGAGTATATGCTCCAGGCTCCATCGTAAAGCCGTTAATCGCCGCCGGCGCACTGACCGACGGACTTATCACGCCGAACACAGTAATCGACGACCCCGGTTTTATTTCACTTCCTGACCCTTACCACCCCGGCAAGACGTTCATATATAAGGGATGGAAGGCGCTCGGCCCGATGGATGCGCGAGACGCGATCGCGTGGTCATCAGACGTATTCTTCTACACGGTCGGCGGCGGTTTTAAGAATCAAAAAGGACTCGGCATAGACAGGCTCAACTATTGGTATCGGCAATTCGGATTGGGAGAACAAACAGGAATAGATTTACCAGGAGAGGCGGCTGGTCTCTTGCCGACTCCGGAGTGGAAAAAAAGAGTTTTCAACGAGACTTGGTATCTCGGCGACACATATTTCACGGCTATTGGGCAGTACTCAATGCAGGTAACGCCGCTCCAGATGGCGCGCGCGACTGCGGCTGTGGCCAACGGCGGGAAACTCTTTACCCCGAGTCTTGTAGATAGGTTCACTCCGACCTACGCAACCGTGCCCGTGAGCGCCTCCGCACTTGCGGTGGTGCGCGAAGGTATGCGCCGGAGTGTGACAGGCGCGCTCGCACAAGCGATTAATCTTCCATATGTGAAGGTCGCGGCGAAGACCGGCACGGCGCAGACGGGGACGCGCAACCAATATGACAACTCTTGGGTAATCGGGTTCTTCCCATACGAGAATCCGCAATATGCGTTTTCAGTCGTGTTGGAGCGAGGACCCGAAGGTTCCGGCTCGCAGGCGGTAAACGTAATGCGCGAACTCTTTGATTCTCTGTATCTCTCCAACTCCCCCTACGTCGGCGGCGCTACTACAAACACTCTTGCACAATAACCGTGCTCGCGTACAATGCCTGCACTATTATGAATGATAAGCAGGAAAGTGTCGTCTCGCAAGAAAAATTTGACGAGATGGTAAAAGAGCTGGAGCACCTTAAGACAGTGCGGCGTACTGAAATTGCCAAAAATTTAGAATACGCCCGCTCGCTCGGCGACCTCTCGGAGAATGCCGAGTATCAGGAGGCGCGCGACCTGCAGGCCGCGACGGAGGAGCGCATCAAGAAGCTTGAAGACCTTGTGAAGCATACGAAGATTGTCACAGACGGGAAAAAGAAGAACGAGGTCGGCTTCAACTCCAAGGTTTCAATAAAAAGGGATGGGAGCATGGATGTGCATGAATACACTATTGTCGGGAGCGAGGAGGCCGATATGCGCATCAAGAAACTCTCTCATATGTCGCCTCTGGGAGCCGCGCTTATGGGCAAGAAGAGGGGGGACTCTTTTACGTTTGAAACGCCGGCCGGGAAGCAGACATACACGGTTGAGAAGGTGGCCTAAAATAATGGTACGATAAGCCCATGCTTTGGGCAGATAGAATAGCCGGTGAGATACGGGATACGCGCAGGCCGCGTAACGGAAAAACGTTCATAATCCGCGATGAGAAAACGCTCTCCGGTCGTGTTCACGTTGGAAGCATGCGCGGCGTAGCAATTCACGGACTAATTTCTGAAATGTTGTCTGAATACGATATTGCGAATGAATTTCGTTTTGAACTAAGCGATTTTGATCCGTTTGATTCTGTCCCGAACTATCTGGACGCGGAGAAGTTTAGAAAACATCTCGGTAAGCCGCTGTACACTGTTCCCAGCCCCGATCCCGCCTTTTCCAATTACGCCGAATACTTTGGTGCAGAGTTCATAGAGGTTCATGAAAAGGCGGGATTCTCTCCGAGATACTATCGCGCGACCGAACTTTACCAATCCGGAAAGATGGATTCTTTAATTAAAATTGCACTTAAACGCGCATCTGACATTCGCAAAATCCTGAAAGAAGTTTCTGGCTCGGAAAAGGAAGAATCATGGCTCCCAATTTCTGTAGTGTGCGAGAAATGCGGAAAGATGATGACGACAAGCGCGCACGACTTCTACCCCTCGACTTCGCTCGGGGCAGGCGGCACTGTTGCTTACACATGCGATGGAAATGGAGAAATAAAAGGTTGCGGCTACAGCGGTCGTGTCGCTCCGTTTAGTGGAGCGGGAAAATTATTTTGGAAGGTAGATTGGGCGGCGAAGTGGGTCGCGCATGGTGTAGACATTGAAGGCGGAGGCAAAGACCACTCTACAAGGGGCGGTTCGCGCGATGTCGCCAATCATATCGCTCGTGAAATATTTAACTACGAACCGCCATTTGACATTCCATACGAGTTTTTCTTGGTGGGAGGTAAAAAGATGTCTTCCTCCAAGGGTCGCGGTAGTAGTGCGAAAGATATGTGCGATTTATTTCCTCCAGAAGTATTTCGTCTGGCTCTTATAGGTAAAGATATTCGGGAACAGATTGATGTAGATCCTTCCGGAGAGTCTGTGCCGAAGCTCTATGATTGGTATGACGAACTCGCAAATGGAGTGAGAGAAGGAAAAGCAGACGACTATTCTCGCCTTTATGCGCTCTGCGAACTCCCGCAGAACCGCGCGGGGCTTTCGGCTTTGTGGGAAATGCGATTTCGCGAGGTGGCATTCATCGTGCAGATGCCGCATTTGGAATTACGTAAAGAAGCGAGAAAAACAAAAGGTTCTGAATTGACGGAAGATGAAATTCAAAAGTTAGAAGAACGCGCTCGGTACGCGAAATTCTGGCTTTCTACCTATGCGCCGGAAGAATTTAAATACGAATTACAAGAAGAAATGCCGAGCTTTGAACTTTCGGGAGTTCAAAAAAATGCACTTTCGACATTTACCGACTTCTTTCAAGATGCCGAGCGCACGGGCGAGGAGCTGCATTTGCGTCTGCATGAATTAAAGACGGAAATTCCAATCGCTCCAAAAGAACTCTTTCAAGCAATATACCGAATATTTCTCAACCGCGACTCCGGACCCAAGGCCGGCTGGTTCCTCGCCGGCCTCCCGCGCGACTTCGTCATCGTCCGCCTCGCCGAAGCCATTCAATAATATTTACGACCTGTTCAAACCTATGCTGAAAATAATGCGTGCTCGGCCCATCATTTGTTTTTTGTACGTACTTACGTTCTTTTTATTCACTCCGTCGCTTGCATTTGCCGCGACCGATGTTACTGGCGACATTGATACCGACACTCTCTGGACGACTGACGGCAGTCCGTACGTAGTAAACTTCGATAACGGTCCGTTATTTCAGCATTTTCTAACAGTAGCGCCAGATTCAACACTCACCATTGACCCCGGCGTCGTCGTCAAGTTCGCTTCATACAACGGTATCAGCGTAAATGGCGCTCTGCGCGCCGAAGGGACTAAAGACAATCCAGTTATCTTCACTTCGCTGGAAGACGATTCTGCCGGAGGCGATACCAACAGCGATGGCATTGCCACGACGCCGACGGACGAACAGTGGATGCACCTGCAATTTAATGCCAACTCAATCGGCACGCTTGATTACACAGTTGTGCGCTACGGCGGTGCGCGCTTCATTCCGGTGCTGTTTACCGGCATAGAGAACTCCGGCGGCACTCTGGTTATCAACCACACCACGCTTGCGCATAACGGCTACGACGGGTTAAGCCAGTACGGCGGACATACGACCATTACAAGCTCTTCCATCTCGGACCAGCTCGTCGGTATCAGCGTGTATGGCGGCAAGCTTAGCGTGAGTAACACAAGTATTCATAATAATGAAATAGGTATTGATAATCAGAATCCCGACATCACAGTTGATGCGCGCAATGATTGGTGGGGCGATGCCAGTGGGCCATACGATTCTGCTAACAACGCCGCAGGTACTGGCAACGGCATTTCCGGAAATGTCGTCTATTCGCCGTGGCTCGCGAGCGATCCTTCTGCACCACCGGACCCGTGCGCCGTCCCCGGCGCCTGCGTCTCCAGTGTTCTATTTTTGCCGGGAATAAAGGGCTCGCATCTGTATCGTCCGAAAGACGGCTGCGATGCTGATTTATCCGCATGCGAAGACAGGCTCTGGGAGCCCGGCTTGGATGAAGGAATTTTCGCGAGCCTCCTGCGCGGCGCAGGCAACGACGATGTGCGCGACCTGTTTCTTGACGCGCAGGGCGTAAGCGCGAGGAGCGACATATATGTTAAAGAGAAAGATATTCTAGATTCCATCGGCGGCAAGGATTTCTATGCGTCACTTATCGCCGATATGGACGCGCTTAAGTCGGGAGGAACAATGGCAGACTGGGAGCCGATTGCCTATGATTGGCGGCTCTCGCTCGCAGATATCGTGGAGAAGGGGAAGAAGACAGGCTCTCGCATTTCATATCTTGAAGCAACTTCCACTCCATACATAGAACAAGAACTGCGGCGTCTCGCAGGCTCGTCTAAAACTGGGAAGGTGACAATCGTCGCGCACTCTAACGGCGGACTCGTCGCCAAAGCGCTCTTAAACAAACTTGGCGGTGAAACCGCCAAGTCGTTGGTGGACAATATTATATTCGTCGGAGTCCCGCAGAGCGGAGCCCCGCGCGCTGTCGGCTCTCTCCTGTACGGCACAGGGGAGGGTTTGCCTCTTGAGAGCTTTGACTTCCTTCTGTCCAAGGCGGTCGCGCGGGAATTCAGCGAGCACTCGCCGATGGCGTACCACCTCCTGCCGTCTGCGCAATACTTCGCAGACGTTAATGACCCATCGCACGCAGTTGGCACATTCACCGGCGTGAACGGATTCGCGGAGGAGCGCGCGGCGTACGGCTCCATACTTGATACCGCCAGCGAGCTATACGGCTTCCTGCTCGCGCTTGACGGCGGGCGGGAGAAGCCTTCCGCAAGCGACGTGTCAAGCGCGAACGTGCTTGACGAGGCGCTAATTAACTACGCGCGCAATACGCATACGGCGCTTGACGCATGGCTGCCGCCTTCCGGAATTACGCTCTACCAGCTCGCAGGCTGGGGCGTAGACACCGTCGCCGGCCTCCGCTTCACGGAACTGCCGATGGCCGCGGCGGGCCCCTTTGCGGCTATTCATCGGACAATGTTCGGTCCGACGTTTGTAGAGGACGGCGACGGCGTTGTCCCCGTCCCGAGTGCTCTTATGACGAGCACCACCTCCCCGAATGTGAAGAGGTATTGGATTAATCTAGGTGAATTTAGGGACCAAGAAGCTATTTTTCGGAAACACGGCGATATCTTTGAGGTGCCACAACTTCGTCAATTCATTACAAACATACTTTCTAGCACATCAACACTACCAAAATATATAAGCTCACTTCAGCCACAGGCAAACAATGCAAACAAAAAACTCATCTTCATCCTCCACTCGCCATTAACACTTCAGCTGACCGATTCTTCCGGCAACACCACCGGACTCTCCGGAGATGATTCTGTCACACAAAACATTCCCGGCGCTACCTATGGTGAGTTCGGAGACGTGCAGTATATTATCGCTCCTGAGGGGAACTATACGCTTAGTATGAACGGACAAGCAGATGGGACATTCACGCTGGAGATGCAGGAAATGGCTGGCAACACCATCACTGCCTCCAGCACCATAGCGAACGTGCCGACAGCCTCTAGCACTCTCGCGAGTCTCACCATCGCTGGCGGGATAGATACAGCCTCGGCCCTCTCGGTAGACGAGGACGGCGACGGCACTGCGGACATTACTATCACTCCCGAAGCGGGAGGGACTGTTAATTATGAACCGCCTGCGCCTGCGCCAGAGCCGCAAATATCTTCTTCAGGCGGTAGTCCTTCGACAGGCTCAGGATCTTCGAGAGGCGGATGGAGCTCAATCCCTGTTCAAACCCCGACAACGGCAACTACGACAAATATAACAGCAACAACATCCGCTCTTGTTATACAAACTGTCGCCAGAAGCACGCCAGAAACTGCGACCTCCACGCAGATTGTTCAAACAAATAGGAAACTATTTGTGCCTGCGATAGCGATTAATAATGTACAAAAAACAGAAACACCGAAAGAGACTGCGAATATCCCTCAAACCCCGTTAGAAATCAGATTTCTAACGGGGCAAACCGCCTCTGTATACGACGCCGTTTCTCAACAGTCGGTCTTAAAGAAGCTTGGCAGTATGGTTTATAATGGCCTCCATAGCCTCTGGCGCGCGCTGATGAGATTTTTCTAACTCAATATGCAAACAAAAATAATTCAATTTGTTCCAGCTCTGCTTGCTTTGTTATTTGTTGGTTTTCGTTATATTAGTTTGTGGTGTGTCTACTCTGCATCTGTCTGTTATGGCGGAGTAATTCATCAAATGTTTCCATATATTATTACACCGCTATATCTTTTCAGTTCCGCCTTTTTGTTAATCGCAATCATTCTGGCATTTGTTCCGCGAACGATATTTAACTCATGGCTTCGGCTCGCGGCGTGGCTCGTCCCGCTCTCGCTCATAATCATTTTCATCACGCCCGTTACCAGCAACTCCTGGATGCCTATATTCTTCATCAGCAGAGAAGAAATTTCTTGGTATCTCGGCATTGCATTTTCCGCCGTCAGCCTCTTACTCATCCTCTGGCGCGCCCTTCGTAGTGCTCGCACGTAGTAGGGAAATATTTCTCCCTCCGTCGCGCGAATAAATAATAGGGCCGCGATTCGTAGAATCGCGGCCCATTAGGTGCAGTCGTATTCATATCTGTTTTCCCTTACCGTCAACGAGACATGGAAGTCCTTCGACAAAATCCTTCCTGTTCAGGCTGAGGTAATACTGTGCGTTTGGCTTGATACCAACGATGATGACGCGCGGATATTTTTCACGTTCGTCTACGTTGACGTAGATCTTGCCAATCCATTCGAAGACGGGCTCCATGGATAATATATCGCTGGACTTTTTCTCATAGTTGAAGTAAATCTTTTTTCCCTTCGGTGACTCGATAGAAAAAAAGTAATCACTGCAAATCTGAGGAGTTTGGTCATCTCCAATCCACACTGTCAGGCCATTTTTGATTTGGACAACGCGATGTCCAGTTTCTTCAGCACTCTCCGCAGAGCCGGGCAGGTAGAGCGCGAACCAAAGTACAAAACCCAGAATGATGTTCTTGGTAATGAATCTCATAACACCTCCCACCGGTTGATTATTCAGGTCTTTCTCCGCCGTTACTCTAATCCCGCCGCCGATTTTGTC
>ERZ1292640.2095-Hain-H43-02um-R1-2095-length-16244-cov-6_pt1 | contig 16244 bp, 24 predicted proteins | sample MGYA00564404_ERZ1292640 | MGnify/ENA primary metagenome ERZ1292640 (study PRJEB36523, sample SAMEA6512636) | groundwater metagenome | collected 2019-01-08 | study: AquaDiva: Metagenomics assemblies of 32 groundwater samples
CCAAAGGAATGGCGGCATGCAGCTTGGCAACGCCCATAGCCAGGCCTTTCTGATGGATAAGGTAGATATTTTTCTTGGTAAGGACAAGAAACCCTAACTGAAGCTTCTCCTTCCCATCAACGAACTCAAAGAAATTACCGTTTGATGCGAGTATGACTTGTTCCGATGGGGGAATTAGGTCTTTCCATTTGGTCATGAAACCGCCGTTAATTACTTCTCTCGCCGGATTTTTACAGGTATGCTTCACCGTTGTTGCTCAGCCAAGGCCAATACTTGGATGCCTCACGTGCCGCATCCCCCTTTCAGCGATAGCCGACGCAGCATATAGACTAATTCCAAATATGGCGTCGCGCTGGGAAAAAAATTAGTCCGTTCCTTCGTTTTTCTTGAATAATGCATTACCTAATGCATCATTGTTTTTCAGTTTTGACAAAGCCCGCCTGCAAAGCTGCATTATAAATTGAGAGCAATTCTTCCTTTCCCCTCGCCGATACTGCTTTGAAGGCAACCAAAGCACCGGGAGTGCTAAAATTCGCCGTATCCAGATGTTTGATGTGGCTCTCCAACCCATTCCTGCGAAAGTAATCGTCCATTTTCATAAATAACCGGGCATGCCTCTGAATCGTTTCAGAATGGTCTTCAACCGTGGTATTAAAGATTAATTTTCCATCGGCATAATGAGTCTTAACCGGCCCTCCGTGCTCGGTTACGAAATCTCTCATTTCCCTGATCAATTTCTCCATATGCAAAATTAGAGTTCAGGCATTTATTAAATCTACCCAAAATCGAATTCTTTAGGCGCTAGGATCTAATCAGTTTGTGCATTACCCTCTGCGTTGCATAGAGTTAGAGCACGATTTTTTAATTTTTTTCTTTCCTATACAAATCCGATTTATCTATGCCTCACGTGCCGCATCCCCCTTTCAGCGATAGCCGACACAAAATATTAAAAAAACACCAATTTCAAGACTTTGGATGTTGGGGGTAACCCGGAAGGAAAAAATCAGGTTTCAATCATTATCCGTTGCATAATTCCCATTCGCAAAATATGCGCCATACGGGGCATGGTGGCCATGGCTTCAAACCAGCCCATTCGCATTTCCATTAAAGTTTTTTATAATAAAAATGCCTTCGCATCCCATTTTGGAATTTGCCCTCGTAATCAAGCTTTACCCAGCCATCCCTCGTGAATTGCCTAACCATTTTCGAATTCCTCGCATCAGGGGAAGTTTGGGCTATCACAATCTTGGCACCCATGGATTTCCTGGCAAAATCCAGGCATCTTGCAGTTAGTGCTGTCGATATGCCGCCCCTTTGGAACCTATGGTGAACGCCTAGGGATCCGAAATACGCCAAATCATGAAGGTCGATCCCTTTTTTTTGAAGTTCCAAGGCAGCTTTTGCCACAGGTTCGCTCCCCCATTCTACCTCATTTTCAGCCGGTATCACTGCGGCAGCGCCAAGCATCTGCCCCCTTTTTGTCACTGCGCCAAAGGCAGCCATTTTTCTGCCTTCCCTCGTGAATTTTTTCCTTTCCCGGATAAGCTCAAGGAAAAACGCCCTGTCGCTTTTTTGCGCCGGCCTTTTGCCCTCGCCCCAATCCATTGCCCTGGCAAGGGAAACAACATCCGCCGCACTTTTTGCCTCCCTTTCGTTTTTAAGCATCCTGATTGTTGTTGTTGCCATACGCCAGAAATGACCCCTGCTTTCAAATATATATCCATAACTTCTTTTTCATGCTGTCGGTCTGGTCGAATTCCAGGGTTCCCTGGACGGTGTATTCCATTAGTATTTCATTCCCCGCTTGATTGCGTTGTCAAGTTTTTCATTGGTGAAAATCCAGACGATTTTTCCGTCCACGTACGTGATTTTGTCGGATTTTTCAAGGTAGCCCAGGATTACCTTTAGGGTTTGGTACATGACGCGCCCCTCTAGCGCCCGATGCAGCGCTTTCCTTGCGAGAGCTTGCTGCTTCCCCTTCCCACGCTCTTGGGCGTTCCATCCCAAGCCTTTTCCCTGCAGGGTCATGCCTTGAGGTTCTTTCGAATTTCGATGGATTAATAAGTTTGAGTCTGGTAATTTTCATGGGGTTTTAATATGCGTTTTAAGGTCTTGTTAGAAAAAGATGAAGACGGTTTCGTAGTAGCTACAGTGCCATCCCTGCCGGGGTGCGTGTCCCAAGGCAAGTCAGAAGCGGATGCCCTTCGCAACATCCGGGAAGCCATTTCGCTGCACGTTTCCCAACCATGCGGTCATTGCGCGGGGGACGTTGAAGGCCATAATGAAATCGGCAAGCCTGGCCCGTGAAGACCTTTTGCGCTAGCACCCTGCCTCTTCGGTATTTACCCTGCTCTCCCAGTGGGTTTTCCCCTTCCCTAGCATGAGCTCACTGATTCTCCTTTTCAAGCTCTTGGGCGTTCCATCTTAAGCCCTTTCCCTCGCATGCGCTCGGGCCGCTGCGTCGTTCGCCCTCGCAGAATATCCAAATGCAGCGATTCACATTACTCCCAGTCGCAAGATCCATTAGTTCACCCGAACCCACCAACCCCTATAGGGAAAGTATCCCCTACTCGGGTTGCCTCTACCCCTCTTTTTACTTCTGCGAATCAATCCACCGGAAGCCACCCCTCAAAGTATATATAAACCTGCCTCGACCACTGTATTCCATCTGAAAAAAAAGGTTTGGCGTTTTGATTTGGGGCGAAAGTCCCAAGCATGGATGGGGGCAATTTGCTTCCAACCATTCCTAAAAACGCATTTTGCCGAAAATGTTTCCGTAGGGAAGCTTGTGGCGCATAGGTGATGGAAATGAGGGAAGAACTGGAAGTAACAGCGCAGCTGCAGCAGGATCCGGAGCCGAAAGGAAAAAGGAAGGAAAAGAAAATCACCTCAATTGAGGATATTCCGGGTGTTGGGGGTACAATTGCCGCAAAACTTCGGGATGCGGGATACGATTCACTAATGGCACTAGCCGTTTCCATGCCCGTTGAGCTTGCGGAAGTCGCCGGGATCGGAGAAGGCACCGCAATCAAGGCAATCAATGCGGCGCGCGATGCCATGGACATGGGCTTTGAAACCGGCGACAAGGTTCTTGAGAGGCGAAAATTCATTGGCCGAATCACCACAGGTTCCAAGGAACTTGACAGCCTGATAGGCGGGGGCGTTGAAACGCAGGCAATTACTGAGGCGTTTGGAAAATTCGGCAGCGGCAAATCGCAATTGGCATTCCAGCTTTCCGTAAACGCGCAGCTTCCAGTTGATCAGGGCGGATTAGGCGGCGCAGTCCTATTCATAGATTCGGAAAACACCTTCCGGCCCGAGAGGATCGCCCAAATTGCGGTCTCAAGAGGGCTTGATCCGGATGTAATCCTAAAAAACATCCACGTGGCGCGCTCGCAAAATTCCGACCACCAGATGCTCCTCGTGGATAAGGCAGGAGACCTCATCAAGGAGAAGAATATCAAGATCGTGATCGTGGATTCCCTCACCTCATCTTTCAGGAGCGATTACATCGGCAGGGGCATGCTTGCGGATAGGCAGCAAAAGCTCAATAAGCATCTGCACACGCTCCAAAAGCTTGCGGACATCTACAACCTCGCCATCTATGTGACAAACCAGGTGATGGATAGGCCCGACGTATTATTCGGCGACCCCACTGTGCCAATTGGCGGAAATGTCCTTGCCCACCAGAGCACCTACCGGCTGTATTTCAGGAGGAGCAAGGAGGACAGAAGGGTTGCAAAAATCGTCGATTCCCCCAACATGCCGGATGGTGAATGTGTTTTTCGCGTGTCTGAGATCGGTATATCGGATTGCGAATAGGCGCAAATTGTGTCTTTAGCTACTTTATTTTTTTTATTTTTTCCTTTTGAATTTTCTAATTATGGCCGTGGGGGGAGCAGGTGGTTTGAATGGAAAACGAAGAGGAACTGGAATTTGGAAGCCCCAAGGGGGAAAATGAGGGGAAGGCGGATACCGCAATTGAAACTGCCTCTCCAAAAAGACGGCCCAAACGCAGTTTGCGGCTAAGTTTTGCCTACTCCCAAAGCGCCGTGGATGTAGGCTTATGGGAGAGCATCGTCAGCAAGAACGGCAAGCTCATGCCCTCCAGCATCTCTCTGCGCTTGCAGGACTCAAATCCGCAGGTCACGCGCAACGCCGTCTATTTCAAGGCTGCGGATGCGCTTAAGATCGCAAGCATACTCCAGAATTTCGCCTTTTCCGCGATGGAGGAGGATTCCGGAAAGCGCATGGAGTTTGCAAGGGAAAAGAAGGCTGTGGCGGCGGAGGCATAGATTGGTGGCGCATATGACGATTGAGGACGACGACGCGCTACTTGCGGAAGTCAAAAAAATAATTCAGGAAAAAATAGGGGAAAAAGAATATTGCATATTCCTGGCAGTTGAGGTGGGTGAGAAAGGCTCTGGTGACTGTTTTCTTAGTACTTTCACTTCCCTTTCGAAAGTTTCTCCTATGGGAAGCTGGAAAGGGATACTATACTCCGTTAACCGCATGTATGCCGGGCTTTCTGACAATTACTTGAATTTTTCTTCTCTCCAAACGCGGCCTCCTTTCGAACCAAAACAATAATAAATTCAGATGGGGTAATGTTCACGATAGATATGAAAAAAGGCAAAGGCTTGTCATGGGATGACCTCTTCAGGGTGGCAAGATCAAAGGATAATCTGAATTATTTTGGCATTACGGGCCCAAAAGGCACTTCGCTGCATCTCCTAAAGCCCGCGAGACCTCGGCAGCTGTAGCTTCATTAGGCAAATTTCAGAGTGCCGCCTAAAATGTGATGGAAAGCCATTTTAAGCGCAAGCAAATTATATTTCAATGCGTGGAAGTGCATCCCTCATCGCCGTTTTTTTCCTTTTATTGGTAGCTTTACCTTCGCTTGTGCGCGCTGCAAATGACGCCTTAGGCCTCCAGCAAACCGCCGTCATAGTCTTGAATTTTGCAGACAGCAATTATTCTTTCAACCTAACCAGCATGCCCGCCGGCGCCGCAAGCATGGACCGCTGGTACCGGGAAAATTCATTCAATAAGGCATATTTCAATTTCACATATTATGGGCCATATAAGTTGAATATTTCTGCAACCTGCACGGGCTCCTCGATCCGGCTGCCCGGCATTGCCGCTGCGGATAAGGATGTTTATTTCCCCCATTTTTCAAGAGTAATCATGATCGTACCGCCCGTCATAGGATGCCCCTGGGTCGGGCTATCTACTGGCGGTAAGGCGACCTATGCTACCGCAGATGGATCCGCCAGCTTTTCAATTAGCATTCTCCGCTCGTATGGCTTTTCTTATTCCATCGCGCTTCACGAGATGGGGCATGGTTTTGGGCTTGAGCACGCGAATAGCCTTTATTGCGGCGCACAAATAAATCCCGGATCGGTGAACCTGAAAACATGCGATTTTACCGATGGCGGGGATAATTTTGATGGAATGGCATCAAACCTGGTGACTTACCATTTCAGTGCCTTCAACAAGATCCAGCTGGGGTGGCTTGAGCCAAAAAATTATAGGATTGCTTCTGAAGGTACCTTCGATCTCGAGCCGCTTGAATTAGCCTCTGATAATTTGCAGGCGTTGATTGTGCCTTACGGCAATGTATCCTGCACAACTGGTGGCAATAAGGCATGCTACTATGTGGAATACCGCCGGCGCATCGGATATGACAATAAGGTCGGCGGGCCAGAGGGCCTTCTGATAAGGTTTGCGCCCCAGGATTTCCAGCAAACATATGGGAAGACTTACTTGATTGATGTGAATTATTCGACGGCTCACAATCGTGATGCGATGCTAAAGCCGAATGATAAATATGTCGATACAGTAAATGGGATAGAAATAATTGCTGGTGTGCAGACCGTCTCAAAGGCTAGCGTTACGGTGAGAAAAATAGGCGCTCCCACTCCTTCCCCATCGCCCAGCCCTTATCCCTCCCCCTCGCCTGTTGCCTCGCCATCGCCCTCCCCAATACCGTCCGCTTCTCCCTCCCCAACCGCATCACCCACCCCTCTTCCTGCAACCGGATCCATATATGCAAGGAGCAATCCCTCAACAGCATCTGTATTCCTTGATTTCATTAGCCGGGGCTTAACCCCGATTATTCTATCCAATCTATCTATTGGTTCGCATCCACTTGAATTCCGCAAAACAGGATACCAGAATTATCAAATCATTGTTGATGTGCAGGGCGGGAAGACAATTAATGTGACCGCGAATTTGACGGCAATTCCTTCCCCATCGCCAAGCGTTTCCGCCTCACCAAGCGCATCAATAGTGCCATCCCCATCCATTTCAGCCTCACCATCCGTCAATCCAAATGCCACTATTTCCCCCTCGCCGTCGATAAATCCAAACGCAACAATAAGCCCATCCCCTTCAATCAATCCAAATGCGACTTTCACGCCTACACCGGTTCCAACAAGCCCCCCAAGTGGCGGAGGGGGATCCGGTTCTGGCGCTGGTCCAGGCCCAAGGGGGAGCCCAACGCCATCGAAGGCAGCAAGCGCATCACCAACCATTTCGCCCTCGAAAAATTCGGGAAACCTAGGCGAATATATTCAAATAAAAAAAGAAGTCGATGACCTGATATTGCAGCTTCCGGAGAGTGGGGGGGAAGTTAGGGATGCACTCAAGCTAACCGAAGTCGCAAGGGATTTGGAAAAAGCCGGAAGAAGGCAGGAGGCAATTATACTGATGGGCAAGGCGAGGGAAATAATGCTTAATGCGCTTGCGGAATCGCGCACAACAAAAACAGCTTTCTCATGGGCATTTGCAATCATCCTGATTTTGGCGATAATTTCTATTGCAATCTACCACATATTGCAGATGCGAAAGCATGAGAAGAAATTGGATTACGGGCTAAAATAGTTCCTAATTGGTTTTAATTGCATGAATTTTCCGCTCCCAAATTCCTAACTCTTTTTTTACCATTTGTAAATTTTCCTAATCGCTTCCTCTAGCATCAGTTCCAGCAGCAGCGCCTCGTCCTCCGAAAGGCTGATTTGCATCGCGTTCACTTTCCCATCCTTTGTTTGCTGCGACAATTTGAAGAAATAGCCAAAATCGCCCTTTTGAACAACCAGCGCATTGTTCTTCGTATCCTCGGAGGAAGCATAATTGCCCTTTCCGGGGTCGTGGAAGAGATTCGCAAGCTTTGATCTGCCCTTTAGCACCAATAGGATTTTGCAAATGTCAACATCTGCCATTTTGAATGCGAGTTTGTTTGCCCAATCGAACTTTCTTTCCTCAAGCTGCTTTCCAATTTCGAAAAACACTGCCTGTTTTTCCGGCGCAAAATCAAACTGGCATGCACTTCCCTGCATTTGCTTGTTTGGCTTGTAGAATTTGAGGATGCTTTCGTAGTTTTTGCCCTCAATTTTTCCCGCCGTTTTTGTATCCATGTCGCCCACCCTAAAAAAACAACGCATTCCGGATTATTATTTGCGACGTTTTTATTCATATCATGCGAATTTCACAACCCCAACTCTTTCGCATTCTGCATAAAGGACGCACGTGTTGCACAATGGCATTCTTGCCCTGCAAACTTTCCTTCCATGGGTGATAATTTCAGTATGCAGGGGAATCTTCAATTCATCCGGAACCATTTCTTCCATCAAAATATGGGCGTTGGTGTAAGCGATCTTTTCCGACAAGAGGGGTAATCTCTTAAGCACCCTGAAAATATGCGTATCTATTGGAAATGCCGGCTTCTCAAAGGCGAATGCCACAATCACGGCTGCGCTTTTGGGGCCAATCCCCTTGAATTGCATCAAATAGTTGCGCGCGGCTTGGGGTTCCATGCTTCTCAAGCGGTTCAGGCTCAATTTCCCTTCCTTCCCCTTGATTTCCGAGAGCACCGTTTTGATTCTCTTCGCCTTAATGTTTGCAAGCCCCCCCGCCTTAATGAGTTTGGCAATTTGGGGTATTGGTGCATCCAGTAATTCATCCCATTTCCCAAACCTCCGTTTCAATATTTTGAATGCAGCAAATGAATTCTTATCATTGGTATTCTGCGACAAAATCACCGCAACCAGAGTATCGAGAGGCGATTTCTTCCACGGCTTGATTTTCCCATATTCCTTCAGGAGCAGCTTGTGGATGCGCCGGAGAATGTTTATTTTATTTGCAGAAGTCCCCACTTATAATCAACCTATCTCCTCCCTCACCTTTGCCATGATTTTGTCCGCAGCAATCAATGCATCAAGCCCGTGCGTGTAATTCGATCCGCCGACCATCTCGTGCCCTCCTCCGCTTCCGTGCAGCTCCCGAGCAACCTCATCCATCAGTTTCCCAACATTTATTTTCTTAAGTTCGGGAATCCGGCTTTTCACTGCGGATGCCTTCCCATCCTTCTGGTTGGCAACAACCGCGAAATCGCAGCCTAATTGGACCAATGCGGCGGCGCAACGGAGTTCGTATGCACCAACCTGGGATTCGGCAATCACAATATCCTTAATCCGTTCGATTTTAGCCCTTTTTACCGCCTCAATAAGTGCAATTTTCTCGCTCGCATCCACCCTCACATCCAGCAAATCATACATCTCCTGCAATTCCCTTCCTGAAATTTTAAGGCACTCGCCCAGGGCAATAATTGAGGAAGTGGTTGCGCTTTTCATGTTGGCGGTATCTGAAATGATTCCGGCAGCAATCAAGGTTGCAGTTTCCTTTGAGGGCTTTTTTTTCATTGATTTGATGATGCGGTAAACCACTTCGGAACAGCTGGTCTTATCCGCCTCAACATATATTTTTCCATGAAAAGGTGAGTTGTGGGTGTGGTGGTCGATTGCGAATAATTTGCCCTTGTAGTTTTCAACCTCCTTTCTCATGTTTCCTAGCAATGAGGGCGTGCTCACGTCCACGAAAATTATATTATCGAAAAGGTCAAGTGCATCCGGTACAAATGGCTCGAGCTTTAAGTCAAGCCTTCCCCACAATTTGCGCGCCTGCGAATTGACCGTATCTATTCTACGTACCTCCGAATCCTTTATAGCGGTTTGCAATGCGAATGCGCTGGCAATGGCGTCCACATCCCCCATGGAATGGAATGAGATTGCGGTTTTGCCTTCCAACGACTTAAGCTCGCTAATAAGCTCCTTTAATGTGAGATGTGCCATGATTAACTAAATGTTATCCCTATTAAAAAATTAAACGATTTAACGGATGTGGCTATTTTTGGTACTATTTGAAATGAAGCTTTGCTTATGTGTGATTAAAATGCTTAGAATTACCAGAAACGCCCTGGAAAGCGCCCTAATGGGTGCAAAGAACTGCTACCCTAATGAATTCCTTGGGCTTTTCCGTGAAAAGGATGGCATCATTTACGAGCTACTTCTGGCGCCACTAAGCATTTCAGATGAGCATTCCGCCACTTTTCCGGTTTTTTACATGCCAACGGATCCCACAATTGTTGCAACCTTCCATTCGCATCCTTCATATGGGGTGGCAAGGCCATCGAATGCGGATAAGGATTTGTTTTCAAGGCATTATGGCAGGCACTTCATTGCATCCTTGCCATTTGTAGCCCAATCCACTTATGCGTTTGACAACCGGGGGGAGAGGATTGAGTTTGAAATTATTGACTGAAAAATTAATTCGCTGAAGGATTTATGGGCGGACTCTTTCCATTGCTTCTTCCCCCTGCCTTTTTTCCCCATCAAGTTCCGGCTTCCTACTCCTTGTTTGCACGCCAAACCTGAATAGTGCCTGTTTTGCTCCCCAAAGTAGGGACCTGATTGCGATGCTGCCATGAGAGGCAATTCCCATCTCCTTCTCATATTCACTAACATATCTCCTAAATGTCTTTGGGGCGTATCGCTTTAGGGCAAATATTTTTTGTACGCCTTTTCTTGCCCTTAGGCTTTCCTCCTCAAAGGGCTCTTCCCTGAGAAGGCTTGTAAATAAGTTTGGCAATCCGTTTTCCTTGTCGAGCCTAACGTCCATTATGTCGTCAAAAAACTGGGCAGCCAATCCAAAATGGCGAAACCTTCTCTCAATATCGCCCCCGTTTTGAACGCCATGGATCTTGTTCATCAACTTGGCAACTAGGGTGCAATATTCGCCAGTTGTCTTGAGCCTGTAATTGTAGGTTTCTTTAAATGTTGAAGGCTGTTTTTGTGAGATTGCATTAAGCATCCTTTGCCTACCAACTTGAAAAATCCCATGCAATTCCCTAAGCGGAGCCTGCGTCCTTGCGCCCTCTAATGACCTGTACACGTGCCTTGCTGAAAATAGCTCGGGATGAAATGGCGCTTTTGCTGGCTGCATTTTCCCTTCGTCGATGATGTCGTCAAATTTGAAAACGTAGTCCCTAACAGATCTTGCAACAGTTTGCGAGTTAGATTTTAGGATATCCTTTGGTTTTACCCCGCTCATTTCAGCCCAAACCATTTGGAATGGCGGTATGCGGGTGCCGCGGTTGGGCACATTGAATAGAAAATAGGCGATATTGGTTCCGAGAACTTTGGCGAATTGAAAAACCATTTCGGGGTATTCACCTTTCATACGTAATAAATCTGCAGATGCGGAACGCCCTTTATCGTCTTAATGCCCTTTGGGTTAATCGCTATTGCTTTTGTAGCTGCTGCAATGCTCTTCTTTCCGACCAGATTATAGCTCATGGCGCCTTCCAAAAGGTCGGCTACTTGCCCTTCGGAAACCTTTTCACCGTCATAGAAGCTTCTGTATTTGACCAAATCAAGGACCAAATCGCCCTCCTCGAACACTTTGCCTAGCAATTCCTCATCACAGATGGCAACAATTCGCTTGACAACTTCCCTTCCGCCTTCCATTGTGATGCGCTTGTGCACTTTGGCTTTCATTTGGTTCAACCTTGAAAAGATGTTATCAAGAGAATGTTGGCGGTTTGAATTAATAATGGTTGGGTATAATCGCCGGCAATTACCTCCCAAAACGATGCATCACGTGAAGCATCGATTGGACCAACTATCGCTTTGGCTTGTATTCGGCAATCTAACAAATAAGTGCATCACGTGCGGCAACAAATCGTTAGGCTTTCGCTAAAATCTATATGGCTACATTTTACAAAGATGAGGAATTTGTGTCCATGCTCTCACATAATGAAAAGGTTAATAAGATTATCTTACCAGTAAGATTATAGGTGATAAGGATGGCAGTTCATGTGGAGGTGCAAGTGACAAAAATGTCCTCGAAAGGGCAGGTTGTGATTCCGGAGCAAATCCGCGAATCTTTGGGATTGACGGCAGGCTCAGTTTTTGCTGTATACGGGAGGAAGGATGCCGATTCAATTTTGCTCAAAAGGCTGGTCATGCCTGAACCTGCAAAGGCATTTGAAGAAATGGCAAAATGGGGAACAGCCCATGCAAAAAAGGAAGGCTTAGACGCATCGCCACAGGAAATAGTCCGGAAGGAGCATCAAGTAAAATAAAGGCATGATTTTTTATGGTGAAAGTTGTTTTCGACACAAACGTCCTGGTTAGCGCTATGCTTTCTAATCGCGGCTCATCCTACAAGCTGGTTAGCCTTTGTGCACAGGGTGAATTTACTGGTTATACTTCCGGAGCGCTAATGCTTGAATTCAAGCAAGTAATCCAGCGTGATTTTAAAGTTCCCATTGAAAGGGCGGAGCAGATGGTTGATGTTTTCCTCCTATTCCTCAAACTTGTGGAGCCTGATGTGCGCCTTAATGTCATTACTGACGAGGCCGACAACCGAGTTTTGGAATGCGCCCTTGCCGTTTCGGCGGATTACATCTCCTCCTGGGATCCCCACCTAACTGACCTTGGCGAATACCAGAAAACCCGGATTTTGAACCCTGGAAAGCTTCTTGCAATTATTGCCTGAAGGAAAGGAGTCTTAGGTCGGAGTTTAGTTATAATTACAAGTAATTGTAAGCATTTGATAGTATTTTCGAATAACGGAAGAATCAGAAAAAACCCGCAAACCGTAAAGAAAATAAGAAAAATAAAAAAGAAAGAAAAACAAGTGAAAAAGGATGCCGGCAGTTGCTGGACTTGCGAAACCAATGCAGCAATCACGGGGAAGCAATCTGCAGGTGCCCTTAGGCAATTCAAGCTATTAAAGTGAGCAATCCATCAACCTGAAAAATGCCTTCCTGCGTCAAAGAAACAGATTTGTTATCCTCCACCACTAAGTTGCATTTCTTAAGCTCTTCCAGGCCTTTCAGCGAATCTTTCCCTATTTTCTCCTCTATATGCCTCCTCGATACTTTAGGATTGTATTTTGCCAAATACAGGAGTATGTCTATGTTGTTATTTTCCAATAGGATTTTCTTCAGCATGGTTGCGTTGTTTTGAAACCTTGCGAGCTCTTCCCCCATATTTACCACTCATATATTCTATGCAAGAGAGTATTTATCCCTAACTCCCTTACTGCGACTGCACTTTAAACCTTTTCGCATCCAGCCGTTTTTTCCATGGTTCGTAATCCGGGCCCCCAAGGCCCCTGCCCCTATTCGTTTGTTTTTGAATGATGCCTGCCAATCGGTATATTCGAAGGGCGCTATAAGCCAGTATCTTATCGATTAATTCGCCTTTCCTGCAAGTTATTATCGTTGGGAAATCCTTGAAATATTCGGAAGGGTTGCTTTTCAGGCTGTTGAATTTGTCCTCGTCAATGAAATATACTATCTTTCCATGGAAGATATAGTTGCTGCTTAAATAGTTTTGCTCGGTTAATGTGCCCTTTCCATCACCGTCAATGAACACGATCAATTGGTGGACAATGCAGCATTGTTCCAAAATTGCAACCTGGCTCAATCCGCCGGACTTTTTTGGGTCATAATAGGAGTCGATGGTTTCCGCATAAAGGCCCCGTTCCAGCAGCTTATTTTTTATGTCCAAAAGCAGCTGCTTCTTTTCCTGCGTGAACCAATCCCCAAGAACAAGGATTTTAAGGCTCCTAAGCAGGATGAATTGTTCCGATTCCTTCTTTTGGAGCTCCTTGCGGATCCTATCCCGGATTTTACCAAATTCAGCGGAATCAAAATTAGGTATGTTATTCTGCAGTTTCTCCTTGGTTTTGCGGTAGTAGTCGTCCATGCCGTTTCTTACTAAAGGCATTAGCCCAAAACTTAATAATTATAGCGAATAAGGCAATTATTGGAACTTTTCCTTGCCTTATTCTCATATAGCGGTTTTATTTGATAGTTCCGATATTTTACTTAACCGCTATATACTCCTTGCAGGAACTGTCCGAAAGACAACCGATTACATTTTTGAGGCTCTTATAGATGCATGCACCGGCATTTTTTCAAAATTTCCGCGTTGCAATTCAACTTTATGGTTCCATTTCTATGATATAGCCGTAGTTTACCGGAAGGATCCCACTTGCCTTCTATTCTGTCATATTAGAGGGAGGGTGTAGTTGCCTCAAAGAAACGGTTATGAGTTGCGAACTGTATTATGTCATCAGCTTATCGTTTCAAACCCAACCATCCGCTCTAAGCCTGCCGCTAACCAGTTGAAACCAAAGAATCAGAATAACGCCGGAAACCAAAAGAAAAGAAGAAAAATAAAAAAGAAAAGGGGAGATTTGCGGAGCCTTGCCTCTAAAGAATCCGTCATTTTTCCATCCCATGGTTCCTCTTCTGGTAAACCCCCTTATTCAAACGCCGAAAGCCACAAATCAAGGGATTGTTCAACATCGGAAGCAATAAGCATCGCAAATGGCCAAAAATCCCCAGAATCCGCCTTATCGAGAGCCGAATAGTATGCGCGCCTTTCCTCCTTCCTTAGTATGGTGGGCGGGAAACTGCCTTTCATAAGCCGCAGGTTCATTAGGAGCCTTGCAAGCCTTCCATTGCCGTCAACAAATGGATGGACTTTGACGGTTTGGTAGTGGATTTTTACGGCCGATTCTAGGGCTTTAATGCCAGTACTCTTATCGTTCAGCTCCCCATAAACTGGCTGCATCAATTCGGGCACTTTCCTCCAATTCGGCAAGGTAATTTTTGACCCTTCGATGTAAACCTGCTCGTGCCGATAAAAGCCGGCGTTTAGGGGGTCGATTTTATCCAATATTGCGGCATGAAGGCTAAGCACATCCATTTCCGTTATTTGCGCGTTTTTGGCGGCGATTTTTTCCAATAGTTGCAGGGCATCCTTATGGTTCGTCGCCTCAAGGTGTTCCTTTAATGATTTTCCCCGGATCGTTAGGCCCCTTCGTAAAACAAGCCACGTTTCCCTTAAACTTAGGCGGTTTCCCTCTATTGCGTTGGAATGATAAGTCATGTCCACCTCGAATTTTTGTTTAAGCTTTTCCACTGCAGAGGGTGGCAGGGGCCGAAGCGAATTAAGCTTTTTCAGCTTCTCTTCAAGTATTCTGGCAAGCGAGCTTTCGATCCATCCGCCTTCCTTGGGAATGGCCAAACCTTCCGCCTTGGCGTAATCCTCCGCTTCCCTCTTCGTTGGGAAGTATTTCAGGGCTTTTTGCGAAACCTTGCCCTTAACCCTTGTGTTTTCCACCAATTCGTAATAGTGCGAGTTGCCTTTGCGCTTTCTCCGGATGAATGCCATGCCATATTGTAGTGCCTACTTGTTTTTAAGTTTATCTGTTTTACTTCCCCACTACACTAAAGTGCATCTTTGGAATTAACTCTCGAAAGGCCCCCTATGGCTACATTTTCAAATATTGTGGAAATTGTGTCCATTTGAGCGCATCACGTGCGGCAGTGATCACATAGGGCTTTGGCAAATGGATGAAAACCAAAGAATCAGAAAAAAAGCCGGAAACCAAAAAGAAAAGAAGAAAAATAAAAAAGAAAGGGAAAAGGGGGAATTAACCCACCTTTCCAAGGGGCAAACATCGGTATTGGCGAAAAGCTTCATTTCTTCCTATAGCCGAATATCTTATCATAGGAGTCGTGGTCGATAATGTTCAATATGAACGCCACAACTTCAATTTCGTTCCCATCCATCGTATATAGCATGCGCCAATAGCCTGTCAACTCAATCCTGAATAGGTTTGTTACATCCATGGCTCTCGGGATGAGCTTTTTGGGTATGTTGTCGCCATATGTGGGGTTAATTTTGAGGATTTCTATCTTCTGCCTGATTGATTTGAGCAGTTGCAGTTCCTCAGAATTGGCTATGCCTTTTGCTTGCTGCTCTCCTACGATCCGATTCAGCTTCTCGAATTCTTCCTTGGCCTGGCCCTTCAAAAGAATGTGGACGGTCCGGTTTTTCATATCTCCAATGCGCCTTTTTTCAGTTTCTCAAGCTCGGAAGGTGCACGGTAAATCCAGAGCAGCCCCTTGGTCGAAACGAGTATTTTGCCGCTCTCCTGAAGGTAATCCAGAATCTGCAATAATGTGGAATGCATCACTTTCTTCGGAAGCCGCCTTTTCAGTTCTGCAACCTTCACCAACTGGCCCGCTTCATTCAAAACCTTCTCTACCATCAGCACGGTATTCAATGTTGGGGAGTGCATTATCTGCATCTGAACGCTTTTCATGTATGTATTTATGCTAATTAGGTATATAAATATATCTATTATTCCCATATGGCTACATTTTACACTAATGAGAAGTTTGTGTTCATCTGGACGCCAGTGCCGGAAAAAGCTCCGCTCACGGATAAAAAAATTGAATCAGGAAAAAAGAAGAAAAATAAAAAAGAAAGAAAAGGGGGCTTAACCCACCTTTCCACGGACGAATCCGCCGGAGTCAGTCTTTGAAAGGCCACTTTGGCTGTCTGTATAAGTTACGGATATTGTCCAATCATATGAATCTTCCTTATTCCCAGGCAAATTCGCTGTTGAACACCTAACGTAAACTCTCCCATTAGGAGCAACATTCCTTGTTGTTGGCCCTATTAGTCCGGTTTGGGCATTGGAGGCATCGCATTCAGTTAATACGGTAGGTGCGCCATTTCCAGCAACAGCCCCTCCAACTAATGTGATGGATCTGCCAACCGCATTTCCAAGCACTATTACGACACTGTCATTTCCAGATGCAGGGGTATCTATTACTAATTGATCGACGCACGTAAACGATCCGAATCCACCGCACTCATTCCCTCCGCGGAACTTGCTCGGGTTGAAAACTCCGGTATACCATAGTACCGCAGCGATAATTACTATAGCCAATATGGCCCAGCCGTAGGTAACCAAATACTCCAAAGCCGATTGTCCTCTCAATTTCATCAGATATCACCTAATATTCAGATTCTAAAATGGGTGCATTCATTATCCGAATCCCCTTTATATACTTTACGATTCGCCTTGCCAAT
>ERZ1292640.1777-Hain-H43-02um-R1-1777-length-17695-cov-7_pt2 | contig 16243 bp, 12 predicted proteins | sample MGYA00564404_ERZ1292640 | MGnify/ENA primary metagenome ERZ1292640 (study PRJEB36523, sample SAMEA6512636) | groundwater metagenome | collected 2019-01-08 | study: AquaDiva: Metagenomics assemblies of 32 groundwater samples
CTGATCGCTGGCAAACCGAGTCACGGCCCCGGCGACCATGAATTCCGCGCCGGCTGCCTGCTGCTCAAGAAGTGTCTCGATCAAGTCCCCGGCCTTACTTCAGCGGTTTATTCCAATGGCTGGCCGCACGAAGCCAATGCCTTCGTCGATGCCGACGCCATCCTCATTTTCTCCGACGGCGGCGGTGGCCACCCGGCGATTCAAGGCGATCATGCGAAAATCCTGGGCGAGCTGACGAAAAAAGGCATTAGCCTTGGTCTGGCTCATTACGCGGTGGAAGTGCCCAAGGAGAAGGGTGGCGCGGAGTTCCTTGATTGGATTGGCGGCTATTACGAACACCTCTTCTCCTGCAACCCAATGTGGTCGCCGGATTTCCAGAAATTCCCCGATCACCCCATCACGCGCGGCGTGCAGCCCTTCAGCATCCGCGATGAATGGTACATGAACATGCGTTTTCGTCCGGAGATGAAAGGCATCACGCCCATTCTCCTGGCCAAACCTTCGGATCAAGTTCGCAAAGGCCCTTACGTTTATCCGCAAGGCCCTTACGAACACATCGTGGCGGCCAGTGGCCGCGATGAAGCGATGATGTGGGCCGTGGAACGCGCCGACGGCGGGCGCGGTTTCGGCTTCACGGGCGGGCATTTTCACAAGAACTGGGGCAATGAGAATTTCCGCAAGGTGATGTTGAACGCCTTGCTCTGGCTGGCCAAAGTCGAGGTGCCGGCTCAAGGCGTCCCCTCCAGCGTGACCACCGAAGACTTGCAGCAGAATCTTGATCCCAAAGGACAAAAGCCGCGCGCTTCTGCAGCCGGGCCGCAACCCCGCCTGGAAGCAGCCCGTGCCCAACTCAAAGCCACGACATCAATTCCGCCCTCACCTTTGCCCAGCTCTCGCCCCGGCGGGAGAGGATGATCTAGCCCGACTATTACCGTCCTCCGTCCACGTATTCGGCGACGAATTTTTTGAACTTCTCAAAGTTGGCCGGGGCGAAATCACGCACGACAATCGCGTTCTTGCCGATGACTTTGACGGTGAGCTTCTGCGCGTTGGCGATGGCGCGGAGAGCCGCCGCGTTGGTTTCATAAATGGCATCCTCCATCACGATCCCTTTCTTTTCCTTGCGCGTATTCAGACTGCCCAGTCCGGGGAATCGCATTTCCTGGCCGTCGGCCAGCACCACCAATGTTTTGCCCGGCAGAATATCGAGCCAGCCTGTCTCGCTCGTGGCTTGGTAATGCACTTCCAGGTAATACGTAAAATTCCGCACATCGGTAAACACGCGCGAGGCATTCAGCCAAACCAGTTCCCGGCTTGGCTCCTTGGATTCCAACAGGTTTTCTGGGATGAAATCGGTCCGGAGGCCGCTCACGGTATCGGTGTAGGTTGCCACTGGCGGCACCGGCGTGGCGCATCCTGCCAGCAGACTCAGCAGGATCAAAAAAGCGCAGTCTCTTTTTTTCATGTTACCTTTCATTTGACACGTCTGGCATCACGCGGGAACGTTTCGGCGCGATACTAACACGACTGGCCCCGTTGCAAACGATTTCTTTTGGACTTCAGGCTGCGGCTTTCGGCTTTCCGCTTTCGGCCTTCAGATTTCGGTCTTCGATTTTCAGCCTTCAGCCTTCAGCCTTCAGCCTTCAGCCTTCAGCCTTTGGCCTTCAAGGCGCCCCTGGGCGGTTGAGGTCCAGCAGCAGACGATAAGCGTCCCGGAAACGAGGCGCCTCTTCCAAAGCCTGGAGCACATGCCGTTTGGCGGCGGGATCGCCCGTTTGATGCAGGAGGCGCGCCAGCCGAAAGTGGATTTCCGCCACTTCGGGCGGATCGAGCAACAGCAAAGTCCGATAGGAAGAAATAGCATCCTCTCTTTTTCCCTGCTCTTCACTGGCGCGCCCCAGATACCGGTGGGGCTGTGGCAGCAGCGGGTTGACCGCCAGCAGGCGCTGGGCGTTGCGGGCTGCCGCGGGCCAATCCTGGCTCAGCGCCGCCATCTCCATCAACCGGAGGAACGCTTCCACCGCGTCGGGATCGCGCGCCGCCAGCTTGGCCAGGGTTTCGCGCTCCGGCTCGGTTTCGCCGAGCGCCCGATGCGCTGCGGCCAGCAGGGCGTAGGCATTGTCAGCGCCGGTCTGTTCCGGGTAAAGTTCGATCAGCTTTTGCAGGGGCGCTTTGGCTTCCTGCCAATTGCGCTCGGCGATCAATTTCTTGCCGCGCCGGATCAAGGTCCAGTAGTTGTTTGGATGCAGCAGTTCCCAACCGGCCTCATCCTCAACCAACGATTTGCCGGCCGGCTTTTCCCAATTCAGGCCGGGAGCCAATTGCTCAGCCTGTTCGCGGGCATAAGCGGCAAAGTCGCGCTCGATGTTGTCCAGCGGTCCGAGGCGCTTTTCCATGGCCTGGTTAATGGGTGTTCCCTGGGCCAGCTCGGCCAGCAATTGCTGCAGGCGTTCGAGTCCAAATTGTTTGATCAGGAACTCGACCACCAGGGAAGATTCATAATAGGCGAATTGCAGGTCCTCGCCGTCTTGGGCCGTGAGAAAAGCCGCGCTTAGATCGCGCACCGGCTTTAAGCCGCCGCCCAGGATCAATTCCCGATAATGGGGACTCATGGTTTGGCCCCAGACCGGATTCGCCTGCCGCTCTTCGTACACGGAAATGCCCTCGCTGAGCCAGCGCGGCATCCTGTTGCGGGTCAATTGCAGCGTCACGACATGACAAAACTCGTGCCAAAGCACCGCCTGCCAATTGGCGGGATTGGCCGCCTGCGAAGCCGGGCTGTTGGCCGTGATGACCGAGCCAAAGCAAACGCCGAGGAAACCGGCGCCGCCCGGCATGCCAAAGGTCCGCACCGCAAAATCTCTCTGTTCCGGAAAAACCTCGACTGTGGTCGGTTGATCCAGCTTGAGGCCGTACTTCTGGCACAGGTTGGTCTTGGCCCGCCCCAGAAGCTGCAAAACCTCCTGGCCATAGACGGCGGCCTCGTGCGCAGACATGCGCACGATAAACTCGTCATTCGTCAGCGTCTGGAACTTCGCGAGGCTCTCCTGCAGCGTAACCAGGTTGTAGGCCGCCACGTCGTAGGCATCGGCTTGATAGACTTCTTCGGCCAGCTTCCAGCCTTCTTTCTCTTCACCCAGGCGCAGCAGGTCCTGGGCAAGCTGGATTTTGGCGGGCAAAAACTTGGGATCAAATCGCAAGGCCTGACGCTGATAGCCGGACCCTTCGGCAAAACGGTATTTCTGGGAGATTTTCTGTCCAATGAGATAATCCACAGCCGGATTGGTATTCCAGTGCGCCAAGGCTTGCTGATGCGCTTTGGCTTCGCCTTCCGGTTCGCCGCGCACATGATGCAGCACGCTGCGATAGGCCCAGGCTTCAGGCGAGTGCGGATTGACCGCCAGCGCTTTCGCCACGGTTTTCTCCGCCGCGGCATATTCCTCCGCATCGATCAGGTGGTCGGCCAGCAGCAGGAGGCTCGGCACGTGATTGGTGTTGTGGCGCAGGGCTGTCTCCAGCGCCTGGATCATTTCCGGACGGTCGCTGGGCGCATAGGCTTGGGCGCGGCCAAAATGGAAATCGGGTTCTTCCGGAAACTGTTTCAGGCCTTCCTCAAAAATTTTGGCGGCCAGGGCATAATCGTATTTGGCCAGGGCCACCTCGCCGCTGGCCGTATAAGCCTCACGAGACTTCGGATCCGCCTTCTTGGCCGTATCAAAGAAATTTTCCAGCACCAGGCGGGGGTCTGCTCCGAGCAATAGCGCCGCGCGGCCCAGCGCCACCAGGTTGGCCGGGTCGCGGTAGCCCCATCGCCGGCTCCCGCCCAGTTCGTTAATCTCCCTCAGCAGAGCAGCCGCCTGTTCACGCTGGCCGTTGTGCAGACAAACCTCGCGCCCGATCAGACGAATGCGGATGCTGTACGGAGACCGTTTCAGGGCTGCAACGATGGACGTTTGGGCTTCCGGATACTTCCCGGTGTCGAGCAACGACCTGGCCAGCAAAATGGGCCATTCTTCATCCCGTTCTTTCTCGAGAATGGCTTGCGCACAGAGCCGGATGCAGTCGCCATAGTCGCCGCCGATGAATTTCTTGCGCGCCTCCTCCAGCTCGACGCCGGAGGCGGAGACAAGGCAAAACATCAGGACAAAAGTCCAACCGATCCAAGCCGTGGCGCAGTCGCCGGGCCGGAGCGGCCTGTCCGGTTTCTCGTTCACCAGGGTCCTGGCCTCATTTGAGAACATCTTCACACCTAAGCGCAATCGGACTCTGGACGCAAGGGCGACTGCAACTAAACCAAGGGTGATCATTCGGAGTCATTCCGAGACCTCTTCGACCAGGGCGCCGGCTGGCCGCCCTGTTTTGCCGAATTTGATTTCCGGGAGGAGAAGAACGCTGGAGAGCACAATCAAACCGACGCTGATCAGCCCCAGTTTCTCAATGGACAATACCGCGACCACATGAAATGCGACCAGCGGCGCCAGCAAGCCTCGCACGCCCGTGAAAAAAGTATGGACGGACATGTAATCCGCCACCCGCTCGGGCGGGGCAAATTTGGTGACCCACAAACTCCAGGCCACGTCGCCGCCGGCGTTGGAAATGCCAAAGACAATCGATCCCAAAATCAGGCCGCGCAGATCGTGGCTGGTAAAGAAAGCCGGAATTCCCACCGCGAAACCGGTGTTCAGGACCACTCTCAAGATGAAGAAGTTCATCCGGTCAAAAAGCCACCCCCAAATCGGACTCAGAATCAACCGCGCCAGGTTTGGGATGACGCCGGTGAAGAAGGCGATTTCGCCCACCGTCAAAACCAGCCCGTATTTTGGGTTGGCCAGGAATTCGACTCGCATCGGGATCATCATCAAATTGGCGAACCCCATCAGCATCCAGCAAACCAAGGTGCGCCGGAACAGGGAGTCTGCCCTGACGAAACGCCAGGAACGAAAGGGATGGGTTCCCCCGTCCGAGGTCAGAGGCCGGGAGGGATAGCGCGCCAGAAGGAAACTGGCCACGGCAAAAGCCAGAGCAAAAACGAGGAGCAAAGCGCGGAAGCTGGCGATTTGTCCGGAGAGGGCGCGGCCGGCCAGTTCGCTGAACAACGCGGCCGTGGCAATGCGAATCATGACCGTCCTGGAGAATAGCCGGCCCCGCATGACCTCCGGATAATTCTCCTGGTAAATCTGCGTGAGGAGCGGAATCGCCGCGGCGGAGGCCGTCAGGGCCAGCACACTGCCGGCAATAAAGACGGGCAGAAGCGGCCACAGGGCCATGAGCAAAAAGCAGGTGGCGCCCGCCGCCGCCAGCCGGCTGGCGGCCGTCGCGGTGGACCAGCCCAGCCTGGCCACACTCGACACCACCAGGGGAGTGAGCATCAACCCCAGGCTTCCCCCGCCCGCCACGAGCGCTTTGGCGGTCGCGCCGGCCTGAAACCAACGCACCGCGATCAGCAGCAGAAAGGTCGTGCCGGCCGTTTCGAGAATGCCTGAAGCCACCGCCCGCCATCGTTCGTAGCGGTAGGTCAATTCGGTGCGAGTCCGGGCCGTCATCGCCGCGCAGGTTACCCGGCCAGGGACCGGCACTGCAAAAACTAAAATTGAAGTGTGCAGATCGTGTCATAATTGTGACACTTTTTGCGCAAATCTTTCTGAACTGAACTCAGGCTGATTCCGATTGCCTTTGGCTGAGGACAGCCCTACAAGGTAAGTGAAATGGCGGATACCCTTCGGGCGATGCTTTTCCCTATTGAGCCGGCGTGCCGCCCGCCATTGGCAGATAAACCGAAAAGAGAGTCCCGTGGCCGAACTCGGAATGAACCTGGATGACGCCTTTAGATTGCTCGACCAAACGCCGCACGATAGAGAGGCCCAGTCCGGTGCCCTGGCCGGGAGGTTTGGTCGTAAAATAGGGCTCAAAAATGCGGCCCATAATCTCCGGCGCAATGCCGGGTCCATCGTCTTCCACAGATAAAGCCAGCAGGGGCGCTTTGTTATGAAAGGCTTCGCGGTTCAGGAAGCGGTCCTGAGGTCCTTCCTTGAGATCGGTGAGCGGGAGCGGCTCGGCAAGGAGGCGGGCCTGCACTTCGACCCGGTGTGATTGCGCCGTGCTTTGCAGGGCGTTGATGGTCAAATTCAAAAGAATCTGAATCAAATCAGTGCCATTAATTTGCGTGCAAATATCCTTCTCCAACAGCCGGACAGTTAACTGATGTCGATGCGCATGCGGATGCACTTTCAACAGTTCCTGCAAGTCGCTCAAGATTTGATTGACCGCTATCTCGGTCTTGTCCGCCCTCTCACCCCGCAAAAAGCTGAGATACCGCCGGGAGATATCGATGCAATTGCTCACTTGCCGGGTCATGCGGGCCAGGCGATCGCGGATGATGGCCAAGTCTTCCCCTTCGACCTTGCTGACGTTCTTGATGCGTTGATTGATGACTTCAATGAAACCCGAAATGATGGTAATCGGACCATTGATATCATGCACAATGCTGGCGTAAATCTCGCCCCGGGTCCGGGCGATCTCTTCCCGCAATTGCTGGTTATGAATTTCCTCCTGGAGCTCCTTCAGCTTTTCATTGTTCGAGCGAATCTCGTCCGAGATCGACCGGCGCTGCATGGCCATGCCGACCGCGTCGCGCAAGGTGGCAATGTCAAAGGGCTTGGTCAGGTAATCGCAGGCTCCCAGCCGCAGAGCCTGGCGGGCGGTCTCCAGCGTTTCGTAGGCGGTCAGCATGACCACTTCGATGGCCGGATCGATTTCTTTGAGGTGCTTCAGGAGGTCGATGCCCGACATGCCAAACATGCGAATATCCAGGACGGCGGCGTCCACGGTCTGGTGCCGGGCGTGTTCCATGGCTTGCAGGCCGTCGTTTGCCATCAGAATCTGATACTCCTCCTTGAAAACGATGCGGATGGATTGGCGCGGTCCCTCCTCGTCGTCCACGATCAACAACACGCGCTTCGGGTTTCGATCCGTGGGCGAGCGTTTGGGTTCAGAAGGTGTATCCGAGAGAAAAGGTGAGGGCATGGCTGATAAACCGGTATCGACCGTCGGCCAGTTCGCCGGCGGTCGAAGGAGCGCTGTTATTCACGGTCCTGGATGGGCCATAGGCCAGTTGATAGGCTGCGTCCCAGCGAAATTGTCGGCCCTTTCGTCCCACGCCCACACTGAAAACGTGGCGATCGGAATCGGGAACAATAGGGTTAAAATTGGCGTCCGGGACCGAGTTTTCGCTGTAGATGTATCCGGCGCTGAGCGCGTAACCTTTGTCAAAATAACGGGTCAGGCCCCACTCATAGAAAAAGCTGGAGCGCCAGTTAAAGGCTTGGGCGGGAAGATTTCCGGCCGCCCGCTGCAGGGTGATGCTGTCCAGTCGATCCCAGTCCGTCCAATCGACATCAAACTCGAAGTTCCAAACGGGGCTGGGCCGAAAAGACCATCCCGCCACCACGTGCTGCGGAAATGGAAAGCGGATGCTGGCCGACGATTGGCCGGCCAGGAAAGCGGGAATGGGTCCTTGGCCTTCGGTATGGCCGCGGAAGTTCTGGGTGGTCTGGCTGCGATAGCTGGCCCCAAACGAATGTTGAGCGTGCGGCTGCCAGAGAAGCCCGGCGTTGAAGCCAATATCGGTGCCATCGCCTTTGAACTTCAATTGATCGCCGACCAGAGATGGGGTTGGATAAACTCCTTGCCGCAAATCGGCTTCGGCATAATTCAAGGTCGGACCGGCGGCCAAGGACAATCGAGGTGCGATTTCCCACGCCACAATGGATTGAGCGTCAGGTAAGTAATGCGCGCTTTGGTGGCAAAGGTGCGGATGCCCGTGTTGTCCGGCCATTCCAAGCCCAAACCGTACGGCGAGTAAAAACCAAGTCCGTAAGAGAGGGGCTGTTCTTTGGGTGAGCAAACAAAAAACACTTGGGGCGCCACTTGGACTTCGTCTTTCGTATCGCTCTCCGTTCCAGTCAGTTGGGCAGTGTAGGCGGAATGCAGCGTGATGGCGTAAAAGCCGGCCCGGAAATTCTGCCCCTCCAGTTGCGTGATGCCGGCCGGGTTGTAATAGATGGCCGATGGATTGTCCGCCGTCGCGACAAAGGCATTGCCCCGGGCTGTGGCCAGCGGGTCTTGGTCGGCGATGCGGATTCCCAGCCCATGAACCAGGCACGGCCAGCAACAACTGCTCAGGAGCAGGAGACGGAGCTTCGATTTCATCTGCAAACCACTCTGAATACGCGTAACGATGGCCAACAAAGAGCCATAGATGCTGAGGCGAAGCAACCAATTTTTTTCGAGAAAAAGCAGGATGGGCCAGGCGCGGCACTCTCCGCACCTCGTCTCGGCCTGGCTTTCCGGAAAACCTTGCGGCCCGAAGATCAGGATCGCAGAGGCCGGGAAGTTCCCTGATCCAACGCGGAAATAGCAGAATGAAAACCGTCCTCCTCCCGCGAAGAATCCAGGGGAAGCAGGCAAACCACGCAACCTCCCTGGCCCGGCGAAGAGGGCGAGATGTCGATTTTGCCCTGATGGGCCTCCAGGATTCTACGGGCCACCGTCAGCCCGGATGCCGAGGCCGACATTGCGCGTGGAGAAGAAGGGTTCCTGCGCCTTTAAAGCGGTTTCCGTGGTGAAGCCATTCCCCGAGTCGCGGATCGCCAGGCGCAGCCAGGGACGGCCTTGGGCATCGGTCTCCGTGACGCTTTCCACTCGGACGCGGGGATGGATCGGATTGGCCTGCAGCGCATTCAACATGACTTCGGCCAAGGCATGCCTGAGGCCCGCGCGGCTGGCATAAACCGCCGCCGCTATCCCGTCCCCTTCGCATTGCACTTCGGCCGGGCCCGCCGGAGCGTATTCTTTCGCTTCGCCAAAGGCTTCCTCGATCAGTTCCCGCACCGGAACCAATTCGGCGGGTCCGGCCGTATCCCGCGCCAGGAGAATCATCTGGTTGGCTAGGCGGCTGATACGCTTGACGGTGTCAGCCATGGCCCCGGCCAAAGAGGCCTGGAAATCGGGATCTTCGCGCTTTTCGGCCAGCAGTTGCTGATGGGTCGAGAGCGGCACCAACGAATTGCCGATCTCGTGAGCCAGATGCTCGGCCATGGATTTGATCAACCGCAGTTTGGACGTCTCAACCTCGAGTTGCCGGGTGCGTTCCTGCTGCGTGGCGTCTTCGATGGAAAGGAGGACCGCGTTGGCCGCGAGTGAGTTCAGTTGTTTGAAAGAGCTGATCGAAACTCGATAAACGGCTCCCGGAATGTCCGGCGGCGAATATTCGAAGGGAGGGCAGGAAACACCTGTTTTCAAAACCTCAAAGGCTTTGCTCCCCAGCACTTGGGGCAGATGGCTGAACTCTAAACGCGTCGTCGCCGGCCGGCCCGGTAGAAAAAACCGGCTGGCCGCCAGGTTGGTTTGGACAATGTCCAGGTTGCGATCCACCACGACGCAGCCGCTGCCCAACTGGCTTAGAATAGCCTCCATGATTTCATGGTTGACGGCCAATTGGTCATGCAACCAACTGTTTTTGACGGCCAGCCCTAATCCCTCCAGGAGATGGAAGATCAAGGCCAGCTCCTCATTGGTAAACGGCTCCTCCGTCAGCCGTGTGTCAAAGACAGCCACCCCAAGAAACGATTCGCGATCCAAAATGGGAATGGCCAGTTGCGCCCCCAAAAGTTCGAATTCCTTTTGCATCTCGCGGTTCCGCAAGGCTTCTTCGCTGTCGCGCCTCAGGATGCGTCCGTGACGGCAGGCATAGCCGCCGATGCCGCGGTCAAGCGACAATTCAAAATGCTCGAACAGCCCGTGAGCCAGCCCCATGGCGCAGGCCGAACGGAGACCGCGGTCTTCGCTGGCAGCGGCATTCCGGAACGCGCCGGCCGGTTTGCGCAGGAAGATGGCGGCTCGATTCACGCCGAGAATCTCGCGCAACAAAAGCAAGAACTGATTTAACAGCGCCTCCGTTCTCAGGCTGTGAGTGAGCATGGCCGAAAAATCGCGCAACGCTTCCAAGGTTTGCACCGGTTTGCGGGAGGATTCGGCCGCCGGCTCTCTCTGGCGGGCAGGCGCGGGAAACGGAGCGGGCGGAGGGGCGTCACTTGGCCACAGCCGGCCGAGCAGCGCCTGGAGCAATCGACCGCGAATGGGTTTGGCCAGGATATGCCGGACGCCCAGCAAATAGGCTTCTTCTTCCCATTCCCACTGCCGGGCGGCGGCAAACATGATGATGGGACAGTCGGGTTTGAAAGTACGGAGCTGCTGGACCACGCGAATGGGCGCGATATCCGTCAGGTCCGCGTCCACGAGGCAGGCATCGATCATCCCGCTGGCCAGAAGCGACTCGGTTTTCAGCACCGTTTCCATCAGTACTAAACGATAATTCTGAGCATCCAGGACAGCGCGAATGGCGGGTTCGAACCCTGAAGATTTGGCCAGAATCAACAAGGTTTTCATGGCGAGACTGCCGCGGCCTGAGTCCGGTTCCGGACCTGGTAATTGGGCAAATCGACCTGCACCATCGTCCCCTTGCTCTCCTGACTTTCAATCGTCAGATTGCCATCGTGCAGATGAACGATTTTGCGGCAAATAGCCAACCCGAGTCCAAAGCCGCGCTGTTCGCTGCCCCGATCCTTGGTCGTAAAGTAAGGGATGAGAACCCGTTTCAAATTCTCGCGGCTGATGCCTTCTCCGTGATCGATGATTTGCAGCCGATACCACGCGCGGTCTGCGCTGCTGCGGACGAGATGAATCAGCCTGACCTCGATTTCGGATGCGGAGGGCGAGGCGTCAATGGCATTGGCCAGCAAGTTGGTGATCAACCGCTGGATCAAAACCGAATCCATCTCGATCTCGGCGGGCGGCATGCTGTGGCAGTGGATTGTCACCCCTTTTTGTCTGGCGCGCGGTTGAGCCAGCTCGGCGGCCTGCAGAGTGGTTTGAGCCAGGCAACCGATGGCAAACTGGGGCGTCTGCGTGTTGGAAAAAAAGAGGGCTTCCTTGATGTAGGCCCGGATGGTTTCGGCATTCAGGGTGACGATGGGCAGCAATTCAGCCGTGCCGGTTCCGGGCATAGCTTCCTCCCGGACCAACTGCAGGTAAGTCCAGATGGGCGTCATCAAATTATTCAAGTCATGCGCCATGCCCCGGGACATTAAGCCCAGCAAATCCATTTCCTGAGACAAGAGAATCTGGTTCTTGAGCCGAATTTGATTGAGATGCAAGCTCAGGTTTTTGACCAGCGAAGTCAGCAGTTGCAAATCATGCGGCGTGAAGGGCTCGCCGCTGGCTTTTTCGCCGATCAAAAACAGCCCGAAAGGTTCGTCGTCCGAAAAAAGCGGAAAGCAGAACTCGGGATCAAAATCTTTAAATTGGTCCCGTGTCGCTCGCTCCAGATCAGTTTCGCCCGGCATCGCGTAAGCGATTTTGAACGGCATATAATCGATCCGGGAATTCTGGAACAGCTTAAAGATAGGCGAATCCCCCTCAGCTTGGGCAATAGTGTTTCCGGCCGTTCCGGATGCGACCGGAACAGGGAAAAGGTCCGCATCTTCTCATCCAGGACAACGATCTGGTAACTGCGGACCTTGATGGTCTTGACCAGCAGATCGTGCAAACCATCCAGGAGGGAGGTGGAATCGGTGTACCATTGCATGGACTGCACGAAGCCCTGGATTTGGTCGTGGTACTCGAACCGGTCGCCCAGAATCCGCCGTTCCAAACGATCCACGCCGGTCCCAAACAGACGCGGGAAGAAAAATGAAGCAATCGCCGCGCTAAAGAGCAGGATGATCAAGGCGCTGGCAAAGGAAAACGGCGTGAATTCCTCCCGGAAAAGCGTCGCGACAAAGGCCAGCAACACAAAACCGGTAAAAAACAGAAACAAAAGCCGGACGATGTGCGCGGCCCACTTGCTCAGGGTCACGTGCAAATCCAGCAACTGGTGCTGCAGCACGCTGTAGCCTACCACGATGACGTAAAACACCGCCCCGATATTCCCGAATGGATAAATCTTGATTTGAGTATAAGGATAATAATCGTAATCTAAAATCGGCAGGAGATCATTGGTCCCCAGCACCAACAAAATGGCATAGGCCAGCAACAAAGAGCGAACGCGCTTGCGGTGCAGCGGCGCCAAATGCCGCTGCTTGTGGTAGAGCAACGTCATCGTGGCCGAAGTGGAAACGGCGTAGAGCACCAAATAGGCCCAGAAACCCGGACCGGCCACGGAGTAATACGCGAAGCCAAAGTCGCGCACCCCCGCGATGAATCGCCCTGCAAACAAGCTGCCCAGCAAAGCAAAATGCAGCAGGTAAAGAATGGGTAACAACGGACCTATCGAAATCCGGGCAATGAGCAAGGTCAGATGAAGATTGCTGATCGGGAGCAGAATCACTCCGCACTGCAAAACATAGGCCCAAAACAAAGCGTCCTCCGGATTCTGAGAGCGGGTGAGGAAGTAGGCCCCGAGGTTCCACGTCGTCACAGCGCTGCCCCACAAAAAATAAACCCGGTTCACCGTCGCACGCAAGTCGCGGCTCAGGACAAACAGAGTCAGGGCCAGGTTGCAGATGACGGCAATGAGCGGGGTTAACTCGGAGTATTTCATGGCCGGCCGTCGCAGGCTCGCAGGATTAAACAGGCATTCTTGCCCCCGAAACCGGCGCTCAAATTCATGGCCGTCCGCACGGGATAAGGACGAGGCTTTTGCGGAACGTAATCCAGATCGCAACCTTCCTCCGGCTCGGTCAGGTTGATCGTCGGTGGAATCTCCTGGTATTTGATGGCCAGGGCCGTGATGACGGTCTCCGCCGCGCCGGACGCTCCCATCATGTGTCCGGTGACCGGTTTGGTGGAACTGACCGCCAAACGGCTGGAATGCTCGCCGAAGACCGCTTTAATGGCTTTGGTTTCGATGGTGTCATTCATGAGCGTGGCCGAGCCATGCCCGTTGATGTAATCGATTTCCGCCGGATGAACGCGCGCGTCTCGCAACGCTTTTTGCATGGACCGCCGAAAACCGAGGCCATCCGGACGCGAATCGGTCGGATGGTACGCTTCGCAACTGCGTCCGTGCCCCAGGACTTCCGCATAAATCCTGGCCCCTCGGCTTAAGGCATGAGATAGTTCCTCCAGGATCAGGAAGGCCGCGCCTTCGCCAAGCAAAAACCCGTCGCGCGTGCGGTCGTAGGGCCGCATGGCTTCCCGGGGAGTTTCATTGCGGCGCGACATGACTTTGAGAAGGGAAAGCCCGGCGTACATCGGCTCGATCATCATATTGTCGGTAGCCCCTGCGACCATAACATCCACCTCATCGTCGCGAATCATCCGCTGGGCGTAGCCGATGGCGTCATTGCCGGAAGCACATCCGGAGCAATAGGTTATGGCGTGTCCTTTGATGCCCAGGTGAAGCGCCAGGCGGCGGCTGCCCTCCCCGCAGTAGCCGTTCACCACCGTCAGCGGGCTGAGCAGCCGAAAACCATCATTGTCCACATAATTCTGGTAACCTTTCAAAACGCTCTCCATCGAACTGACGGTCGTCCCTTCCACCACACCGATTCGGTCCGGGTCCATTGCTTGGAAATCGATGGCGGCGTCCCTCACGGCCAGTGTGGCTGCCGCCAAAGCGTATTGGGTGGAAAGATCGCAACGCCGCGCCATTTTCGAATCCATATAGTGCCGGCTGTCGAAGCGCTTGACTTCAGCGGCAATTTTGTTCGGCAATTTGGCCGTGCTGAACTTGGTCACCGGCCCGGCGGCGCTCAGACCGTTGCGCACACTATGCCAGAAAGCCCCTAGGTCTTGTCCATTGGGCGCAATCACTCCCATGCCGGTGATAACGACGGAACGACGATACAATCCTGAATTCATCGGGATGGCGGCCATTTGTACGGAAACAAGGCCGGTGTGGTTCGTTGGTAGGCGCGATAGGCCTCGCCAAATTTATCCACGAGGGCTGCTTCCTCCAGTTTCAGTCTCGCCAGCAACACCGGCACAAATAGAACAGGAATGATCAGCAGCGAATAAAAGGCATTCAAAATCAAGCCGCCGGAAACGAGCTCCAAAAGCATCGAGAAGTAGGTCGGATGCCGCATCCATCGAAAAGGGCCGGCTTTGATCAACGGGTGGTGTTCCCGGATTTCAACATGCAAGCTCCAGTAAGGGCCGAGAGCGGCCATGGCCTGGCGCCGGATCCGAAAGGAAACCAGAGCGCAACCCCACCCCGCCAGGAACGTGGCCCAGCGCAGGCTTTCTCCACGCCAGAAAAACTCGGCGACAATGCTGACGAGCATGACCGTTCCGGCCAGGATGAACAGGCGCAACGTCAGTTTTTCCGGCACGGAACCTGGAATCGTGGAACGCTTGGTTCCCAATTCCCACATTCTGGCTGCATAGATGATGATGACGGAAGCAATGGGCAATCCAATGCAGATTGACTTCACGCTCGCCAGTTTATTCGATTGATTCTCGGGATTCAATCGCCAAGAACTCCACGCCGCCCTGTGGTCATGCGCAGCTTGCGCGGCGACAACTTATTAGCGTGACGCGCGCGGCAAGGCATTTTCTGTGCAGGCGAGGCGCGAACGACGAGCATAACTGCATTGATCTGTGAGGAGTGAGCAGCGAAGTCAGCGCGGAAAAGGACTGCCGCCCGGAGGTTGTTTAGTGAACAGTTCCGGCCACTCGCACGGGCAGATAGACAGTGAAGGCCGCCCCGTGCCCCGGCTGAGAGCGCACCCGAATCCCGCCATGACATTGCTGGACTAAACGCTGCACGATGGAGAGGCCCAGTCCGGTTCCCTTGCCTGAAGGTTTGGTCGTGAAATAGGGATCGAAAATCTTTCCCATTATTTCCGGTGGAATCCCCGGACCGTTGTCCTGCACTGAGACAGCCAAAAGCGGAGCTTGATTTTGAAAATGCTCGCGGTTCAGGAACATGGCATGGGGGCCGCTTTCCAGGTCGTGCAAGGGCAACGGCTCCAAAAGGCGACGCGCTTGTACTTCGACACGGTGCGGCTGAGAGGTGCTCTGGAGGGCGTTGATGGTCAAGTTCAGGAGAATCTGAATCAAGTCGGTGCCATTGATGCCGGTGGCCGCATCCTCGGCCAAGGGCCGGATGATGAGTTCGTTTCCCTTCGCATTGGGATGCACCTTGAGCAGTTCTTCGACGTCGCTCAAAACCTGGTTGATCCCCACCGAAATATGATTCGACGTGCCTTCGCTCAGAAAACTGAGGTAGCGCCGGGAAATCTCGATGCAATTGCAGACCTGGCGGGTGATGTGAGCCAAGCGATCCTTGATCATGCTCAGGTCTTCTCCTTCGATCCGGCTGGCGTGGCGGAGGCGTTGATTGATCACTTCCACAAAGCCGGCAATGACGGTGAGGGGGCCGTTAATATCGTGAATGATGCTGGCGTAAATCTCGCCTTGAGTCCGGGCGATTTCCTCGCGCATTTGTTGATGGCGGATTTCCTCCTGCAGCTCCAGCACTCTTTGGTTGCAGAACTGGATTTCGTTGGAAATGGCGCGGCGCTCCAGGGCATTGGCCACCGCCGCCCGTATGGTGGCCAGGTCCAGTGGTTTGCTTAGGTAATCGCATGCTCCCAGCCTGAGCGCTTGCTGGGCCGTCTCAATCGTTTCGTAAGCGGTGAGCATGATGACCTCGATGGCAGGATCGATCTTCTTGAGCTGGCTGAGAACTTCAATCCCCGACAGGCCGGCCATGCGGATGTCCAGGATGACGACATCAACGACTTGTTCCCGGATCAGGTCAAGCGCTCTAAAACCGTTTTCAGCCAGCAGAACATGGTATCCATCCTTGAAAACAATGGCCATGGCTGCTCGCGGTCCTTCATCGTCGTCCACGACCAGCAAGGTGCGCGGCCGACTGCGGGAGTCCACCCGAACCGGAGATCGCACGGACCTATCGAATGGAGAAACAGTCAACATCTCTAGCAACGGCTTAAAGACACGGCCACACTCTGAGAAAGACAGGCAAACCTTCACGCTTCATGCGAGGGATGAGTCTATAGCCGGGAGATTTAAAGGCAAGGCTTGTCTTGCGAGGCAAAAGTCCTGGTGGTGGCTGAGACATTCTCGTTCATGGCGAAAGATCATCGGCAATTTGTGCCCGGCGCTTTAGCCGCCAGGCTTTGGCCTGGATATTTTACACGCGTGAGCGTGCCTGCGGCTGTAGCGCAGGTTTCCAACCTCTCAAGAAACTGATTCTGTAGTTGGTTGTTTGGCAACCAGT
>ERZ1292640.1997-Hain-H43-02um-R1-1997-length-16668-cov-5_pt2 | contig 16235 bp, 24 predicted proteins | sample MGYA00564404_ERZ1292640 | MGnify/ENA primary metagenome ERZ1292640 (study PRJEB36523, sample SAMEA6512636) | groundwater metagenome | collected 2019-01-08 | study: AquaDiva: Metagenomics assemblies of 32 groundwater samples
GCAACCAGTACCTCCCCTAATGGTGAAATTTTCTCTCTTCCCCAAGCGCATTTAAATATCTTGCCCCGTCTTTATGTTCCTCAGTTAATTTATTTAAAGCCCTATTTCTCGCCCAAAGACGAGTACGATGCTCTGCAAAATCAGCATTATATCTATGTTCAGGTGATCCACCTGCTTTATCCCAAAGCCAACGTAACCCTGTTAAGTTGTGAAATCGGTCTGACGCAAGAACACTACGGTTCCTTCTCCCCTCAGGAGATAAGTAATTCCGCGCGGCTTCATTAGTAAGTACACGGTCTGCTGCTCCTTGCGATACTCTCTGTCTATACATTTCTTCTCCGGCTATTCTTCCTTGCCATTTGAGATACAACGGTACAGTGGCTAAGACTCCATCAAGCACCAGCATGTTTACCCCGTTTGCTATTGCCAGCGGACGCACTACATCTTTTCTGTCTTGGAGAAATTTTTTTAATGGTTCGTTTTTCACCCGGCTTGCTACCCGATCAAACGCCTCTGTGCCTTCTTTTCCAATAGTCCCGGGACTAAATTCATGCCACCATGCCATGATCGATTGCTTCACGCCACCGATCACTGCTTTGGGATCGACATGTTTAAACATTTCTTTTCCGTAATCAATCGGTTGTTCGCTCATAGGTTATTTTGCTGGAGGTGCCTGCTTAGGTTGCGGGTGAAGAATACCATACAACGCTTTTTCCGCCCGCCGCTTGACCATGGTCGCCCCAACCTCAGGTGCTGTAAGGGCAGCTTCACTCACTTTTTTCACTCCTCGTATGAGCGCTGGTTCCAGACCAAGCACAGCTCCACTGGCAGCAAGTGCACCACTTCCGACGGCATGGGCCATAGTCCTCTGATAAATTTCTGCGACAGCGAATCGCTTAGCAAGGTCTTTTGGAATAGGTAAAAACCAGCGAAATGGCCATGTTGCGAGGTTATAACCGATATCTGCCGCGGCTGATGTTGACGCTGTAAATGCACCAACCAATCTCGTTGCTATCCTATCTTTTACCTCCATGAATCGCGATCCCCATCCGCGGTCCCCTTTCCCCCATACCACATCCGTCACTTTATCCATGTTTTGCACATACATCTTATAGATCCCTCCGCCGTGCCAGTCGAGTCGGCCTTGCAATTCCTGCCGTATTTGCCAATACTCATTATTGGTATCTTTCGTTTTCTCTGCTGCTTGATCTATTGCGCCTTTTACACTTTTTACCACGGGGTTTTCCGCTTTCATTTCTTGGGGTGTTGGTATGTCTCCGGTTTCACTCATAGGATGATTATATCACTTTGGGGCAGGTTAGTGGTCAATACCCATAGTATCGTACGCTCCCCTGTTCCTGTCAATAGCCGTCTTTCTCCATCTTCTCCATCAAACGCTTGAGCTTTTGGTCAAACGTAAACAGCCTTTTCCCCTCCGCAAGCGCTTTTGCCAAAACTAAACAGTCTACAAAACTAACAGTTGTATTTTTCCATATCAGCAGCGCTTGTTTTACAGTTTCCCGACTCTCAATCTCCAGCATTGGACTGGATGTGATGTCAAACAACTTGCTCCCGATCGCCTCCTTTGGTTCGCGATATACTTTTGAAAGCACATACACAGTCTCCAGAATAGCCGCGAGTGGTATAGTGACGAGAACGGTAGACTGCTTTGCTTGGATAAAAAGCGCTGCGACTAATTCTGCTTGTTTTGGAATATCTTTCCGTAAGAATCGGAGGAGAGCGTTTGCGTCCAGTAGATAGTGTATCATGCCTCTCCTTTAGAAAGCGCATCCTCAAATAAGCGCCGTTCTGCAGCACGGGAAACCCGTTTCTTTATCTTTGAGGCAAAAACTCCATAGAGCGATAGTATGTCAGGCATCGCTTCCACCACCATTTTTCCCTCATCTATTCGAACGATTGCTTTACTTGCTTTTTGAAGCCCCAACGCGAGCCGAATGTCCGCAGGGATGGTCATTTGTCCTTGAGAAGTGATGCTGACGGTATAGGTCATATAATGAAGATATCATCTCCCATTATTTTTGTCAATTCCCATTACTTTTTGTATCTTCCATTACTTCGTCGCTTTCATGATCCTCTCCACCGCCACCACAAAAGCTGCCGTCCGCAGCGTCGTCTTATGCGCTTTGGCGGCCTCCCACACGGCCTTCACCGCCGCTCCCATTTTTCTTTTAAGTTTATTGTTTACTGTCTCTTTCGTCCAATGTTCTCCTTTAAGGTTTTGTTCCCATTCAAAAGCCGATACCGTCACCCCGCCGCTGTTGGCAAGGACATCGGGGATCACGGTAATCCCACGTTTAGCGAGTATTTCATCTGCCTCCGGCGTCGTCGGGCCGTTAGCCATTTCGAGAATCACTTTTGCCTTTATCTTTGGTGCATTTTGCTTTGTAATGACGTTTTCGAGAGCCGCCGGAATGAGGATATCGGCCGGGAATTCTAAAAGTTCTTCCTGCGAAATCGGCCTTCCTTTAGACAGATCACACACCGACCCCGAACAGTAACACCCCGCGAGAAACCCATTTTTCTTTTTACAGGCCGAGGTAAGCTCCGGGTTGACCCCGCTTGGCACATGAATACCACCTTTAGAATCAGAAACCGCAACCACGGTAAATCCTGCCTGATCCAAAAATTTAACCATATTGTAGCCCACGTTGCCAAAACCCTGAACGGCAACAGTTAGTTTTTTCTTAAGTCTTAAGTCTGTAGTCTGAAGTCTAAGTTTCTCAAGCACTGATTCCAACACATACAGTCCCCCGAGTCCTGTCGCCTCTTCCCTGCCCTCACTCCCGCCGTTTTTTATCGATTTTCCGGTAAAAGTTGCTAACAATTTCTTATCACCTTTTGCAAATTCATCACTCATCCAGTCGATAATAGTGCTATTCGTGTTGACATCCGGCGCGGGGACGTCTTTATCCGGCCCAATGACATCAGCAATCGCGCGTGCGTATCCCCGGCTCAACTGCTCAAGCTCACCCGTTGAAAGCGTCTTTGGATCCACAATCACGCCTCCCTTACTTCCGCCGAGCGGCAAGTCCGCCACCGCGCATTTCATCGTCATCCAAAAAGCCAGGGCTTTGACTTCATTAAGATCGACATTAGGGTGAAACCGAATCCCGCCTTTGTAAGGACCCCGTGCATTGTTGTACTGCACGCGATACCCCTGAAAAATACGTAAGGAACGATCATCCATGAGGACGGGAATATTCACATGCACCTCCCGCTCTGGGACTTTGAGAATCTCAATAGATGTGTTGAGTACTTTTTCTGCTTTCGTAAGTTGTGCTAATGCGCTTTCAAATGGATTTATTTTCATATTTTATTTTGTCATCCTCGGGCTTGACCCGAGGATCCAGTTTATAAATAATTTCTGGATTCTCGCGCCTAGCGCGGGAATGACAATTTTAATTTCTTAAAAAAATGTCTCTGTAAAAATCTGTTTCGGCGGAACCCCATTGTCCGCCAGAAGCTGTCTCATGTCAACGATCATCTGCCGGGTTCCACAGAGGTAAAACTCACTGGAACCCAATTCCGGCGTCTCGGTAACGACGTGCTCAGTCACTCTCCCCTTTACGCCAATCCACCTACCTGTTGGCTCGCCTCGATTCGTCGGCCCGCCTAGCCTCGGCGAGGCTGGCGAAGCGGGCTGAGAAAGGGTGATGGTACTGTGAAAATTCGGATGCTCTGCGGCCAGCGCCTCAAACTCTTCTTTCCAAAAAACATCCTCCTCATGCCGCAACCCCCAATAGAGCGTCATCTGTTTATTGCTTTCTGTCCCTTGTCTTGTAAGTTCATCCATAATCATCGACCGCAGCGGTGCTATTCCGCAACCGGTTGCTACAAACACTTTTGGTCGCGGGCTCTGCTTTTGCAGGATAAATTTTCCCAATGGCCCCAAAAACTGCACCGTTTGGCCCGGTTTCAAACCAAGCAGCCACTTGGATCCCTCTCCCATGGGAGCGACACTCTGAAGAAGTTCGATCGTCCCGTCGGGATTGGGCTCGCCTCGATTCGTCGGCCCGCCTAGCCTCGGCGAGGCTGGCGAAGCGGGCGCCGATGCAATAGACAATGTATGATTGCCCTTCGGTGGTCCAATTTTACAAATCACATACTGCCCTGCGAGAAATTGTATTTCCTTGGGCTCCACAAGCCTGAGCTTCGCCACATAAAACTTTCCGGCGACATTGACGACCGAGGAAACCGTAGCAGTATAGGTTTTTGGCTTATCTATCATGCTCGCTTAACCACTTCTCCGCATCCATCGCCGCCATACATCCCTGACCTGCAGCAACAATTGCCTGGCGGTATCGATGATCGACACAATCTCCCGCTGCAAAAATACCCGGGACAGATGTAGCGGTCTCTTTGACTACGACGTATCCTTTCTCATCCAACTCAACGACCCCTTTTAAAAATTCCGTACTTGGCTTGTGCCCGATAGCCAAAAACACTCCCTGTGTCTTCACCTCATCCAACTGACCCGTCTTGCTGTCTTTCAGTCGAATACCGGTCACGACCGTATCCCCCAATATCTCCTCTACGATTTTATTCGTAAGAAATGATATCTTCGGATCCTTTTTGGCGCGGTCAAGCATAATGGCCGATGCACGAAACTCATCCCGGCGGTGAATTATCGTCACTTTTGTAGCAAATTTTGTAAGGAATGTCGCCTCCTCCATCGCGGTATCTCCCCCGCCTATAACGACCACTTCCTTCCCGCGGAAAAAAAATCCGTCGCAGGTCGCGCACGCCGAGACACCTTTCCCCATAAGCTTTTGTTCCGAGGGTAACCCAAGATACATGGCTTGTGCCCCCGTCGCCACAATCACCGATTTCCCTTCATATGTCTCATCTCCTGCAACAGCAGTAAACGGACCCGCGTGTTCTGTCATCCCCGACCCGATCGGGGATCCATCTCTGGATTCCCGCCTTCGCGGGAATGACAACCGAGTGCAATCCTTACCAATAATCTCCGTTCCAAATCTCTCCGCTTGTTTCTTCATCTCCATCATAAGCGCCGGTCCTTTGATGCCTCCTGCAAACCCAGGGTAATTATCGACCTGGGTCGTGGTCGTCAGTTGCCCTCCGGGCGCAACACCAACAAGAACAAGAGTTTTTAAAAAAGCCCGCGAAGTATAAAGGGCCGCAGTATATCCCGCCGGTCCACTACCAAGAATGATGACATCGTACATAACTTCACAAGTATGGACAAAAGGACAGGAAACAATAAGCAAAAAACTGCTTACTGCTTACTGCTTATTGTCCCTTAATTACGCAAGTAGTTTGTTCAATTCTGAAAGGAGCACTTCCTTGCTCTGCACCCCGATGAATTGTTTGACCACCATTCCGCCCTTAAAAACAATGAGCGTCGGGATACTCATGACGCTGTACTTCTGCGCCATCCGGGGATTTTCATCGACGTTGAGTTTGCCGACCACGGCTTTCCCTGCCATTACCTTGGCTACGTCTTCAACGATCGGCCCCTGCACCTGACACGGTCCGCACCACACCGCCCAAAAGTCCACAAGGACAGGTTTCGTGCTCTTGAGCACTTCGCTTTCAAAATTGCCATCCGTAATCACCATATCTGCCATACCCGGTAGTAGAACTTCGATCCGTGCAACATATTGCGCGGAAACAAGATTCTATTCTCCTTTCCATCAAATGTACGTATATATTTACCCGTAGCCCTCATCGCCAATGAAGCAATATATCGAAGTTACACTACCGGGCATAGGATATTCTACTCTACCACCCAGTATATCACTCTGACAAGAGACGATTTTGTAGGGCATCTAGGAGCGCCAAAAACTCTGCTGCGGTCACAATGGCAATACCCTTATATTCTTTGAGACGCAATAAATCCTTATCTCCCGTCACAATATAATCACATGCTCCCGCGACAGCCGCTTCCAATACCCTATTATCATCATCGTCATCCAACAAGGATATGGTTCTTTCGGGTTGAAGAATCAAAAAACTATCTTGTATCAATGATTCTGCGTCCGCAAGCTTCTGTGGGGAAAAATGAAACTTTTTCGACAACACATCGATGAGTTCAGCCATCAATACACGCGTCGTCGCTCCCACTAAATTTTCATCAAGAACAAGCGAAAGGATTTGCTTGGGTATCCCTCCGTAGACAATCGCGGAAACAAGAACGTTGGTATCGATGACTACCCGAAGTGCATCACTGCTTTTTCCCATGACGATATTCCGACACGATTCTATTGATGTCTTCTTCGCTCGTGATGCCCATCTTTTTCCCGACCGATCTGCCGTAGGCAAAAAGCTCATCCCACTCCATGCGGCGCTCTAGATACACGCGCGCGGCTTCGCGGATGAGTTCACTGCGGTTGCGGTATTCTTTCTTCGCCACTGCATCGATTCTCTGCACGAGTTCCTTTGGAAGAACAATATTGAAGCTTTGTGTTTGCATACCAGGTAGTAGATTTTCGATCTTCCTTACGGAAGTAATACTTTCTCTACTTACTAAATAAACTTATATTTTAGACTCGCCTGGTAATGTAAACGTGCGTCTTCACACGTATCGAAAATTCACTACCTGGCATACAGGTATTGTATGCATCTTGTATGTACTTGTCAAGAGAGGAATTTTTCACTCCATCGTCTTCTCCGGCCCCTGGTCGCGATGAAAATCAATAAAACGTTCAATTCGCCCCGTGTCAAACCTGCCTGCCGGCGAGGCAGGCTGATCAAATTTATCGATATACGTCCATGCAGTCAGGGCAATGGCCGTATCAAGCTGGGGTCGCGGGACGACAATAAGCTTCCAAAGCTTTTTCTTGTTTGCTAACTCTGTCAACTGTTTGACAAGTGTTTTACATCCATCGCTCTCATTGACTGCGCTGCCAGTACTTATTGTAGGGTCATTAAATGTCGCCGACGGACTCCCGTCCTCTTCATGCGCAAAGACTTTACTTATTAGTTTGTCATCCCCGACCTGATCGGGGATCCAGTTTTTACTCTGGATTCCCGCGTTCGCGGGAATGACAGGTAAAGAGGCTTTCAAGTGCACATTACAATTATAACTAATCACCACATACCCATGCTCCAGAGCGTGGAGAAGCTGTCCTTCGCTCTGCGGCTCTTCAAACACTCCGGCTTTCACCCACGAGGGTAAATGCTGGCCTGACGTCGGCGGGTTGCTATTATATTTGAATTCACTAACCGCTTGAGGCGACACGTGCTCTCTCCCCTGATCTGCCATTTTTGTTCCCGGCACCGGCCGGCTTACATACCAGCCTACCCCTATCACCCCGATTACCCCGATTATCCCAATCCCCGCTTTCCACCAATTCATAAAGGATAGTATAATAGCATTCCTATCCCAAGTCACTATATGAGAATATTTTTCGCCGGACCGCTCACTGATCTCGCCAATCCCGATAAAACGAAAGCATTCTACCGCCAACTGGAAGACGTCGCCCGCGCTTGTGGATGCGCGTATTTCTGGGCCTTCAGGCACGGCACGGATCCTATCGCAAATCCTGGTGTAACGCCGCGCGACGTTTACGAGCGTGACATTGCCCAATTAGAAAAAAGTGACGTTATAGTAGCCTACGTTGGAGAACCGTCTACCGGAACGGGACTGGAAATCGAGCACGCGCACCACAAGAGAATCCCTGTGTATCTTCTCTACGAAAAAGGCAAAAAAATCTCCCGCATGCTCCTCGGCTGCCCGGCAGTAAAGAAAGAGTTGGTTTTCACTGACGAATCCGACGCCCTCTCCCAATTTACTTCCCTTCTCCAAAGCCTCCGATAGTTCACTTTTCATTATCCATACAAGCCAAACTTGACAAGTAAATCAGATTGCAGACTGGTGTGGTAAACTGTAATTCATGGCGAAAGCCGGTTACGAATATCTCCTAGCCTACAAGATTACGGTGCCGATTTACGACTACACTGTAGAATTTTGTAATCGTTGTTCCCCCTATCACCCCAATCATCCTACTCACCCCTATTTCCCCCATCTCTCCTCCATCCGCACCCACGACCAAATGACCCAAGCTGCCCGATCCGGCATGACAAATATCGCAGAAGGAGCCAAACAAAACAGTTTGGCCGGATATATTAAGCTTGCTGGAGTAGCCCGTGGAAGTCTGGAGGAACTCTTGAGAGATTATCTCTCTTACGCCAGACAGCACGAGATACCGATCTGGCCGAAAGGAGAAGCAATTGGGAAGATAAGGGAGATAGGAGAGACATGGAAAATAATTAGGAAAAATCCGACCCTCCCCGATTCCCCCAATTTCCCTCATCTCCCCGATCTACCCGTTCAGGCCATCAATGTGATGTTTACCCTCATCTACCAAGCAAACTACTTAATCGACAAGCTCATTAAATCCTTGGAAGAAAAGCATACACGCGAGGGTGGATTCTCCGAAAATCTGTTGAAAAAAAGATTAGAATATAGAAGAAAAATATAAATACTCCCAAATTACAAATACAACGCCACGGTCATATTCCAGAAAACGTGGACGAGGATGGGGGCAGTGGTATTATTTTCAGGCGATAAATTCCAGATAATTCTCCCTGTGTATGAGGGAAAACTCGGCGTTGGGATACGTCACAAGCCAGTCTCGAGGCGGGCGTACTTTTTTAGCTGACCATTTGACTTCAATGCCGTACAACTTTCCCCCTCTTTCCTCCACAAGATCGATTTCCTGCCGATCATGCGTTCGCCAAAAGTGAATGTTACTGCCAATATGGTCATACTCACGCTTTTTCATCCGTTCAATAAAGATATAGTTTTCCCATAAGGGTCCTACGTCAGTGCGAAGGTTCAGAGGGTTAAAATTATTGATGAGCGCGTTTCGTACCCCGTTGTCCCAAAAATAATAGCGGCAGGTTTTAATAAGCTCGGTGCGCAAATTGCGCCGGAACCCGAACACGCGAATGATGACAAATGTTTTTTCCAGCAGGTCCAAATAGCGCTCCACCGTAGCGAGGTTGATATCAAGAATATTGGATAGCTCGGTCAGAGAAACCTGGCTGCCAACCTGAAGCGCCAGTGCTTTGGCAAGCTGCACCACTTTTGCCGGTTTTTTTATGCCTTCAAGCATAAAGACGTCTTTAAAGAGCGCCCCGTCTATGATAGATTCCAGAATCGCCCGCTTGTCGCGATCCCCCTGTGCGGTGATCACTTCGGGATACGAACCGAAAATAAGGCGCGATTCCAGCTTAAGCTGGCTTTCAAATGGTGTTTCTGCAGGCGATAATTCAAGCTGGGCTATAGGATAAAGTGTATATTGCCACTTGCGCCCCACGAGAGGCTCCCCCACCTGATGAGCAAGCTCAAAAGAAGACGAGCCTGTGGCGAGAATACGGATATCTGGGAAGCTGTCGACTAAAATTTTCAAATTGAGGCCTATCTCGTCAACACGCTGAGCTTCATCAATAACGATCATCCTATACCTGCCAATACCTGCGGTGAGTGTTTCAAGTGACCGGGAGGATAACCACGCCTGGGTGTCCAGATTTTCACCATTGAGCCATAAGATCGGTTCAGTGATCTGCAAAATAAGCTCATGGAGCAATGTAGTTTTTCCCACACGACGCGGGCCATAGATCACGACTACTTTCCCCGGTTGAAGATACCGGAGTATATCCTTTTTGATATACCGTTCTATCGGTATTTTGATAGTTTTGTCTATCATAGTAGACAAAGTATATCAAATATAAACAGTTTTGTCAACTATTCGTCACAAGTACAACGCCACCGTCATATTCCAGAAGACATGGACGAGGATGGGGGCCAAAAGCGATCGCGTGTTAAAAAATAGCAAGCTATTGGCCATCCCCAGAATGAAATCCGTGATGAAAAAAAGGACGAGCGTCATCCCCTGAAGCTTGAGGGTCGTCACAAGAATCGGCACATGGAGAAGGACGAAAAGGACCGTCGACAGAAGCGACGCATACGGCAGGCTTTTGGTTTTTTCCAAGATCCTTCCAAAGAGAAACCCCCGGTTGAGAAGTTCCTCGCTAAACGCCGTTGCCACGCTTAATATGAGAAGCACCACCAAACCGTACTGCTCAAATGCAGCAATGGGATTAATCTGGATCTTCCCGTACTTTATCGCGTTGGCGGCAATCCCCTCAAGAGCAAACACAAACCCAAAACCCAAACCCACATAGAGGCTCGTGAACAGATTTTTCGTCGTCAAACCCAACGTCGTCAGATCCCGCTTTTCTTTTTTCAGTACATACCAGAGAACGGGAAGGACAAATATTAATGGCTTTGCGACAAACTCATCGACCGCCTCAGGGAGCTTAAAAAAATACCGGTACAAACTCCAGGTCAATAGGATCCATCCCCACAATTGGTACACGGGTTCGAGAGATTTTGTCTTCATACCAGGTAGTGAAATTTCGCCGTTCCTTGCGGAACGATAACTGCTTTCTTCATCACGATTTATGACTGTGTACAGGTACTAGTATTTTCGACGCTTCAGCGTCGAGCGAAATTCTACTACCTGGCATACTTCTACCATACTCACTTTTATATACTCATTGCAAGATACGAAAAAATCTCTTTCGTCTTTATCTGGTAAATAAAAACGTTTCAAGGACAAAAAATGCTATGAATACAAAAAGTATCCAACGTTGCATGCTTAGGCTCACCGGTCCAGCCACCATTCTATACCAATTATTCAAATTTCCGGCTATTTGTAACTCTCCTACTTGCCAGAGAATAAGAGAAAGAAAAAGCGACAGTACTAAACCGCTTCCCACGAAACTCCCCGACGAAGTCACGATAAAAAAACTTACGACGGTAAATGCAGCAGCAAACACGACACCACGAAATGGAGATGGTTTGAGATTAAAAAACACTTCTGCCCCATCGAGAAAATAAACACCGAGGATCGCTCCGGAAAAATAAAGCGCTGCCTGTGGCGGCCAGGCAATCCCCCACTTGAGGACTCCCACCCCCAGCGCATACCCCACAGATAAGGCAAGAAACAGCACCGATTTTTTCTTTATTATTTCTCTTATTTTGTTGATTGCTTCATTCATTGGTAGTATTGGATATTGGTAGTATTTGATTATTGGTAGTATTGACTCCTAGTATACTACTTCAAACTCCACAAACTCATCTGTTGATTTTTCCCATGTCACCTCCACATTTTCCACCCATGCCACGTCTGGCCCGTGTTGACATTGCTTTATAAACTCTTCAAGATCCTTCTTCTCTCCCTCCGCCACCACCTCTACTGACCCCCTCCTGCGGAGCAGGATCTCGCTTCGCGAGACACCCCCTGCACATCACCGGAAATAATCAGGTGGATACGCTTCACTCCTCCCCCCTCCTCAACTTCCCCATCTTCCACATAAAAAGTTTCGGGCGGCTCGTGGCATTGGCATCTTTAACGAATGACAGTGCTTTTTCCAAAATTGCTCTCGGGACAGTTTTCGCCAGGCGAATGTAAAGAGATTTATGCTTGTAGTCCCCCAGCGTTTCGGAAAGGTATATCCCATACGCCTGAAACTCACGGGAGATGTACTTATCCTCTATGGGATTAAACTTTTTGAGGATATCGCCGATAGTTTGCATGGGTCTTTAATGAAAACGATTTTGCGCCCGATCCAAACCTTCCAGGAGTGCAATACGAACCGCTTCTGTACTATGTTTGACAAGATGCTTAAGCTCCCCTGCTTCATGGCGGCTAAAATGCGAAAGCACAAACTGGACGATTGACCGGTCCTTCCCCCGCCCGATCCCCAATCGAAATCGGATAAATTTATCGGTCTTAAGCTCATGCATGATTGATTCGATCCCATGATGACCGCCCGTACCACCATTTTCCCGTATGCGGATTTTTCCCAATGGGAGGTCGATGTCATCATGCACCACCCACAAATCACCGACAGAGAGTTTATAGAAATTCATGATACTTTGTACCGCAATACCGGAATTATTCATAAATGTAAGTGGTTTGGCAAAGAGGATGTCTCCCTTCTTATAAAGCAACGCTTTGTGTTTTTCATCTTCTTTCCACGTGACCGTGCCCATTGTTAACTCGTGGGCGAGCTTCTCTACCACCATAAACCCGATATTATGCCGGGTGCTTTCATACTCCCCGCCGGGATTTCCAAGACCAACTATCAATTTCATTGAAGTAATTCTACCACTTCCTCATCACTTATTTGCCGAAAATCTTTATAAAACTGCCCCACGGCGCTAAAATCGTCCGGCGTTTCCAAAACGATAAGCTCATCAACCTCCGGGGCAATCTTGGGCATGAGTTCTTTTGGGGCAATCGGGACGGCTACCACGATGCGTTTGGCATGTTTCTTTCGTAACCATTTTATGGCTACCTCCATGGTCGCCCCGGTTGCTGCCCCGTCATCAACGAGAATCACGGTTTTTTCGCCAAATCGGTACGCCTGCCTGCCTTTTCTATACAAATGAGTTTTTTGATCTATTTGGTGTTTGAGATTTGTGATTTGTAATTTGACGAAGTCGTTATCTACCCCAAGTCGCCCCGCAAGCCACCAGTCGATGTGTGACACCCCATCCGGAGCAAGAGCGCCAAGCGCCAACTCCTCTTGTCCGGGAGCTCCGATTTTTTTGACGACTAATACATCAAAAGGAAGATTGAGGTGATCTGCGAGCGTTTTTGCGACTTTCACGCCACCACGGGCAAGTCCCACAATAATAGCTCCCGTGCCACGGTAGGAAGATAGTTTTTCCGAAAGACGAACACCAGCTTGTTGACGATCTTTAAATACCACGGTTACTTACCCATCTTCGCCAGTTGCGCCTCAGCCATATCGCCTACTTTTGGTACCTTATACATCTCCCCCTGAAATGCTTTCCACATACACACAATCCAAAGGATAAATGCGACGAGTGATAAGAGTAGTCCGACGAGCCATCCTAATATCGGGATAAATCCAAGCGCAATATTGATGACGAAAATACCGCCAAATAAAATAGTCGACTGCATCGCATGAAACCGGACAAACTTACTCTGCTTCTCGAGAAGAAGGAAAATAATACCGGTCACAAACCCTAATAAATACGACGCTGCCGCCATCAGATTTTCATTGCCTTTTACTTCATTTGCCATTTTGTATCACCTCCCTTAGAAACGCTTGCCGAGCTTTCTCGAGGCTTAGCGTTTCTTAGGCCCGCCTAAGGCCGCTCTTCGAGCCGCGCTACGAATAGTAGGTAAGGCGAGAAGTAAGGCCAGGAGGGTTATTCTCATCTCACCTTACCACGAAAAAAAACTCCCCGTCAATACGCAGGTTTTCCTCTCCTTGACATCTTCCGGTAAGAAATATAGAATTATAGAAAGTTAAAAAAAAAGAAATTCCTATGCAGCAAGTACCGCTTGAAGACATCATCAAAATCCAAGCTAAAGGCCTCATCACGATCCCGAAAAAGATGCGTGACACGATCGGGGTCGTTGAGCGTAGTCTCGTGCGCCTCCGCGCCGATCAAGGCAAAATTACGATCGAACCGGTCCGCACGCTTCCCTATCCGGTACGCTCCTACACCGATAAAGAGCTTGCGGAGTTTATTGCGTTTGACGAAGAACAAGGGAAGGAACTGCGCCGTCTGAAAATTATCAAGTGAAAACAAAACAGACTATCCCTCGCGTCCTCTTTAATGCCTCTGTTGTTTTCTCGGCTTTTTGTTCAGCAACCGGAGCGTCACGAAAACTCATGACGTTTTTAAAACGAAAGCAAATCCACGGCCTCATTAGTGAAACAATTCTCGATGAACTCCTCAAACACGCAGATAAAATTCCGATGGATAGGGAGCAATTGCGACGCGAAGTTGATCAGTATTTTAGAAATATCCTGCCCGCACCAAAAGAAAAAAATGTTTCCCGATACAAACTGTCCATGATAGACGCTGGCGATGCTCACCTATTTGCAACCTACGAAGAAGCGAAGTGCAATTATCTGGTGTCACTGGATAAACATCACGTTTTAGCACTCAAAGAAAAACTCAAAGAAGTTGTCATTGTAGCACCGGGAGAACTTCTGACACAATTAGCCTTGAGGTGATGACCGGCTTCCATAAATGCTGCTTGCTCATTTACAATGCTTTTGGGTGATATTGGTCGCGTACGTAATCGTGGACGGATTCAAACCATTGATCACGTAAGCTACGATAGAAGCCAAGATTATCAATTTCTGCTTGTTGTGCCACCTCCAAAATACCCAAAACTCTTTGTCGTACGTCATCGGGAAGTTCTGGTAATTGAACTTCATATGTAAGCCTGTTCACAAGCAGTTGTTGGTGGATCAATACCGTACTGTCAATAATAGAATAATAATGTGCAGATAATCGGCAGCGTAATAGTATAAAATTGTGCATTTTTTAGTAAAAAAATTATGGTGTTTTTAATCGTTGCTGTACCCGGTAACTTTCTCCTTTAATCGTGATGATATGGCAATGATGAACGAGGCGGTCGAGAATTGCTCCGGTGAGCGTCTTGTCGATGAATATTTTGTCCCATTCCCCAAACGGCCGGTTACTCGTCATGATGATGGACCCTTTTTCATACCGCTTTGACACAATCTCAAAGAAATCCTCGACCGTTGACTCTGCCATGCTTTTGTAGCCCAGTTCATCCAGAACCAGGAGGTCTGGTTTGACATAGCATGATACTTTTTTGTGATAACTCATGTCTGCCCGGGATTGTTCCAGGGCAGTAATCATGTCCCACACTGAGGTGAACAGGACGCTCATGCCGTGGCCCAGGGCGGAGAGCGCAAGCGCTACCGACAGGTGCGTCTTGCCGGTTCCTGGTTGTCCCACAAACACAACATTCTCCCGTTTGCTGATGAAGTTGCCGGTGGCCAATTCCAGCATCTCTGTTTTTTTGACCGAGGGCTGAAAGGTGAAATCAAAATCCTCCATGCCTTTTTCAAACGGCAAATGGGCACTGCCATAAAGGTTCTTCCGTCGGTTCTCTGCCCGTTGGCTGGCTTCATCCTCAAGTAAGAGCTCCAAAAACTCCTGGTGGGAAAGCGGCGTCGACTGGGCCTCCTCTAGCCGGATGGGGACGGTCCGTGCCATACCCGACAGTTTAAAATCTCTCAGTTTTTTCATGCCGGTGGGGGAAAGCGTTGATGTCATAGATGTAACAGTTGTTGGTAATATGACAGATCCCGAGCGCTGTCGTCCTGATCCCTGAATGCAGGCATGCCCGTTTCTTTGGGTGAAGACAGGAGCCGCGGTGCAGTATCCAACAGATATAGCCGCCGGGAGAGGATGGTGCGGATGGTCCCGATATCCACCACCATATACCGCAGTGCACGTTTGAGGGTGAGGTTGACTGCCTCGTTCCCATACTGTTGTGAGAGTCCCATAATCGACCGGACACTTTGGAACCAGTAGGCATGCTGCTTGACGAGGATTTCCTGGAAATACCGGTGGGCAAACTCTCCGATGTCCGCCATGTGATCTTCATACTTCTTCTGGTATTCCGTAGCCCCATAATGCTTGTACTCCGGCAGGTGAGAGCGTCTGGTGACATACTGTCCTTGACCTGCGGCGATGGCATGGGCGGTAACTTCCTCACCCCGGGCAATCACCCGCAGAATCGATCCGCTCCACCGGATGATCACTTCCAGTCCGACGAATTGAGATGGGACGGAGTAGTAGTTGTTTGCAAAGAAAATGTGGCAGTTTTTGGCTACGGTTCTGGTGCCCCGTTGGAAGGTGGTGTCGGCAGCAGTGGGTAACGGCTGGAGACAGGCGCGTTCCTCCGATACCAATGTCTCCCAAGGTTTTGTCTTGGTTGTCCCGTGGATGCGACCGTTGGCATACGCATGGCTCCAGACCGCAAGCTGCCGGCAGAGATCCTGCCGGTCGGTGAAGGTCCGCTCCACGAAAAAGTTCCCCTTCACGTATTTGACGTCGGACTCCACTTTCCCTTTCTGCTCCGGATGGTAGGGCGTACACGGGACAATGACCGTGCCGTAATGGTTGGCCCACTCCAGAAAATCCTGCTGGAACTCTAGATCGAAGTGCTGATTGGTGAGGATGGCAGCGCGCAGGTTGTCGATTTTCAGGCGCCTGGGAACACCGCCGAAGTAGGCAAACGCCCGGGTGATTCCGGCCGTCAGCGTCGACACTTTCTGATCCGGGGTGATTTCGCGGTACGACACCCTGCTGTAGGAGAGCTTTACACAGAGAACCCATGTCTTTTTGCAGACGATTGGGGTACCCGGAGCAT
>ERZ1292640.2101-Hain-H43-02um-R1-2101-length-16214-cov-9_pt1 | contig 16214 bp, 14 predicted proteins | sample MGYA00564404_ERZ1292640 | MGnify/ENA primary metagenome ERZ1292640 (study PRJEB36523, sample SAMEA6512636) | groundwater metagenome | collected 2019-01-08 | study: AquaDiva: Metagenomics assemblies of 32 groundwater samples
TGGCGCCACCCGCTGCACACGCGCGAATTCGGCAGCCAGATCACCAATGTGCTGCGCTGCCTGCAGCTCGAAGCCCATGGCTACGATGTCACGGTGACCGAGCTGGTGGGCTGGGAGCATTCGATGAAAAACGAGCTCATCATTGCGAGCCGGCCGTCAGCGCCGAATGCTGCAAAGACGCGGCAGGCACAGGCGCGGCTACAGGAGGTGCTGGCAGAACTGAACCTGGGTGAACTCACGGCGCGTTTTGCTTCGCCCACCTGAGCCTGGTCGCCGGAAGTGGGGGTGCTCCGGTGACGGCCAGATGCCGGGAAGCCCTGTTTTCCCTCTCCGGGAATGGTAAATAGTGTTTTTTTAAGGTTCTCGTAGGCATTATTTAGCGATGTCCCCAGGCGTCTCTTTCTAGACTTCCCGCCTGGCTTTCTGATGGCTGGCGCGTGGTGCGTCATGCCGGTCAAGCCGCAAGCAGGCCTTGCCTGGGAAAAAAGACACCATGAATATCCACCCACTTGAGATGACGCAGCTCGCCGCTGCACAACCGACCTCCCGCCTGGATCTGTATGCCGGCATCCACAAGGCGCTGCGTGCGCTGATGGCCGATACGCTATTGGCCGTGGGTCGAATGGACACCGATGACGACCTGGAGCTGGCCACAACCACGCAGCGCGTGTGTGAGTTGCTGGATTTTTGCGCCTCGCATCTGGCGCACGAAAACCAGTTCATTCACGCGGCCATGGAAGCGCGTGCGCCCGGTGCCAGCGATGCGATCGCCCATGAACACGAAGAGCACGAGCAGCATATTGCTGGCCTGGGCGCGCTGGCCGGCGCGTTGCTGAAGTCGCCCCCGGCAGGGCGCGCAGGCCTGGCGCTGGAGCTGTATCGGCAATTGGCACTTTTTATCGCCGGCAACTTCCAGCACATGCATGTGGAGGAAACGGCGCACAACGCGGTGCTGTGGTCTCGCTATACCGATGCTGAGCTGGCGGACATTCACGGCGCACTGGTCGCTTCGATTCCACCGGAAGAGATGATGTACACCCTGCGCTGGCTGGTGCCCTTCATGAACCCGGCAGAGCGCCAGACCATGATGGGCGAGATGCAGGCCCATGCGCCGGCTCCTGCGTTTGCCGCGGCCATGGACACGGTGCGCCCCCATCTGAGCGACGCGGAGTGGGCGAAGCTCACGCGTGGCCTGGGACTGGCGGCTGCGCCAGGCCTGGTCGAGGCCTGACCCGGCAGGCTCAGCCCGGTACTTCCAGCAGGATGAGCGGGCGCATCACCTGCAGCCGGAAGCGGCCGCGCCCGGTTTTCTCGATACGAATGTGCGGACCATGGTCAATGAGCCGACGCTGCAGCAGCAGCAGCCGGGCTTCGAGGTTGTCGGTCACGTCGGGCAGATGAATGGCAGGATCCAGCCGCAACTCCCGATTGGAAAACTCGGTGCGTCCATGCCGGGCATGGTCGCTAGCCAGTTTCCAGAAAATGGCGCCGGCCACGCCCTTGATCAGGTAACTGTCATTCACAAAGACGCTGTCGTTGGCCGTGAACCGTCGCAGTTTCAGGGGCGCACCGCTTGCGGGTTGAACAGGCGTCGCCCCAGGCTGTGGCGACGGTGCGTCCTGCGTGTCGCCCCGGGCCTGCATCAGGTCGATGGCGGCGCCCAGATGCCCGCCCAGGGTGACCAGTGCATCTTCGTCCTCGAAGCCGAAACGCAGGTCCTCCGGGCTCTCCGCGAACAGCACGCCCAGCAGCCTGCCGGCCGATTCAATGGGTACGGCCAGCTGGCTGTGCGGCTCGGCCAGTCCGGGATAAGGAATGTCGGTGTCCAGCAGCAGCCCGGGCGCATGATCGCGCAGGCTGCTGCGAATGGCGTGGCTGTAGAGGTGGGCACTGGTCATGTGCGTGATACGTACAGGCGTGCGTTCCTGCGCTGCCACGCCAATCACGCCATTGCCCATCTCGATTTCAGAGCCCACGCCCGACACGGCATAGCCGCAGCTGGCGACGGTGTAGAGCCGCTGGGTGCCTGCGTCCAGCATCAAGACCATGGCGTGGCGGATGTCCAGAAAGTCGGTCAGGGTGGCGAGGGTTGTATTGAGCAACTCATCCAGCCCGGTGCAGCGCGCCAGGCGCTCGCTGCCACGGCGCAGCGCAGTGAGTACATTGGCGCGCGGTGGCAAGGCCGCCAGCGGCTCGCCGGCAATAGGCTCGATCTCCTGCACCTCATAGATGTCCGAACCCCGCAGCTTGAAGACAGTCGCCATGCCACTGTGTGAGGCGATGCCGGCCAGTTGTGCTTTCATGCCTTCAAAAACCGGGCCCTGCGTCTCCGTGCGCAGGTAGCGGATATGCAGGCGAAAAAAAGCCGCAGTGACGGGATGCAGCACCAGCACGGTGGCATGCGGGTTGGACAGGATGTTCTGCCGGGTCTTGTTGAAAAACTGGAAAGACAGGGCGACCTGTCGCTCCCCCGCGTAAAACACCTGTGAGATGTACGCGACGTTGGGTGTTCCATCCAGAGCGCAGGTTGCCATGACGGCCGGGATCGCGCCTTCCAGGCAGGGACGTATGTCGGCAAGGGTAGGCGGGATCATGCTGCGCTTGCCGGACTGGGGTTCAGGGCTGTTCCTGCCCTGGGGCCCGGCGTCTGGTCAAAAGCCTGCAAGGGTTCGAAACTGATGGCCACCACGTCCTCCAGCCTGTGGGCCAGCATGGCCTGGGTGAATGCAGGGCCGTACCCCACCCGTCCGATTTCCTGCTCCATCGACGCCAGGTAGCGCGCCAGCGCGGCTTCATCGGAAGGCTCTGTACAGCGGATACGGGCGCCACTGGCCTTGAGCTGGACCGTGCGGTGTGTTGCCGGCTCTGAAAACACGACGGCGATGCGGCCGGTGGTTGCAATGTCCTGAATCAGCTGGCGGGACTGGGGTCGCGACACGTAGACTGTGACCGTCTGGCAGCCGGCTGTGATGGCGCTGCCCACCGCCCGCATGATGCTCGGTCGCAGCTCGAGGCTGCAGGAGCTCACGTTGACCGACACGCCCTTGTCCATCATGGCGATCAGCTCGGGCGACAGCAGCGAGGCGGGCGTGGGAGTGTTCATGCCGCCAAAGTATAAAAGCGTCAGGCGGGGCGCTCAGCGGTTTTCAGCTCCGGAAGCGCCTGCGCGTCAAGGCCAGCGCCACCCAGAAACCCGCCACGGTGTAGCCAACCAGCACCAGCCCGTGCCGCCACGGCGAAGCCGGCCACTGGTCCATGAACATCGGGCGGATGATCTCCACCGCGTTGGTCAGCGGCAGCCAGTCGGAGATGAGGCGTACCAGCGGCGGCAACTGCTCGCGCGGAAAGAAGATGCCGCTCAGGAACATCATGGGCGTCAACACCAGCGTGAAGTAGTAGGTGAAGAAGTCGTAGCCCTTGGCCAGCGCGTTGAAGATCAGCGCAATGCATGAAAACATCATGCCGACCAGCAGCAGAATCGGCCAGGCCAGCAGCAGCTTGGGGCTGTGGCTGATGCCCAGGGCCAGCATCACGCCGAGGATCGCGGTGACGGTGAACAGCGCTTTGAACGCGGCCCAGAGCATTTCGGCCAGCAGCACGCTGTCCAGGCTGATCGGGGCATTCATGATGCCGTCCCAGGTTTTTTGCACATGCATGCGCGAAAACGCGGAATACAGCGCCTCGAAGCTGGCGGCGTTCATGGCGCTCATGCAGATCGAGCCGCTGGCCAGGAACAGGATGTAGGGGATTTTGGCCGCGCTGTCGCCGCCCACGCTGATCTCGCCGACCAGCGCGCCCATGCCATAGCCAAAAGCCACCAGCCACATCAGCGGCTCGGCAATGTTGCCGACCAGGCTGGGAATGGCCAGCTTGCGCCAGACCAGCAGGTTGCGCATGAAGACGGGCCACCAGCGTGCTGACAGGTCCGGCGCGCGCCATATGGAAGGAGGAGAGGAAGGGGAAGAGCTTTTCATGGGTGTCTATTCCAAGTCCATCGCGGAACCGGCTTTGCCGGGCCGCAGGTGGCGCCCCCTTGAGGGGGAAGCGGCCGCCGGCCGCTGCGGGGGTGGTTCATCCGTCCTCCCTGATCTGGCGACCGGTCAGCTTGAGGAACAGGTCTTCCAGGTTGGCGGGCCGGTGCAGGGTGCGCAAGCTGCCGTGGGCCGCCAGGCGGTCCAGCAGCGGACGGGCATCCTGTGTGTAGAAAAATACGGTTTCGCCGCTGACCTCCACCCGCGCGGCCAGTGCCCGCAGCGCGGCATGTTCGGGGGAGCGGGCCAGCTCCAGCGCGCCCACGCCATAGACCTCCACCACGTCGGGCTCCAGATGCTGCGCGATCAGCTCGCGCGGCTTGCCTTCGGCGATTTTTTTGCCGTGGTCCAGCACCAGCAGGCGCGAGCACAGGCGCTCGGCTTCGTCCATGAAGTGGGTGGTCAGCAGAATCGACTTGCCCTGTTGCAGCAGCAGTTGCAGCCGCTCCCACATCAGGTGCCGCGCCTGCGGGTCCAGCCCGGTCGTGGGTTCGTCGAGCAGCAGCAGGCTCGGGTCGTTGACGAGCGCGCGCGCCAGGCTCAGGCGCCGCTTCATGCCGCCCGACAGTTCACCGGGCTTGCTGCCGGCCTTGTGCGACAGCGAGGCAAATTCCAGCAGCGCCGGCACGCGGGCGCGCACCTGCGCCGCCTTCATGCCGAAATAGCGGCCATAGACCTGCAGGTTTTCCGCGCAGCTGAAATCCGGGTCCAGCGTGTCGAACTGGCTGACCACGCCGAGACGGGCCTTGATGGCCAGCGCATCGGCGGGCATGCGCAAACCGCGATCCTGGCCGTCCGCAAAATAAGCGATCTCGCCGGTGTCCGGCGCGGTCAGGCCCAGGCACATGCGGATGGTGGTGGTTTTTCCGGCGCCGTTGGGGCCGATCACGCCCAGGCATTCGCCGGGCGCAATCTCGAAGGACAGGTCGTCCACGACCACCGTGCTGCCGTAGTGTTTGGACAGGCCCCGGATCTGGAGAAGGGGAGAGTTCATGCGGCTATTGTTGCCGACCTGCGCTGGGCTGCTGTCGCGGGACGGGACAACGGCTGAACGGACACGGGTTTCAGGTGTCCTCACCATAGTCGTGATCCGGGTGGTTGACCACGTCCAGCTTCCAGTAACCCCGGCCCACGATCTGGCTGCGGCTCACGCCCAGCGCCGTGATCAGCAACTGGCGGATGCGACGCATCGCCGCGGCTTCACAGGCCAAGTAAATACGGGTGTCGGGGCCTATCGGCGCAGCAGCATGCAGCGCCTTTTCCAGGGCCTGTCCCGCCGCCCGGTGGTCGGTGCTGCGCGCCAGCCAGACCACGTCAAGCTGCGCCGCGCTGTGCAGCGGCCGCTGCTCGGCCTCGCTGATGACTTCCAGCAGCACCTGCGCATGGGCGCCGGCGGGCAGGGCGGCCAAAATGGTTTCGACCGCTGGCAGCGCGCTGTCATCCGCGATCAGCAGGTGCCGGGTGGCGGCGGTGTCCAGGGCATAACCGGGGCCGGGCCCCATCAGGAACAGCACCTGGCCCAAAGTGGCCTGCGCCGCCCAGGTCGACGCCGGACCTTCGCCATGCAGCACAAAATCGACATCGACTTCCTGCGCCTCGGGTCGCGCCGCCAGCGGGGTGTAGGTGCGCATGGACACCGCGCGCGGGCCGTCCGGCAAGGGGCGGGTCGGCTCGGTTTGCCCCGGCTCCGGGAAGATCAGCTTGATATAGCTGGCCGGTCCGGCCGGGGCGAAGCCCTCGAGTTCGGCACCCTTGAGCGTGATGCGGCGCATGGCCGGGCTCAGGATCTCGATGCGGCTGACTTCCACGCGGCGCGGTGGACGGCGTTTGCGTGCGGGTGCCGGGCTGGACTCTTCTTGCGGGCGTGCGCGAGGCGGAATAGGGTTCGTCAAGAAAGGCTTTCTGAAGAAGATGGATGTCAATGAGAACGATTTTCATCCAGAAGCTGCGCGTCCGTGTTTCGTAGGGCCATCTGCCGAAGGATCCGTACCCCGGTCGGGGCATTTTTCCGGGTGAAGTAAAGTGTTGGTTACGGCGCTTCGCTCCCCCGGCTCGTTTGCATTGCGACCTGTCCCCCGATCCATCCACCTCCTGCACCTCCCATGACCACTTTCGGCACCCCCCTGTCCCCCCATGCAACCAAAGTCATGCTGCTCGGCTCCGGCGAGCTTGGCAAGGAGGTGCTGATTGCGCTGCAGCGCCTGGGCGTGGAGACCATCGCCACCGACCGCTACGACAACGCGCCGGGCCAACAGGTGGCCCACCATGCACGCACCATCACCATGAGTGACCCGGCCCAGCTCAAGGCCCTGATCGAGAAAGAGCGGCCGCACCTGGTGGTTCCTGAAATCGAGGCGATTGCCACCCCCATGCTGGAAGAACTCGAAGCCGCCGGCGTGGTGCGTGTGGTGCCGACGGCGCGGGCTGCCCGGCTGACCATGGACCGCGAAGGCATTCGCCGCCTGGCCGCCGAAACCCTGGGCCTGCCGACCAGCCCCTATGTATTCTGTGATTCCCTGGCCGAGTTGCAGGCCGCCATCGACAACAAGATAGGCTACCCCTGCGTCGTGAAGCCGGTGATGAGCTCTTCCGGCAAGGGCCAGAGCAAGATTTCCGGTCCCGCCGACGTCAAGGCCGCCTGGGACCACGCCATGGCCGGCGGCCGCGTCAGCCACGGCCGGGTCATCGTCGAAGGCTTTATCGACTTTGACTACGAGATTACCCAGCTCACGGTGCGTGCCATGGGCGCGAATGGGCAGATTGAAACCCATTTCTGCGAGCCCATTGGCCATGTGCAGGTCAGCGGCGATTATGTGGAAAGCTGGCAGCCGCAACCCATGGCCGCCAGAGCGCTGCAGAAAAGCCGCGACATCTGCAAGGCGGTAACCGACAACCTGGGTCTGGGCCACGACGGCAAGCCGGGCGGCCTGGGCCTGTTTGGCGTCGAGCTGTTTGTCAAGGGCGACGAGGTCTGGTTCAGCGAGGTCAGCCCCCGGCCACACGACACCGGCATGGTGACGATGTGCACGCAGTGGCAAAACGAGTTCGAGCTGCACGCACGCGCCATTCTTGGCTTGCCGGTCAACACGGCGCTGAAAACCCCGGGTGCCAGTGCCGTGATCTACGGCGGTGTGGATGCGCAGGGCATCGTGTTTGAAGGCGTGGCCGAGGCACTGGGCGTACCCAACACCGACATCCGGCTGTTCGGCAAGCCGGAGAGTTTTGTCAAGCGCCGCATGGGCGTGGCGCTGGCCTTCGATGACGATGTGGAGACCGCGCGCGTTAACGCCAAGTTGGCCGCTTCCCTCGTCAAGCCCCGCGTGGCCTGAAGGGCTCGTCCGTGAAATACCCGGAACTGATGGAAATGCTGGCCTGGGCGGACGATTCGTCGCTGCGGCTTCTGTTGGTGGCGGGTATTGCGGTGGTGCTGGCCCTGCTGGTGCACCGTGTGGGCCTGGCCGTGCTGCTGCGGCTGACACGTTCCATGCCGGTAGCGGAGGCGGTGGTCCGGCAGTGCAGGGCGCCGGCCCAGCTGCTGCTGCCGCTGGTTGCCCTGCAGGCTGTCTGGCAAGGTGCGCCCGATGACCTGGCGTTGATAGGCGGCGTGCGCCATGCCAATGCCCTGCTGCTGTTCACGGCGCTGACCTGGCTGGGGCTGCGCGCCGTTCGCGGTGTGGCCCACGGTGTCACCAGCCTGCATCCGGTCGATGTCGAAGACAACCTGCACGCGCGCCGCATTCACACCCAGACCCGCATGCTGGCCCGAACCGCGATGTTCACCATCGTGCTGACCGGGCTGGCCCTGATGCTGATGACCTTTCCGGGGGCGCGGCAGTTCGGTACCAGCCTGCTGGCGTCGGCCGGCGTGGTGGGACTGGTGGTGGGGATTGCCGCGCGGCCGATATTCAGCAACCTGATCGCGGGACTGCAGATTGCGCTGGCGCAGCCCATCCGGCTTGACGACGTCCTGATCGTGGAAGGCGAGTGGGGCCGGGTCGAGGAAATCACCGGGACCTATGTGGTGCTCAAGATCTGGGACGAACGCCGGCTCATCATTCCCCTGCAGTGGTTTATTGAACACCCTTTCCAGAACTGGACCCGCAAAAGCGCCGGCATCATCGGCACGGTTTTCCTGTGGGTGGACTACCGCATGCCGATGGCGCCCCTGCGCGCAGAAGCGCAGCGTCTGTGCGAAGCGTCACCCGACTGGGACCAGCGCCTGTGCAAGCTGCAGGTCACGGAAGCGGGCGAGGGTGCCATGCAGTTGCGCCTGCTTGTGACCTCGGCCAGCTCCGGCCGGAACTGGGACCTGCGCTGCCATGTGCGCGAGGGGCTGGTCGATTTCATGCAACGCGAATATCCGCAGCACCTGCCATTGATGCGCGCCGAATTGGCGGATGCCCGGCAGGGGGATACGGCGGTCAGCGCCAAGGGGCTGCAGCCGGGTTGAAGCAGCCGGAGTTTTTGACCACAGCCCGAACGCCGCTGGGTTGTTATTCGTGCCGCAACGCGTCGATCGGGTCCATGCGCGCCGCACGCCGGGCCGGAAAATAGCCGAACAGCACCCCGATGCCAGCCGAGAACAGGAAGGACAGCAGGTTCACGGCCGGGTTGAAGAGGTAGGGTACATCCATCACGGCTGCCAGCGCCAGCGAGGCGCCGGTGGCCAGCACGATGCCGATCAGGCCGCCCAGCGCCGCCAGCACCACCGCCTCTATCAAGAACTGCAGCAGCACCTCGCGCTCCAGCGCGCCTATCGCCAGCCGCAGGCCAATCTCGCGGGTGCGCTCGGTCACGCTGACCAGCATGATGTTCATGATGCCGATGCCGCCCACCAGCAGGCTGACCGCGGCCACCGCGCCCAGCAGCATGGTCATCACTTTGGTCGTACCCGACAGCGTGTCGGCCAGCTGCTTGGTGTCTAGCACGTTGAAGTTGTCCTCGTCGGTATCGGCCAGCTTGCGGCGCTCACGCAGCAGCTGGGCCAGACTGGCCTTCAGGCGGTCGGCGTCGCTGCCTTCCTTCATCGACACCAGCAGGGTGTTGACGCGGGTGTTGCCGGTGATGCGGCGCTGCAGCGTCTTGATCGGCACCAGCACCAGGTCGTCCTGGTCATTGCCGAAAGCGCCCTGGCCCTTGGAGGCCAGCAGGCCCACCACCTCGCAGGAAATCTGTTTGACGCGCAGCTGCTCTCCGATGGCGGGGCGCGTGCCAAAGAGCTCGCGCCGCACGGTTTCGCCAATCAGGCAGACGGCCGCGCCGGCCCGCAGTTCGTCGTCGGAAAACATGCGCCCGTCACCGAGCTTCCAGTTGCCGGTGTCCAGCCAGGCATTGGTGCTGCCGATGACGCTGCTGGTCCAGTTGCGGCCATTGGCCACCAAGGTGGAACTGCTGCGCGCCTCGGGCGCGACCGCTACGATCCCGCCAATCTGCGTGGCGATGGCATCGGCATCGAGCTCGCTGAAGGAAGGCGCGGTGGCGCCGCCCGTGCCCGGTCCCATGCGCTGGCCGGGGCGAACCTGCAGCAGGTTGGTGCCCAGGCCGGAAATCTGGTTTTGCACCGCCAGCGTCGCACCATTACCCAGCGTCACCATGGTGATGACAGCGCTCACGCCGATCACAATGCCCAGAATGGTCAAAAACGAGCGCATCAGATTGCGCCGGATCGAACGCAACGCCAGCAGCAGCGTGTTGAGCAGCATCAGCGGGTCTCCGTCACGGGCGCGGCGACAGTGGCGGCCGTTTCCATCGCCTGCAGGCCGGCCGGGTGTTCATTGCGGATGTCGCTGGCCACCAGACCATCGACAAAACGCACGATGCGCCTGGCATAGGCGGCCATGTCGGCTTCGTGCGTGACCATCAGCACCGTGATACCCTGGTCCACATTGAGGTGCCACAGCAACTCCATGATCTCGCGGCTGCGCTGGGTGTCCAGGTTGCCGGTGGGCTCGTCGGCCAGCAGCACGGCGGGCTCTGTGACGATGGCGCGCGCAATCGCCACGCGCTGCTGCTGACCGCCCGACAGCTCGGCAGGCGTGTGGTGTTCCCAGCCCGCCAACCCGACGGAGGCCAGCGCCCTGGCCGCCGCCGCATGCCGGGCCGCCGCTGATTCGCCGCGGTACAGCAGCGGCAGCTCCACATTTTCCTGGGCCGTGGTGCGCGCCAGCAGGTTGAAGCCCTGGAACACAAAGCCGAAAAAGCGCCGTCGCAGCAAGGCGCGCTGGTCTCGCGTGAGCGATTCCACATGCACGCCCTGGAACAGGTACTGGCCCGCTGTCGGCGTGTCCAGGCAGCCCATGGTGTTCATGGCAGTGGACTTGCCCGACCCGCTGGGGCCCATGATGGCGACAAAATCGCCGGCTTCGATGTCCAGATCAACGCCCTTGAGGGCCTGCAGCGCCGTTGCGCCTTCGCCATACACCTTGGTGATGTTGCGCAGACGGATCAGCGGCAGGGCGCGGGCGGGGTCGCTCATGGCGTTGCGCCGGCGGTCTGCTGGTCGGTGATGACGGCCATGCCTTCCTGCAGGCCATCGCCCGTGACTTCGGTCATGCGACCATCGCTGATGCCGGTTTTCACGGAAACGGCCGTCGCCTGGTTGTCCTTGAGCACCCAGACCTGGCGGGTCCCCGCGCCGCCCGTGGTGTCGGCGGGCTTGCGTGCACTCGTGCGGGGCATGCGTGGCATGAGCTTGGACACGAAGCTGCCGCCGGAAGCCGCGGCGGCGGGGCTGTCGGCCTGCGTGGGCGTGAAGCGCAGCGCGGTATTGGGCACCAGCAGCACGCCGATGCGCTCGGTGGCGACGATGGTGGCTGCCGCGGTCATGCCGGGGCGCAGGCTCAAATCGGTGTTGTTCACTTCCAGATAGGTCACGTAAGTCACCACGTTGTCGGTCTTGGTGGAGCCGAAGGCCACGCGGGTGATGGTGGCCGGGTAACGGCGTGACGGATAGGCGCTGACGGTGAAGCTGGCCTTCTGGCCGACCTTGACCGAGCCCACGTCAGCTTCGTCCACGTTCACTTCCAGGCGCAACTGAGCCAGATCTTCGGCCACGGTAAACAGCGTCACCGCCTGCAGCGAGGCGGCCACGGCGTTGCCCGGATCGACCGTGCGCGTCAGGACCACGCCGTCAATCGGTGAACGGATCGAGGCCTTGGCGAGGTTGGTTTCGTCGGTGGAGGCAGCGGCGCGCGCCTCGGCCACATTGGCGCGGGCGCTGGCCTCGGCGGCCACGGCGCGGTCCACGCTGGCGCGGGCACTGTCGAGTTCGGTCGCCGACGGCACCTTGCCGCCGGACAGACGGGCCACTTCCTCAAAACGCGTCAGACCGGCCCGGGCTTCCTTCACGGTGGCTGCGCTTTGGGCCAGTTGGGCCTGCATGGCCGCCAGCGAGGCGCGCGAGCGCAGCACCTGGTCGGACAGCTTGGCCGTGTCCAGCTCGACCAGCACCTGGCCCTTCTTGATGCGATCGTTCACGTCCACCAGCACGCGCTTGACCGTGCCCGAGAGTTCGCTGCCGATGTTCACCGCGCGTGTCGGTTGCAGCGTGCCGTTGGCCAGTACATTGAGTGTGAGATTGCCCTTGCGGACCGTTTCGGTCACATAGTGCGGCGCCGCGTTGGTCTTTTTTTGCGCCAGCCAGTAGGTCAGGCCCGCTGCCGGCACGAGGAGGGCCGCGGCGATGAGCCATGGCGTGGCGCGCTGCCACCAGGGGCGGGCGCGGTCCTCGCTCAGCAGGGTCTGCAGATCAGCGGCAGATGGCGTGGATGCAGGTGGGGTTGGGCTGTTCATGGTCGGTGTTTGTGATGGGAGGCAGGTTCTTTGGGCCGTATCTGCATGTCTGTCAACGCGTGGCGGTTCCCGGCTCGGGCGTCCAGCCGCCGCCCAGGGCCTTGTAAAGGCGCACATGGTCAGCGCTCAAGCTGGCGCGGGTGCTCTCCACGCTGTCTTGTGTCGAGAGCAGCGTGCGCTGGGTTTCCAGCACGGCGCGAAAGTCGATCAACCCGCTGGCGTAACGCTGGCGGGCCAGCAAGTCAGCATTGGCCGCCGCGTCGGCCGCCGTCTGCAGCCGGGCCAGCCGCTCCCGGTTGCCTTGCAGCGACACCAGCGCGTTTTCAACGTCTTTCAGCGCAGTCAGTACCGTCGCCTGGTAACTCATGCGCGTTTGCTCCAGCGCGGCTTCCTGCGCGCGCACCTGGGCGCGCGCCGCGCCGCCGTCAAACAGCGGCACCGAAACGCTGGCCAGCAAGGCGTTCACCACGGTGCCGGCGGTGGTGAGTGAGGCCAGGCTCAAGGCGCTCAGGCCGAGAGAGCCGCTGATCTGAAAACCCGGATATCGTGCGGCATCAGCCTGCGAGACCCGCGCCAGGGCGGCGCTGATGCGATGCTCGGCCGCGCGCACATCCGGGCGCTGGCGCAGAGTTTCGGCGGGAAGGCTGAGCGCGAGCTCTCCGGGGGCCTGTGGCAGGGGGCCGGTGGCGGTCAACAGGGCCTGCAGCGCGCCTGGGGCCTGGCCAGTCAGTACCGCCAGGCTGTACTGCGCCTGGGTGGCACTGGTTTCCAGCGTCGGAATTTGCGCGCTGGTCTGCGCGCTGGCGGCGCGCGCCTGCTCCAGGTCGAGCGAGGACGCCAGTCCCGCCTGGACCCGCCAGTCGGTGATCTGCTGTGTCTCGCTCTGGCTGGCCAGGTTGTTGCGGGCGATCGCCAGGCGCGCCTGCAGCCCGCGCAGTTCGATGTAAGTCACCGCCACCTCGGCGGCAATGGACACCTGTGTATCGGCCAGGCTGGCCTGCGCGGCCTGGGCATCAGCCTCGGTGGCGTTCAGGGCGCTGCGCCTGCCGCCAAACACGTCCGGCTCCCAACTGGCATCAAAACCTGCCTTGAACAGATTGCCAGCCTCGTTGTCGCCCGACTTGCTGCGCTGGGCAGAGCCCGCGGCGCTCAGCTTGGGCACCAGATTGGCCGAACTGACATCGCGCAGTGCTCTGGCCTGTTGCAGCGCCGCCTGCGCGGAGCGAACCGTGGTATTGGCTTGCAGGGCCTGGGTTACCAGACTGCCGAGCAAGGGGTCGTTGAAGCGTTGCCACCACTGCGCCAGCGAGGTCGCGGCCGCCAGCGTGGTGGCGCTGCCAGACCAGGCCGCCGGCACCTGGGTCTGGGGCAGGGCGGTGGCCTGCGGCGACAAGGATGCACAGCCGGACAGCAGCACGGCCAGTGCCAGGAGCAACGGGACGCGCATCGGGCGAAGTCTGGAGGGGGAGGGGGTCATGGAGCGAAAAAACCAGACATATGCATAAAACACATTATTGGCTTTTCGCATGACGCGTTCGCTTGCGCCTCGTCAAGTTGTGTAAAGCTGTGGCCGCCTGATGAAGCATCACGGGCGCAGAACCTCCATGCACCGGCCAGTCGGCACGGAAATGGTGCGTTTCCGGATTACTGAAATGCCACTTCTGAAAAACTGCGCAGCTTGCGGCTGTGCAGCTGGCTGCTGCCCTGTTCGCGCAGCAGTTCAATCGCCCGCATGCCGATGCGCAGGTGCTGGTCGACGCGCTCGCGGTAGAAGTGGTTGGCCATGCCGGGCAGCTTGATCTCGCCGTGCAGCGGCTTGTCGCTGACACACAGCAGCGTGCCGTAGGGCACGCGGAACCTGAACCCGTTGGCGGCAATGGTGGCGCTTTCCATGTCCAGCGCGACGGCGCGGCTCTGGCTGAAGCGGCGCTGGGGCTGGTTGCCGGGCAGCAGCTCCCAGTTGCGGTTGTCGGTGGACGCCACGGTACCGGTGCGCATGATGCGCTTGAGGTCCGGGCCCTCCAGATGGGTGACGTCTTTCACAGCGCGTTCCAGTGCCACCTGGATCTCCGCCAGCGCCGGAATCGGCACCCACAGCGGCAGCTCTTCATCGAGCACATGGTCTTCGCGCACATAACCGTGTGCCAGCACATAGTCGCCGAGTTGCTGGCTGTTGCGCAGCCCTGCGCAGTGGCCCAGCATGATCCAGGCATGGGGCCGCAGCACGGCAATGTGGTCGGTGATGTTTTTTGCGTTGGCCGGCCCGACACCGATGTTGACCATGGTGATGCCGGTGCGGTCGGCGCGCATCAGGTGGTAGGCCGGCATCTGCGGCAGGCGCGGCGGCGCCATGCCCAGCTCGTCGCCGATGCTGGCCGGCAGGCCCGCGCGGCGGGTGACCACATTGCCGGGCTCGACAAAGGCGATGTAGTCGCTGTCCGGGCGTGCCATTTCTTCATGGCCCAGCCGCACAAATTCGTCGATGTAGAACTGGTAGTTGGTGAACAGCACAAAGTTCTGGAACCACTGGGGCGAGGTCCCGGTGTAGTGGCGCAGGCGCTGCAGGGAGTAGTCCACCCGGGCGGCGGTGAACAGCGACAGCGGCTGCGGCTCGCCCGGCCGGGGCTCGTAAGTGCCGTTGGCAATGCCGTCGTCCATGGCTGCCAGATCGGGCAGGTCGAACACGTCGCGCATCAGCATGCGCCGGTCTGCGCTCAGGTTGCCTTCGATGTGGTCGTGCTCGGCAAACGAGAAGTGCACGGGAATGGGCTGGGTGCTGGTGCCTACTTCCAGCTCGACCGAATGGTTTTGCATCAGCAGGCGGAACTGCTCCAGGTAGTAGTTGCCATAGAGGTCTGGCCGCGTCAGCGTGGTTTCAAAACGACCCGGCCCGGCCACAAATCCGTAACTGAGCTGGGAAATGTCGGGCGTTTCCAGGATCGCGCGCGCCACGGTTTCCGTATGCACACGCACAAAGGGGTAACAGGCGCGCACATGGCCGGGCAGGGTTTCACCGGCCACGTAGCGTTGCATGGCATCGCGCAGGTGGGCAATCTGCTGGTCATAAATCCGCTGTACCTGGGCCAGTGCGGCAGCCGGGTCGGCGTAGCGGGTGGGGGCGATAAAGGTGGGCAGGTAGGGCATGGGCTTATTGTGCTCCGCTCCCCGAAACGCGGCTTTGGGCCGCCGCTGACACGAAACCGACACATTGCGACCCTAGATTCAACGGCAACACCACCTGGAGAGACCATGGAAGCTGCGATCCGGATCAACACCCTGAGCAAGACATTTGGCAACGGCCGCAAAGCCTTGCAGCAGATAGACCTGAGCATTGCACCCGGGGAAATGGTCGCGTTGATCGGGGCTTCCGGCTCCGGCAAGTCCACCTTGCTGCGGCATATGGCGGGACTGATGGCCGGCGACGCGTCGGAGCAGGGGTCCATCGTCATCCACGGCAGGACCGTGCAGCGCAACGGGAAAATCGCGTCCAACATCCGGTCGGTGCGTTCGGGCATCGGTTTTGTTTTCCAGCAGTTCAACCTGGTGGGCCGTCTGCCGGTGATTGTCAACGTGCTGGCCGGCACCCTGCACCAGGTACCAATGTGGCGCAGCCTGATCCGCTGGTTCACGCCCGAGGAAAAGGCCAGGGGCATCGAGGCCTTGCGTCGCGTCGGCATTGCCGAATGTTGTGCGCAGCGGGCATCGACGCTGTCGGGCGGCCAGCAGCAGCGTGCCGCGATCGCGCGGGCCATGGTGCAGGGCGCCAGGGTGGTGCTGGCCGACGAGCCGATTGCCTCGCTGGACCCGGAATCCTCGCGCAAGGTGATGGACATCCTGGCCCGCGTGAACCGCGAAGACCAATGCACGGTGGTGGTGTCACTGCACCAGGTCAATGTGGCGATGAAGTACTGCGCCCGCACCATCGCCCTGCACCAGGGCAAGGTGGTGTACGACGGCCCTTCGGTCGGACTGACGCCCGTCGTGCTGCGGGAGCTCTATGGCGCCGAGGCCGACGACATCCTGTCTCTGGGCGACGCCATCTCCAGCCTGGAAGACAAGGCCAAACCCGTTCCCCACCTCGCCTGGCCAACGCCGATGGCGCAGGCTGCCTGAGCCGGGTTCCGTCGTTCCCCTGTATTCACGAGGAAAAACCATGATCAAGAACATGTTGACAGGACTGGTCCTGATGGCGCTCGCCATTCTGGCGCCGGTGCAGGCCCAAGCCGTGAAGGAGTTCAGTTTCGGCATCCTGTCCACCGAGTCGAGCCAGAACCTCAGGCAGGACTGGCAGCCCCTGCTGGCCGACATGGAAAAGCGCACGGGCATCAAGGTCAATGCCTTTTTTGCACCCGACTACGCCGGAGTGATCGAAGCCATGCGTTTCAACAAGGT
>ERZ1292640.1329-Hain-H43-02um-R1-1329-length-20485-cov-4_pt1 | contig 16213 bp, 16 predicted proteins | sample MGYA00564404_ERZ1292640 | MGnify/ENA primary metagenome ERZ1292640 (study PRJEB36523, sample SAMEA6512636) | groundwater metagenome | collected 2019-01-08 | study: AquaDiva: Metagenomics assemblies of 32 groundwater samples
TAGAAGTCCCCCATCCGGAACCGCAGGAGGGCATCGCGGGGCCGCGCCGTGAGGTCGCGGTACTGCTGCATCAGGGGAGTGCCGAGGGCGAGCCCGGGGAGCGTCACCGCTCGCGCACCACGAACGGCCGGCCGCCGACGACCCGGCGCAGCGCAGCGACGGCGCGTTGCGCCTCGCGCTCCGTCGCATACGCGCCGACGCGGATGCGGCGGAACTCGTCGGTCCCGGCCACGACGTGCCCGTCGTAGCCGGCGCGCTGCAGCAACTGGAGCACCCGTCGCTCCTCGGCGGCAGTCTTCACGGCGGCGACTTGCACGGCGTAGTCACCGGCACGGCGGAGAGAGTCGGGGACGGCTGCGGGTGCCGGCTGCCGTGCGGTGGGCGGTCGCCCACCCGGACGCTGCGGGGCCTGGTCGGCCGGCGCCGCGACAGGCCGCGCCGTATCGGAGCGCGGCGGCGCGACGGGGGCCGGGGGAGCCTGGACCGGTGCAGGGGGCTGGGTCACGGGAACCGGCGGCTGGTTTCCCTGCGCAACGGGAGGTGCCGCGACGGCGGGTGCGCCACACCGGCCGCGGTAGAACCCGACCTGGTTCGCGAACTCGATGTCGGCGGCGGCCTCAGCGCGCGCGGTGTCGAGCAGCGCGCACCCGACGCGCGCGTCGCCGAGATCGAAAGCGGCGCGGCCGGCCCAGAACGCCGCACGCGGCCGGAGGTCGCTGTCGGGGTAGTCGCTCCGCAAGCGCTCCGCCAGCGCGAACGCCGACACGGGGTTTCCGGCCGCCATCGCGAGCTGCGCGAGCTGCAGCAGGGCGTCGTCCGCCCACCGCGATGTTGGGTACTCGATGGCGATTCGCCGCAGGTCCCGTTCGGCGCTGTCGCCGATGGCGGTGAGCCTGGCGCGGAAGAAGAGCGCCTCGACGTAGGCGGGTTCGCCGGGTCGCGCGCGCGCCAATTCGGCGCCGACCATCCGGCGCGCGTCCTCGCCGCGCCCTTCGGCGGCCAGCCGCACGGCTTCCTGCAGGGCGGGGTTCTCCTGCGCTGGTGCCGGCCCCGCGCGCAGGGCGAGGGCCACTACGACCAGAACAAACGTCGTCCGGACGCTCATGCCGTCCTCGTGGCCGACGCCGCCGTCGCGAGCAAGGCCTCCTGCAGGATCTCCGCACCGCCCGCGACCTTGGTGCTCTTGATCCGCCGGTCGGCCCTCAGGAGCTCCTCGATCGCGGCATCCACTTCCGCGAGGGTCCAGTGGGCGGCGTCGCGCGTCCACGCCCGCGCCTCCTGGTGCCAGTCCCGCAGGAACCACAGACCCGCCTCCTTCATCGCCTGCGGCAACCGACCCTCCACCGCGTCCGGCCGCATCCCATCGTCGAGCAACGCACGGGCCAGCCCTACCCCGACCAGCGCCGCCCCGAGCGACATCACCAGCCGGACGGGCGACATGCCCGGCGCGTCGAGCAGCCGGGGCACCATCGCCGCGGCGTCCACGGGCCGGCGCCCCGTCACGGCGTCCACGAAGTCGGGCACCGTCTCCCCATGCCGGACCCCGACCAGGTCCGCCACGTCCTCGGCCGTCGCGGCCCGCGATCCGACCGCGGCGCCGAGCTTGGCGAGCTCGGCCGCGAGCGACGGCAGGTCGCTGCCCACGGTCGCCATCAGGTGCGCCACCGCCGCGTCATCGAGCGTGAGATCGAGCTTGCCGGCCTCGCGGCGGATCCAACCCTCGAGTCGATGCGGCGCCAGGGGTTCGAAGACCACCGTCTCGGCGAGGCGCGCGAGGGCCGGGTCGGCCTTGGCCTCCGCCGACTGCACGAGGACCAGCATCGTCTCCGGCGAAGGCTGGGCTGCGTACGCCAGGACGGCGGCGCGCAGGGCCTGTGCCTTCGGCTTCTTCTGCTGCATCCACTCGACCTCGGTGACGACGACCCCGCGCCGCTCGGCCATCATCGGCGGTGTCTGCACGAGCGCGTGGAAATCCTCGGCGGCGAGGTCCGCGGCACGCCGGCGATCGAGATTGAAATCGCGGGTGGACGCGTCCACGCCCACGTCGAGCAGGGTCCGGACAGCCTCGTCCTTCAGCAACTCCTCGTCGCCGTGAAGATAGTACACGGGCCGGACGACGCCCTTCCGAAGCGCCTTCCAGAGGCCGTCGAAATCGTGGGAACGCATCGGGCGCAACTTAGCCCGGCGCGACCCCAGAAAAAAGGCGGCGCGGAGCTAGCGCCCCGACCAGACGGCGGGGACGTCGAAGCGGACGCGGCGTGCGGTGGAGGGCCCTGGCCAGGACAGGTGGGTGTACGGGTCGCTCAGGGGCAGATCGAGGTCGCTGCGCATCACGCGGACGGTGATGACATCGGCGCCGCTATCCACGATGAGGGTCGGGGGGACTGACGCCTGTTCGGCCGACTCCGGAGCGTCGGGGATCGCGTCCCTCCGGCGCTCCCGCAGATCCAGCACGAGGAAGCCCGCCACGGTGACCGCGAGGAGCGCGCCGGCGAACCCGTACGAACCAGCGAACGTCGGCAGGGCCGGCTCGCGCCGGATGCGATGCAGGAGCCGTACCCCGAAGTCGCGCGAAGGGCCGACGGGCGGCAGCCCCTGGAAGGCGGACACGCCCGTGCGGTAGGCGCGCTCGAACCGTCGGCATTCGGGGCACGCCCCCAGATGCTCGCGAGCGCGGACCTCGTCCGCCGCCGTGAGGAGGCCGTCCAGATAGTCAGAGAAGGTGTCGCGGAACTCTCGACAGTCCATGCCGCGCCGGGTTGAGACGTCTATCGTACCGCCGGCGCGGCGCAGGGTTCCCGGGGCCCGGGCCCGGGGCGGGCGGCCCCCTAGTCGAGGTGCGGTGCGATGATGGACGCGAAGCTGTTGCGAGCCCGGTTCAGGCGGCTCTTGACCGTGCCCAGGTTGCAGCCCGTGATCTCGGCGATCTCCTCGTAGCTCTTGCCCTCGAGCTCCCGGAGCACGAATACCACCCGGTGGTGCCCGGGGAGTTGCGCGACCGAGGCTTCGACGAGTTCGCGCAGGAAGCGCTGGCGGTAGAGGTCGTCAGGCCGCGAACGGAAGTCCTCGAACTGGAGCGGCCGGTGGTCCGCCTCCCAGTTCGTCTTGCCCGCCTGGAAGAGGACGAGCGGGTTCCGGCTGCGGTTGCGCAGCTCGTTCTTGGCCAGGTTGGATGCGATCGTGTAGATCCACGTCGAGAACTTCTTCGACTGGTCGAAGCGCCCCAGGTGACGGTGTACCCGGATGAACGCCTCCTGGACCAGGTCCTCCGCGCGCTCGTGGTCGCCGATGGAGCGATACACGAAGTTGAGGAGCCGGGTCTGGTAGCGGAGGACCAACTCGGTGAACGCCCGGTTGTCCCCGTCGATGCACGCCCGCACCACCGCGCTGTCGTCCAGCCCGTCGTAGCTGCGGACGAGGCTGCGATCCGTGCCCTGAGTGGATGTCTTGAGCGCTGTACCCATGGTCCCCGCCTGTCGTGAGGGTCGGGTCTAACCCATAACCAGCAGGAACCGTACCGGGTGCTGGAACCAGGGGGCAAACAGCACGTAAGGTGAGATAAAACAAGAGGATATGATATTGCGCAGGCCACGACCAGCACCTACAACGCCACGGAAACCGTCCTCCGTTGGCTACAGTTTCAGTCCAAATCGGGAGAAGAACAGTAGGGAAGCGATGGTCTTCCCGTCCACAATCTCCCCGGAGTGGATCATGGCCAGGATCTGCCCCAGCGCGAACGGCCGCGTTTCCATGAACTCGTCAGCCTCGCGTCGGTGCTCGCCCTGAGTGAGGTCGCGGGCGACGAACAAGTGGATCTGCTCGTCGGTGAAGCCGGGCGTCGTGTAGATCGTGGTGAGGTGAGTGAGGCGGCCGGCAGCCAGGCCGGCCTCCTCACGCAGCTCGCGCCGGGCGCACGCGTCGGGGGTCTCGCCCGGGTCCAGTCGGCCGGCAGGGACCTCCCAGATCGCGCCGTCGGCCGCGTGCCGGAATTGGCGCAGGAGCAGAATCTCCGGCTCGGCGGCGGCGTCCGCGGAGAGGACGGGCACCACCGCCGAGGCCCCGGAGTGACGGATCATCTCCAGCTCGCCCACCGAGCCGTCCGGGAACTGGACGGTGTCGATGTCCAGGTCGAGGACCCTGCCGGAGTAGACCCGGCGCGACCCGAGCTTCACCGGACTTCCTGCCCCCAGAGGTCCCGGATCGAGATCGGTCCCTCGTTCAGCGCCCGGATGCCGGCTTCGATCTGGCTGCGGTCGCCCACGACCACGACGGCGAACCGGTCCGGGTTCACGTACTGCCGCGCGACGCGGAGCACGTCGGCCGCGGTCACGGCGTTGATGTGCTGGATGTAGGTGTTGTAGTACGTCAGCGGCAGCCCGTACGTCAGGAGATCGCGGAACTGCGCCGCCGCACCCGACGTGGTCTCGAAGTTCCCGGGCAGGCCGAGCGCGATGTACGCCTTCGCCTTGTCCAGCTCGGCCTGCGGCACCGCCTCGTCGCGGATGCGCCGCAGCTCCTGGAGGAACTCGATCAGCGAACTGTCGGTCTTGGCGGATTGTACCGAGGCGCCGGCCTGGAACGGCCCCGCCATCCGGCGCATCGCGAACTGCGAGTTGGCGCCGTAGGTGTAGCCGTGCGTCTCGCGGAGGTTCTGGTTCAGGCGCGAGGTGAAGCTGCCGCCGAGGATGGTGTTCATCACCTCGAGCGGGAAGTAGTCCGGGTTGTCGCGCGCGACGCCGACGTGGCCGATGCGGATGACCGACTGCGCCGCGCCGGGCTTGTCCACGAGGTAGAACGTGCGCGCGGCCGGCGCCGGCACCGGGGCGGCGGGTGCCGTGGCGCGCGGCTCGCCGCGCTGCCACGCGCCGAACCGCGCGGCGATCAGCCGCCGCGCCTCGATGAGGGTGATGTCCCCGACGATCAGGAGCTTCGCGTTCCCGGGCCGGTAGTAGCCCTGGTAGAACTCCACCACGCGGTCGCGCGTGAGCGCCGCGGTGGATGCCTCCGAGCCGTTGATCGGGCGACCGTAGGGGTGCACGCCGCCGAAGACGATAGCGGGGAAGGCGATGCCCGCCATGGCCACGGGCTGGTCGCGCTGCTGGAGGATCGCCGTCCGGCGCAGCTCGCGCTGGCGTGCGATTTCCGAGTCCGCGAAGGTCGGCCGGAGCACGACGTCGGCCATCAGATCGAGCGCGGCGCCGAGCTGGCGCTTGGACACGTGCAGCCCCACGCTGGCCGCGTCGAAGCCCGCGGCGGTCGTCAACCGGGCACCGAGGAAGCCGGCCTCCTCGGAGATCTGGAGCGCCGAGCGCTGGCCCGCGCCTTCGTCGAGCATGTTGGCGGTGAAGGTCGCGAGGCCGGGAAGGTCTGCCGGGTCGGCGACGGCCCCCGCGTCGAGGATCAGCGTGAGGTCGACGACGGGCACCTCGTGCATCTCGACGACGGCGAGCTGCAGGCCGTTGGGGAGCGTTGCCGTCTGTACGGCGGGGAGCCGGAGGGTAGGCGCGGGGCCGAGCGCCGGTGGCCGGGTGCGATCCAGGGCCTGCGCGGCGAGGTCGCCGGCGGGCGCGAGAGACACGAGGCCGGCGCCGGTGGCCAGCACCACAGCGCCGCGGAGGGCGCGCAGGTCGAGGGTGTTCATCGGGTGCCTCCCGGCTGCGTCGCAGCGAGCTCCTGCCGCCCCTGCGGGACGACGCTGAGCACGACGCGCGGCCGCTGCAGGTACTCGCGTGCCACGCGTTGGACGTCGGCGGGGGTGACGCGGCGATAGCGGTCCAGGTCGGCCTGGAAGTAGTCGGGCGTGCCGACAAAGTAGTCATAGAAGGCGAGCTGGTCGGCCTTGCCGCCGAAGCTGCCCACGCGCTCCATCCGGTCGAGGAACTGCGCCTCGGTCTGGTTGATGATGCGCTGGACCTCGCGCACCGTCGGGCCGGTCTCGACGATCCGCCGGACCTCCTCGCCGATCACACGCTGGATCTCGTTGAGGTCGTGGCCCGGCCGCGCCGTGGCGTAGAGCCGGAAGCTGCCGTCGGCCTTGAGGGCATCGTGGTAGGCACTCACCTGCGTCGCGATCTGCATCTCGTACACCAGCCGACGATAGAGCCGGGAGGACTTGCCCGACGCGAGCACGTCGGCCAGCACACTGAGGGCGGCGTCGTCCGCCGAGAACGCGCGTGCCGTGTGCCAGGCGCTATAGACGCGCGGCAGCTGCACGCGGTCCTCGAGGGTGGCGTAGACGTCCGCCGCGAGGTTCACAGGCGGCGGCTGGTTGCGCGTCACGGCCGGGCCGCGCGCCACGTCGCCGAAGTAGCGCTCGACGAGGCGCCGCACGGCCACGGGGTTCACGTCGCCGCCGATGACCATCGTGGCGTTGGTCGGCGTGTAGTAGGTGCGCGAGAACTGGCGCACGTCCTCGATCGTCGCGGCGGAGAGGTCCGCCATCGACCCGATCACCGGCCAGCTATAGGCGTGGCCAGCGGGGTAGAGGCGGCGCAGGATGTTCTCCTCCGCGAGGCCGTACGGCTGGTTCTCGTAGCTCTGCCGCCGCTCGTTCTGCACCACGCCGCGCTGCAGGTCCACCTTCTCCGCCGTGATCTCCGGAAGCATGAAGCCCATCCGGTCGGCGTCGAGGTAAAGCATCAACGGGAGGGCGTTCGTGGGGCCGTCCTCGAAGTAGTTGGTGCGGTCCTCGGTGGTCGAGCCGTTGTTGTCGGCGCCGGCGGCCTCGAGGAGCTGGTCGAACTGTCGGGTGGGCACGTGCTGCGAGCCCATGAACATCAGGTGCTCGAAGAGGTGCGCGAAGCCGGTGCGACCGGGGCGCTCGTCGCCCGAGCCGACGTGGTACCAGGTGTTCACCGTCACGATGGGCACCGAGTGATCCTCGTGGACGATGACCTTGAGCCCGTTGGGCAGCGTGAAGGTGGTGTAGGGGACGTGGAGGGCCTGGGCGGTGAGGCCGCTGGGCAGCGCGCACGCCAGCAGCAGCACCGCGAGGCCGCCAGCCGCCGTCCGGGAGCATCTGGTCATGGCGGTCCTACCTTGCGAAAAGGAGCGCCGCGGGAGCCTTCACCGACTCGGCCAAGAGATAGCCGATCTCCCTGCGGCTGTTCGAGGTGATGGGGCTCGCAGGTGCGGGGGAGCCGACCGCCGCGAGCCCGAGGCGGTGGGCCAGGAAGCCGAGTCTCAAGAGGTGGAAGCCGTCGCTCACCAGGATCACGCGGCGACCGCCCCGCCTGCGGAGTTCCTCGGCTGCGGCGCGCACCGAAGGGGCGGACGAGCGGCCCGCAGACTCCTCGGCCACGGCGCTGTCGGGGAGCCCGGCGGCGATGAGATACCCGCGGCCGACGGCCGCTTCGCTCAGGGTGTCGCCCGTGCCGACGCCGCCAGTCACGATCACGAGCGGCGCGAGGCCACGGCGGAAGAGGGCGGCGGCGTGATCGAGGCGGGCGCGGAAGACCGGGGACGGCCGGCCGTTGTACTGCGCGGCGCCGAGGACGACGATCGCGTCACTGGGCGCCGCGGCGTCGCGCCGGGCTGCGGCGATGACCGCCGCGAGGGACGCCAGCCACGCCAAGGCTACGAGCACCACGAACGCCACGACAACGCGCCGCATCTTTCAAAGCTACGGGGACGCGGCGCGGTCTCGGTAGGGCACCGCAGTGCGGAGAAGTGGGGCTGTGCTCAGTTCATGATGGTTATCGAGCCCCCGCCGCCACCGAAGCGGGGGTTCACCACGTTGTTGTAGGCGGATCCGAACGTGAAGCTCAGGCCCACGCCACCCCAGTAACTGTAGGACGTGCGCAGCTGCCGCAGCTGGAGGAGAACCTCCTCAGACGTGAGGGTAGTGGCGGAGAGGTTCCGCTGACTGCGCACGAACGAGTAGCCCCCGTAGGCATTGACGGAGAGGCCGCGCACCAGGCGGACTTCGAAGCTCCCGTAGAGACTGACGTTCGGATTGCGCGCGTCGTTCAGATACTGAGTACCGCTCACCGAGACGTTGGCGTTTCCCCACCGCTGCCGCAAGCCGAGGGCGACGGAGAGATTCTGGGACCCGTACGCCTCCCTGGTCTTTCCATACAGTGTCGTGTCCTTGTAGTCGGCCCACTCGCCGCCCAAGGAATACCGGGCTGTGAGCTGCCGGCGCGTGGACTGCGCGTAGGGGAACACGTTGTACTCGATCGCCGGCGCAAGCCGCACCCTGCGGTCGATGTTGGAGTACGTCGATGACATCCCCTCGGCGCTGAACCCCGCCGAGAAGTGGGCCCCGAGGCTGCGCACGACGAGGCCGTCCGCCGACCAACTGCGCCGCGTCGTGCGGATCGTGGTGTCGCGCAAGGCCTGGGTGAGGGTGTCGTAGTAGATGGACTCGTAGCGGTTCCGGTTCGCGCTGGTGTAGTACTCGAGATCGAGCTTCCATGCCTCGGTGACGCGTCGCGCGGACACGGAACCCGAACGGTTGTCGTACGCGCGCGACTTCTCGCCGTTGAAGCTGGTGCGTACGCTGGTGCGGAAGACCCAGCGGTTCCAGGGATCGCGCTGTTCTCGGGCAGGCGCGGCCCCCGCGGCGGCGGGCGGCGTGTAGCTCACGTCGATGTGCGCGGCGAGGGGCGTGCCGGCGGTGTAGCGCACGAGCCCGAGCCGCAGGATGCGCGCAAGACCCCGCCGGGTCTCGTCTGGAGTGTCGCTCTGGCGCGAGATGTACCGCAGCGTGTCGGTCCTGCCCTGGAGGTCGCGCTGGCCGATGAAAGTGAGCGTGTACTCTTGGCCGCCGCCCCCAGTACGGAGAGTGGTCACCAGCACGTGTACCTGCGCCTGCGTCCGGTCGCGCATGTAATTCACGAAGGTGATCTCAGTACGGAGGAAGTCGATGTCGCAGACCCATGGCTCACAATCGAGGAAGACCCGCAGCGCCTCACCCTGGCCCTGCTGGGGCGGAGTCGCTTGGGGGGCCTGGGCAAGGGCCGCAGCCAGCGCGAGCATCGGGGCGAGCATCATGCGGGCTCCAGGGATCTGGTGGACAAGTCGCTCAGAGTAGCCTGCGCCGCACCAGACTGCAATGCGGCACGACAGGGCGCCACCAGCTTCGATGCCGGCGGCGCCCGGAACGTTGCCTCAGTGGCGTCAGCCTGGCGTCAGAGACTGAACCAGTAGTTCAGCTTCATCAGGAAGATGTTCTCCGGCATCGTACCCCGCACGTCGCGCAGCGCACCGGCGAAGCGGAAGGTGCCGTCGCTCCCGAAGTCCTCGCGGCTCTGCTGCCACACGAGGAAGAGCGTCGAGCCCGGCCGGTACTCCCACCGCAGCACGACGTTCGACCGGAAGGCCATGTACCCGAAGTCCGGGTTGGCCAGCGAGAGGTCGGTCGAGCCGTCCCGGTCGATGTCGATGGCGATGCCGCCATCGGTATCACGAGTGAGGCGGTCGGCACGGAACACGTCGAACCGGTCGGCGTAGCGCGGTGCCCGTGGGTCGGCCACCTGCTTCACGTTCACGTAGTGCCCCTGGGTGACGAACGGCTGCGCGTACACCTGCAGCGACAAGGTCGGCGTGAAGGTCAGGTTGGCGCGGATCGTGGCCGCCACCGTCCGCTGGTGCAGGCGGCCGAAGACGTAGTGTGTCGAGCCGAGCGTGTCCTTGCGTTGCAGCCACTGCGCGTCGTCCACGTTCCAGTTCACGCTCGGGCCGATGGAGAGGTCCATCCGGCCCGACGGCCGCCACGACAGGAACGGGGAGAGATCCAGGTACCAGCCGCCGGTGCCGCTCGGGACCCCCCACGACGTGTTCAACTCGCCGCGGAGGCGCTTGCGCTCGTCGCTGTAAAACCCGCCCCGGCCGCCGATCCGCGGCTGGCGGAGCATGGCCGGCCCCCCACGGAGCGTGGCATTCGAGTGTCCGGCGCTCCCGAGCTCGACTCCGAAGTAGCCGCCCCAGTAGTTTCGGAAGGTGAAGTTCCCGTTGATGTTCCCGCCCGTCGCATACTTCCACCAGCCGAAGTCCCAGGCGTTCCAGAGGTTGGCGTTGAGGCTGTACCGCTGGAACACGCGGCCCGGCCGGAACTCCCGATAGCCGACCCACAGCACGTGCGTGATCTGGTCCACGTCGCGCATGTAGCCGACGTCGTTCGGCTCGAAGCCCGGCGAGCGCGCGTCCAGGGCGGTGAGGAAGCGCCAGTGCCCGCCGCCGATCTTCCCGAACTCCACCATCCCGGCGTAGCCGTCGAGCGACGTGGCCGCGCTGTCGAGGGCCGGGCCGTAGTCGCGGTGGGGACGCTGGAAGTAGCGCGCCGAGGAGTACTGCGTGCGGAGGATCGCGTCCTCGGAGCCGAGGACGTGCGTGCCGACCAACCGGCCGCGGAACTGGTACGTGTCCCGGCGGAAACGGTGCGTCCAGTCGAGGCCCAGGCTGTAGGCGGAACTGCGCAGCCAGTCGAGGCTCGTGGGCAGCTCGCGGTTCATCGCGGTGCCGAAGAGCCCGATCATCGTGCGTCCGTTGCGGAAGTCGCGCGCCAGGCGGCCGACGAAGTAGTTGGATGCCGGCTCCACGACCTGCCACGTCCGCGCGCCGATCGAATCCTGGACCCGGGCTCGTTCCTCGACCGTCCGAGCCCCCAGCAGGCCGACGGTCCATCCCGACGGCAGCCGGCCCGAGAGCTTGCCGGCAGCGAGGATCGTGGTCTGCTGGACATTCTCACCGTAGCCGCCGTCGGGGACGTCCGGGGACCCCTGCGGCGAGCGGCCGACCCGACGCGAGTAGAAGAGCTGCTCGCTCGCGCCGTCGCCGTCACCGAGCGAGAGCGGGAAGCGGAAGATGTTCGAGCCTTCCGTGAAGAACGGGCGCCGCTCGGAGAAGAAGGTCTCGAAGGCCGTGAGATTCAGCACGGCGGGGTCCGCCTCGACCTGGCCGAAGTCGGGGCTGACCGTCGCGTCCAGGGTGAGGTTGGAGCCGAGCCCGACCTTCACGTCGGCACCCGCGCGGGCCCCGTATTCCTCGCCCGTGCGGAAGGGATTGCCCGGGTCCGTGATCGTGCGCGCGGTGCGCCCCACCGTGTACGGCCGGACCTCGAGCCGCCGCGGGGGCTGGATGCCCTCGAGCCCTTCAAGGTCCCCGAAGAGCGAGACGATGCCCGCCGCTGCCTGCGGGAGCGGCCGCCAGCACGAGAGCTCGTTCAGGCGCTGGATCTGACGGCAGACGTTGAACCCGAAGCGCAGGTCGTCGTTGCGCGCGAAGCGGAGCTGGCTGAAGGGGATGTGGTATTCCGCCGTCCACCCGCCGTCGTCACGGCTCGTCGCCACATCCCAGACGGCGTCCCAGCCGGTGTCCTCATCGGTGTCGTTGGATCGGTAGAGATCCACCTTCACGCCCACCGGATTCACCCAGAAGTCGAACGCCGTACGGCGGTCGCGATACGAATCGATCGTGACGATGATCTGGTCGGACGGCGACTGCTGGTCGCGCCGAGTGAGCTGACCGACGATGGCATCCGGGTGCGAGTCGTGCATCCGCACGCCGACGTACAGCGCTTCGTCGGTGTACACGACGCGGAACTCCGTGCGCTCGGCGGCGGGCTGGCCGTCGTTCGGTTCGCGCTGGGTGAAACCCGTGAAGACCGGAGCGAGCGCCCACGCCGGATCGTCGAGCCGTCCGTCGATGCGGGGAGCGGCGGGCTGCGCGCGGACGGCGCGCGCGACGCCGGGGGGCGGCGTATGAGCGCTGGCGGCCGCGGTATCCTGGACCGTCGGTCCGCGCAGGGTGGCGCGCGCTGCGGCGTCCTGCGGGGCCTGATATCCGGCAGCGTCGCGGGGCAGGGTGAGCGCCGCGCACGCGACGGCGACGAGACACAGCACATTCGAGGACATCCGACCTCCTGGCAGACCCACCACGCCTGGGGAACTAGCCGGAACTACGTCCCCCAAGGCGAAGCGGTTTCAGGAGATGGGACAACTGCCGGGCCGGAAAGGTTGGCGCGGCCCTAGAGTTCGACGGTCTGGCCGAGGCGGGCGATCCCGACGTCCGCTACCCGGCATTCGCCGAGGAGGCCAGCCATCGCCTCAGCCTGCTCCGTCTCGCCGTGCACCACGAACGCGCGGCGCGGCGGCTCGCCGAGGCCCTCGACCCACTTCCGCAACTCGTTGCGGTCGGCGTGCGCCGAATAGCCGCCGATGGAAGCCACCTCGGCACGACAGGCGACCTCTTCGCCGTAGATCCGCACTTCGCGGGAGCCCGACTGCAGGCGGTAGCCAAGGGTGTAGCTGGCCTGGAAACCGACGAAGAGGACCAGGTTGCGGTGATCGCCGATCCCGTTCCGCAGGTGGTGCAGGATGCGCCCCGACTCGGCCATTCCCGAAGCCGCGATGACGACGGCCGGCCCGCGCATCTGGTTCAGCGCCTTCGACTCGTCCACCGAACGCACGTACTTCACCAGCGGGAAGCGGAACAGTTCGTCCGTCTCCCGCACCAGCCGCTCGCCGCGGTCGAACGCCTCCGGGTGGAGACGGAAGACGTCGGTGGCGTTCACGGCAAGCGGGGAGTCCACGTAGATCGGGATCTTCGGGATGGCCCCGTCGCGGGCGAGCCCGTGCAGCTCGTAGATGAGTTCCTGGGTGCGGCCGACGGCGAAGCTCGGCACGAAGATCTTGCCGCCGCGCTTGGCCACCTTGTTCACGTACTGGGCGAGCAGGTCCTGCGCCTCCGAGACGGACTCGTGCGTGCGGTTGGCATAGGTGCTCTCGACGATGAGCACGTCGGACGGGCCCACCGGCGGGCGCGGGTCGCGGATGATCGGCAGGCCGGTGCGGCCGATGTCGCCCGAGAAAACGAGCCGCCGCTTCGCACCGAGGTCGTCGATTTCGAGCACGACGCTGGCGGAGCCGAGGATGTGGCCCGCCTCGACGAAGGTGAGGCGGATGCCCGGCGTCACCTCGAGCGGCCGATCGTACGGCACGCCCACCATGTGGTCGGTGACGTGGGTGGCATCGGCCGCCGTGTAGAGCGGGCCCCCGACGTGGTTCCTGCCGCGCTTCAGCAGGAACTCGAAGTCCCTCTCCTGGATGAAGCCGGCGTCCGGGAGCATGATGGACGAGAGGTCCCGCGTGGCGGGCGTGCAGAAGATCGGGCCGGCGAACCCGTTCTTCACCAGAAGCGGCAGGCGGCCCGCGTGGTCGATGTGCGCGTGGCTCAGGACGACGAGGTCCACGTCCGGCGCCGCGATCGGGAGCTTCTCGTTCTTGGCCCGCGCTTCCTCGCGGCGGCCCTGGAAGAGGCCGCAGTCGAGGAGGATGCGCTTGCCGGCGGCCTCGACGAAGTGCATCGAGCCGGTGACTTCGCCGGCCGCGCCCCAGAAGGAGATGCGCATCAGCCCTCGCGCTCGAAGACGGCCAGGATGCGCTGCGGTGAGAGGGGCACGAGCTGGACGAGCGCCCAGCCGCCACGGCGGCGGTCGTTGAACTCGTCCGTCAGCGTCTCCTCATCCTCTCTGGCCTTTCCATCGAGCCGGATGATGGCGGTCTGGTATTCCGTCATGGTCACCTCGTTCCGAAGATGCGGTCGCCGGCGTCGCCGAGGCCCGGCAGGATGTAGCCCTTCGCGTTGAGCCCGCGGTCGAGCGCTGCGGCGTAGATCGGCACGTCGGGGTGCGCCGCGAGCATCTTCTCCACGCCCGGTGGTGCGGCCACGATACAGAGGAAGCGGATGGAGCGCGCGCCGGCGTTCTTGAGCGTCGTGCAGGCCGCCACGGCGGAGCCTCCGGTGGCGAGCATCGGATCGAGGAGGAAGAAGTCGCGCTGCTCCCGCGCGCTGGGCGCCTTGAAGTAGTAGTCGACGGGCTGCAGCGTCTCCTCGTTCCGGTACAGGCCGATGTGCCCTACGCGGGCGGAGGGGATGAGGCGCGAGATACCCTCGACCATCCCCAAGCCGGCGCGCAGGATGGGCACGAGCGTCAGCTTCTTCCCGGCCACCTTCTGCCCGGTCGTGCGCTCGAGCGGCGTGTCCAGCTCCACCGCTTCGGTGGGCAGGTCCTTCGTCACCTCGTAGGCCATCAACATTCCGATCTCGGCGACCAAGTCCCGGAAGTCTTTCGTGGGAGTGCTCTTGTCGCGGAGGACGGTGAGCTTGTGCAGGATGAGCGGGTGCGAGAGGATGGTGAGGTTGGGGTAGGTCGGCATGGGGCTAATCTTGCACGGCGGGAGGGGTTCGTGCCAGGCGAGCGACGCGATCGAGCGATGCGAGCGCGGACGGCCCGTCGGCGGGCCCGGGGGGCAGGCCGCCCCAGGTGCGCGGGGGCGGCCGCTCCGCTACTTTTCGACGCGTTCGGCCAGGTAGCTCAGTTGGTAGAGCACGTGACTGAAAATCACGGTGTCGGCAGTTCAATTCTGCCCCTGGCCATGTCTTCTGCGGCGGCGAGCTCCTGACGGGGCTCGCCGTTCGTGTGCACGGTGGCGCCGGCGGCAGGCCGTCGCGACGTACCGCCGCGGTGCCGGACGCCTCCCGCTGCCAGCCGGAAGGCGGCAGATTGGGCGCGTGATGCGGCGGACCCTTCCCCGGCTCGTCCTCGTGATCGTGCTCCCGCTGCTTGCGGCTGGGCTGCTGTGGGCCCTCTCGGGGCGGACCCCGGACTACACCACCCTCCAGCGGGTGGAACGCCGGAGCGCGGACTCGGCGCAGGCCGGCACGACACTCGAAGATGTCCGGCTGACCAGCGCGGCGGGCCGCACCATCGCGTGCTTCCTTCGCCGGCCCCTCGGAGCGGACACCACGCACCGCGAGGCGGCGGTGCTGCTTTTCGGAGGCATCGGCACCGGCGGCCGCGCGGCGACGCTCGTGGACCCCACCTACCGCGCCGTGGTGCTCGCGTGCGACTACCCGTGGGCGGATCCCTCGCGGCTCCCCTTGTGGCGCATGCTCTGGCGGGTGCCCGCCATCCGGGCCGACGTCCTCGCGACCCCGCGGGCGCTGACGCTCGCCGCGTCCTTCCTCGTCGCGCTTCCGGAAGTGGACCCGGAGCGGCTCGCGGGGATCGGCGCCAGCCTTGGCGTGCCCTTCGTCGCCGCGTGGGCCGCGGACGACCCGCGGGTGAGAGCCGTCGCCCTCGTGTACGGGGGCGGGGACCTCGGCGCGCTCTTCGAGGCCAATCTGCGGCGGAAGATCGGCGCCGCCTGGGTGCGGCGGTTGGTGGCGAACCTCGGCGCGGCCCTCCTCGCCGACCTCGACCCCGCGCGCACGGCCCCGCGCATCGCCCCGCGGCCGCTCCTCCTCGTGGGGTCGCGGGAGGACGAGCGGGTGCCGCGCGCCTCGGTGGATGCGCTGGTCCGGGCCGCCGGCGATCCAGCCACGATCGTGTGGCTCGAGGGACGACACATGATGCCGCGCGACACCGCACTGCTGCGTGCCATCAGCGACTCGACGGTCGCGTGGCTCGGCCGCGTCCAGGTGCCGCTGTCGCCGCCCGCGCCGCGGGGCCATCTTAGGTGACGCGCATGCCACCAACCCAGGACGACCTCAAACGCGCTGCGGCCCGCCGAGCCGTCGAGTACGTCGCGAGCGGCACGGTGATCGGGCTCGGTACCGGCTCGACGGTCCGGCCACTCCTGGAACTGCTCGCCGAGCGACTCGCCGCCGGGACCCTGCACCACGTGCTCGCCGTCCCGACCTCCGAGGATACCGCGGCTCGCTGCCGCACCCTCGGCATCCCCCTCACGACACTCGACGCCCACCCGCGCCTCGCGCTCGCCATCGATGGCGCCGACGAGATCGGACCGCGGCTCGACCTCATCAAAGGTCTCGGCGCCGCCCTGCTCCGCGAGAAACTGGTGGCGCTCGCCGCCCGGCGATTCGTGGTCGTCGCCGACGCGTCGAAGCGCGTGCGCAGGCTCGGCACCCGTGCGCCGGTCCCTGTCGAGGTGGTGCCCTTCGCGTGGACCACGCACCTGGCCTTCTTCGAGAGTCTCGGGGCCCGGCCCGCCCTGCGCCGCGCGGCCGACGGCGCGCCGGTCGTGACGGACGGCGGGCACTACCTCGTGGACTGCCGGTTCCCGCGCGGCATCCCCGACCCCCGCGTGCTGGCGCGCGCCCTCGCCAAGCGGCCGGGGATCGTCGAGGATGGACTCTTCCTCGGCATGGCGCACCGCGCTGTGGTCGCGGGCCCGCGCGGCGTGACGGTGCTGGAGCGCTGAGAGCCGGCGTGCGGCCCCGTTCCCCGTTCCCGGCCCGCGCGTTCGCC